>Ga0268276_1000300_pt1 | contig 59560 bp, 39 predicted proteins | sample saktaG_4_FD_190145 | JGI IMG/M metagenome (GOLD analysis project Ga0268276, IMG submission 190145) | Saline water microbial communities from Sakinaw Lake, British Columbia, Canada - sak_2010_1_5_45m | ecosystem: Environmental > Aquatic > Non-marine Saline and Alkaline > Saline ... | reverse complement strand
TCACGAATCATTAAATAACCTGACTCCGGCAGATGTGTATTATGGAAGAAGTCGTGATATATTATCAAGAAGGAAAATGACAAAACACAATACAATGAAACTGAGAAAACAGCAAAATCTGAGTGTGATAGTATGAGCTATCCTAACACCAGTTGCATATCAAAAAACTCTCTCTTATATTTTAACACGAATAGTCCCAATTGTTTTGACGACATACAGTTGATTTGATAGATGAAAACTACAGACAATCAGTATGTGGATTAGATACCTATTTCCATGCAACCATAAAAGAAAAAGCACCTACTTGATAGGTGCTTTTTCTATTTCAAATTCTCGAAATATCATAAACGTAGGGAGTCACTCAACAGATAAAAAAAGTGTGCTATAACTGTGCTATTTTTTTATCTAAAAGTGTCTATTCCTGTCCGTTTTGGATACATTTTTAACGCCCGAAATTGGATATAAAACATTGGTGATTGGATGTATTTCCATGTTGGAAAACAGCAACCGATTCCACCGTTTTCTCGACGGGAAACGTAATAAAAAACCCGGCGTTTGCCGGGCGATCTATGTTGTGAGTGAGTGCAGCAGGGATCGAACCTGCGACCCACGGCTTAAAAGGCCGTTGCTCTACCAACTGAGCTATGCACCCTCAAATAGCCGTGAAATTTAAAAGGAAATGACCACCGAATCAACAAAAAAGTACACTGCCGGAAAATCTTAATTCATTTCCCTGACGATTCGCTCGGTTTCCATGGCGATGACCAGTTCTTCGTTGGTTGGAATGATCATGATTTTGACCGGTGAATCGTCGGTACTGATTATAACTTCGCTGCTGCGGGTTCCGTCATTCTTTTTATCGTCCAGTTTGATTCCCAGGGCATCCATATTGCTGATCGTCATTCGCCGGACGATGTCCGAATTTTCTCCCAGTCCGCCAGTGAAAACAATAACATTGGCGCCATTCATAACTCCAAAATAGGCAGCAATATATTTTTTTAAGCGGTAGCATAAAACTTTCAAGGCCAGCATCGCCTGATAGTGTCCGTTCAGGGCCTCGTCTTCTACTTCCCGCAGATCGCTGCTGAGACCGGAAATTCCTTGTACACCACACTGTTTGTTTAGAAACGAATTTACCTGTTCCAGATTAAAATTCTCTTTGCAGGCGATAGTATAGATGATACCGGGATCAATATCCCCGCAACGGGTTCCCATGAGAAGGCCTTCCAGAGGCGTAAAACCCATAGAGGTATCAATGGAGACTCCACCCTGAACTGCGGCAATACTGCTGCCGTTACCCAGATGGCAGGTGATTATATTTAACGTACCGATATCCTTGCCGAGTAATTCCGCCGCACGGTGAGAAACATAATAATGGGACGAGCCATGAAATCCGTAGCGACGGATTCCGTATTTTTTATAATAGGTGTAGGGGATTCCGTATATGTAGGCATAATCGGGCATGTTCACATGAAAGGTAGTATCGAAAACGCCCACGTTTGGTGTATCCGGCAGTTTGTCCATACTGGCCTCAATGCCTTTGATGTTTGGGGGGTTATGGAGCGGAGCGTATTCAATACATTCATAGAGTTTGTCCCGGACCTCATCGTTGATCAGTACGGAGTGTTTAAATTTATCGCCGGCGTGGACCAGGCGGTGACCTACAGCGTCGATTTCCTTTAGAGATGAAATGACACCGAATTTTGGATCGGTCAGAATTTTGAGAATTTGTTCAATTGCCGTCTCGTGGTTGGTGATGTTATCAGAAATGTTTGTTTTCAGGCCGTCGTTGCGTTTATGGACCAAATTCGTACCGCTGATCCCAATTCGCTCAACTAGTCCTTTACACAGGGCTTGTTTGCTGTCGGTGTCAATAAACTGATATTTTACTGATGAGCTGCCCGAATTAATCGTAAGGATTTTCATTAAAAATACTCCGGGTTAAAAATTCTGTACTATTCCACGCGATTTTTCATGCGCATTCATTTTTTTGTAAGCGTCTAATTTTAACAAATTTCCGTCAATATTTCAAAGGGAAAATGAGGCCTAAGGTTTGTTTTGAATTGCTATGTAAATTCAATATAAAGTATCTGTATTTTATTCTAATACAATATTTAGATAAATTATTGGTTTTATTATTTGGGTTTTTTTAAGTTTTTCTTAATCTATTTCTTTAAATGGCAGCTGTAAGATTCTTTAATTCAGGGAAATTATAAAAATTACAAAAGTGGCTGACAATACTTTTTTGCTTGATTTTTAGTCGAGCTGCAAATATATTCAAGTCAGTATCACAATGGTTATGACTATATCTGGAAAACACATATGAAACATAAGAGACAATTATTGCTGGCAGGATTAATTGCCGTTTTGGTGAGTATACCCTGTATTGCACAAGCGCAGGTGGGGGTCCCGGAAATATTTCCTTTTTCAAAAGAGAACACGGTGCTTATTAAAACCGCCGGCGGCTTTAATTTTGACAATGACGAATATCTGGATATTATCGGCATTGCATCCCTGGTGGACAAAAAAGGCCAGGTAATTCCCCGGAGCAGTTATCTTGTCCATCTGGAGGAATCCATTGCTAAGGATTTTATCGTGCAGTGGAAATATTCCATCCCGGAAAAGCTGATGGCGGATTTTGTGGATATTGCCGTAACCGATATGGATGGTGACGCATTACCGGAAATCGTAGCGGTGTTGAATATTTCCGATGTTGGCGGTTCCGATCAGCCCGCATGGTTATATTCCTTTGAATATATCGACGGCTTTCCCGATGCACCGACCGCAACAATTGGCCGGACGTCTGCGTTAATCACACGTCCACGACCGATGTTCATATATACGGGCGACTGGAACGGCGATAATAATCCTGATATCGTTGTCTCTTCGGGCGGACCGGGCCGAAGCATTATTATCGTGTCGGCAAATGGTCAGGTAAGCAGTAAAAATTTTGATATAATTTACCAGGCTCATAACCTGTCGACCCTGCAGGGTATCCTGTCTTTCCGCGCCCTGACAGCAAATCTGAACACTGCACCAGGGGAGGAACTGGTTGTATTTGGCGGAGAAGGGGATTTGCAGGTTGAAGTATTCGGTCATGAGACCAGAGCGGCGATTCTGACTCATACTGTTCGGGGAGTTAAGCGCCAGGATGTCGATCTGCAACGATTGGTATCCGCCGATTTGGATGGTGATGGTTTTGATGAATTTGTGGCGCCCCGGAAATCTGGTGGTGCTTTGTTGATTACCCGTCAGGAAAATGAATTAACTGACACCCGTTTTTTATTGCCTGATGAACAGCTGGCGACCCTGCTGGCGGCAGATTTGAATGCCAACGGGCTGACGGAATTATTATACAGTACTGTTGGTAGTACATCAATATTTCAGACTGAGTACGATCTCTCGGATATTTTAACAGATCCAAATTCTTACCGCCTGGTTCGCTATGACAATCCTTTGCTGAAGGGCTTTGAATATGTCGATATGAATGCGGTTATTTCGGGTTCGGGGAAATATACCGGGTCAATTATTATGCCCTTTTTAAGTAAAAACTTCAGCAAACACGGTTTATGCCGATGGCAGCTGAAGGATACAGCGCCTTTTGTTGAAGAAGGTCCGATTGACGAGGTTCTGGGAGAAGTGGATCTTGTCCTGGAGTCCAAAAAATCCTCTGCCGATGCATCGGTCTCAGTGATAGATGCCGACGAGTTGATCAACGAATTAAGTGGTTTGGTTGGGGAAGAGGTTTCTCTGTCACCTTTGCCTTCGACAAAAACCGGAATGATCAGCACCAAATCGATCAGCGAGGTATTTCGCCCGGATATAATGGTTCACCCCGGTGAAAAGGTAACCAGGACAATAACCGTCAAAGATTTGACACTGGACGACTTGGTGGATCTAAAATTGGACGTGCAGATGCCGGCCGGTATGAAGTTCGATCTTCCCAATAAGATTTTTAACTGGTTCCCGGCCGATTCACAGCTGGGACTGCATACAATCAAGGCGGCGTTTGTGTGGGACGCCAAGCGGGATGTTAAAACCTTTACGGTGTATGTAAACGATCCACCGAAAATAACAACGGTAACTCCCGTGCGGGATATTATCCAGATTGGTGAAACATTTAAACTGATAATTGCCGTGAATGACAGTAACGACAATGCGTTTCTGGGATATAAAATGATCGATTATCCCGATGGAGCTATGATTACCGCCAATGGGGTACTGACCTGGAAACCATCCTTTGATCAGAAAGACTGGTACGATTTTTTAATTGAGATATCCGATGGATACGATACGGACCAGATCGCATTTTCACTGTTTGTCAATCATCCGATTGATATCGAATCAGCAGCCAGTCCGCTGACTACGGTGGGTGACAAGTATAAGTACCGACCGGTCTTGAAGGATAAAAATGACGGGTTTTATGTGTACTGGTACGATGTATCTCCCCGGATTACGGATTGGAAGAAGTCCGGGATTTATGAAACTAAAATTCTTGATGAATCCGTCCGTAATAATCTGGAAAAGCTGATTGTTCGCTATAAACGGGAATTTATACCGGAATTTGATCCGGCCCGGGAGGTGAAGAAAAAACATCTGATCGACGATGTGTTTTTATATGACGGCAAGCTTATTCTGGTTTTTAATGTCCTGGATAAAAAAGTCCCGAATGAAACCGAGCTTGTTCAAACATTTTTCCAGAATCTCAGCGTTGGTGTACCGAAATATTCAAAGCCGGAGCGCCATTACTTTTATACATTTACCTCGAAAGAGTTGCCTAATGGCATGACCATGAACGAGGAAGGGGCCGTCAATTGGATACCCGAGCAGAATCAGTTTGACTATCATTCCCTGTCATATACGGTTTCCGATGGGTTTTTTACTGCGGAAGAACACGCTCAGATTTACGTCAATGCCGTACCGGTTATTGTTTCAACACCCGATACCAATGCCTATGTAAACAGTCTCTGGCAATATGAAATTAAGGTAACGGATCTGAACACGGACAGCAAACTGAGCTACGAACTGACCAGTGCACCGGACGGAATGCTGGTGTCTCCGCAGGGGGTAATTTCCTGGACACCCACGGAGATGCAGCTGAATACAAGTAGTTTTATATTCAAGGTGTCTGATGGCATGGCGACAGATAAGCAGAAAAACAACATCTTCGTCAATATTAAGCCGAAAATTCTATCCGTTCCAAAACCGGTGGCTCTCACAAACCTGAAATGGGAATATACTTTTGACGCCGAAGATCCCAATGGCGATCCGCTGGTCATGAAAGCCGTGCGAATCCCCAAAGGAGCAAAATTTGATCCGGTGACCGGTGTACTGGTCTGGAGCCCGAAAAAATCCCAGCGTGGCGTCAATGATATGGTCCTGGAGGTCGTTGATTCCCATGGCTGGAGCACTCTCCAGGAATTTCAGGTGCATGTATTTCATAATCCCGGCACCCAGCGCCTGAATTTTCTACGCAATACAATCTCGTTATTAGCAATAATCGGGGTGATTTATCTCGTAGCGATTTAGGCGACGATAAACGGATTAATTTCGAGGCGGCAGTTTGTTTAAAATTGCCGCCTTTATTTTTTCATCAATTGTGTAGTGAATGTCGATAACCAGCAGGTTCCGGACCGATTTGGCGGAATCCGGCAGGTTGACCGCATCTTTCCGGGTCGTGACCAGATAGCGGCACCCGGAATTTTCTGCCTGTTGAATCAGGGTTTTGAGATCTGTTGTGGAATATTTGTAATGATCCGGGAAGGATTTTGTGACCGGTGTAATTTCCGTCAATATTTTAATAGTATTAAAGAACTGGGCCGGGTTTCCAAGACCACAGAAACCCAGAACATGCATTTTTTTCAAGTCGGCCGGGGGAATCACATCACCTGTAGCCAGATTGCTGATCTGTCTGATCGACATTGGCAAAGCGGACAGGAAAAGATTTGGATTCAGTTTCTTGAAATAATCGGCGTTGGAGCTTGAGATCGAATCCGTCCGGGATATCAGAAGCAGATCTGCCCGGCGTAATCCTTTGATCGATTCACGTAAGCGGCCAACCGGTAAAATATGACTGGTTTTGGGATTATGACTGGCATCCCAGAGCACAATATCAATGTCACGTCTCAAACGACGATGTTGGAATGCATCATCAGCGATCACAATATCACAAGCATACATTTGGACTGCCGTTTCAGCGGCGGCAACCCGGTCAGCATCGGCGATGATAACGGTTTGTTTGGTGCTGGATGCAATCAAAAATGGCTCATCGCCAGATTGGAGTGGAGTTGACAGGATCGCATTTCGACCTCTGACTACATGCCGGCCTTTGCTCTGGCGACGATATCCGCGGGTGATGATTCCCGGAGAATATCCGGCTTCTGACAGCCAGTTGGCCAGTGCAATTACAAAGGGCGTTTTTCCGGTTCCGCCGGCCGTAATATTACCAATGGAAATAACCGGAACATTGACGGGATGGATTGTTAAGAAGATACTCCGATCATAGAGCCAGTTTCGTATTCCTGTAACCACCCGGTAAATCCCGGCAAAAGGGACCATGAGAATTTGAAATATAATTTTAAAAAGATTCATGCGTTTAAAGAATTACAGGAATTTTAGAATCATTTCCGCAGCGCGGCCGGAAGCACCGGATTCCCCAAGTTTACCGGTGACAATGGACAGAAATTGAATCATTTGATCGCGGTACTCGGAATTGTCCAGTAACGCTTCGGCCTCCTTGACGATATTATCGACAGTCGCGTCATGCTGGATGAGTTCGGTTATTCCTTTTTCATCGGCAATCAGGTTGGCAATACTGATAAATGGAACTTTTACCAGCAGTCTGCCCATCAGATAGGATATATTCGACAGCCGGTAAATCACTATCAGGGGTGTCTGAAACAGGGTAGCTTCGAGGGTGGCTGTACCAGACGACATAATTAATAGCCCGGCGCTTTGCATAATCCGGTGATTTTGATTTCGGAGCCAGTGAATCCATACGCGGGTGTTTTCCTTTTCGTAGGCTGACATGTCGATATCGGGAGCAATCGAAACAGCAACATGTAAATCCGGGTAGTTTTCCTTTAACTGGTGTACGGCTTTCAGCATGACCGGCAGATGCCGCTGCACCTCCTGCTTACGGCTACCGGGAAAAAGTCCGATATAGGGAGTCGCGTTTTCCGGTTTTATTGATTCTGATACCGGATTAATTGCACGGATTTTTGCGACCTGGTCGATTAACGGATGACTAACAAAGTGTGCATTGACTCCATGGTTTTTCAACCAATCTTCCTCAAAGGGCAAAATACACAGCACCATTCGGGTGTATTTTTTGATCTTTTTTACCCGGGACTGATGCCAGGCCCAAACTTGTGGACTGATATAGTAAACGACCGGGATATTGCGTTTTGTGATCGCCCTGGCGAGGCGGAGATTAAAGCCCGGATAGTCAATCAGAACGACCAGATCGGGCTTGGTTTGATCGATATATCGCAGTGTTTTTTTCCAGAGTTTGTAAATAAACGGCAGGTGTTTAACCACTTCCGCAAAACCCATAAATGATGTTTCCCGGATGTGATACAGCAGATGCGCGCCGGCCGAGGACATATTGTCGCCACCGATCGCGGAAATACGGATTTCCGGTTGTTTCTTTCGGATTGCCGCGACCAGGTTGCCGCCATGAATGTCGCCGGACAGTTCGCCGGCCGATATGAAAATATGCTTAGAAGCCATTGGGATTATTGATCACAATTTCTTTGATAAACAAAACAAGCGTAAATACCGCTTGGTTCAGCAGGGTGGATTTTTCAGCCCGAAGGACCTTTCGCCATTTTCTGGGAATGTTATCCGGGTCTTTTTGCCATGACGTCAGGCGCGGAAGCAGGCGGGGAACGTTATTTGTATAGTCCCGGTATTCATCACCAAACAGTTCTTTCAGTTTTGTCTCTTCCAGTGCGATGATAAATCCGTACTGGACAATAAAGTAAACCAGTGCAATTATCATCAGATAGACAACCCAGGGGCCGCCGGCCATCAGGGCAAAACCGATATAGATAATGACATTACCAAGATACAGTGGATTCCTGACATAGGAAAAAATTCCTGCCGTGATAAGTTTTTTGGCACCTACTTTTCGGGTGCGGGTATTTCCGCCGGCGCGACGGACGCCGGCCAGCCGGATACTTTCACCAAGGGCAACAACCAGTAAGCCGCAAATGACTCCCACCCGTGTCAGGTCTGACTGAACAAGCAGAATAAGTACAAAAGGCAGTGGGGTGATTCCCCGGTAACGGAAGAAAAAATTTCGAAGGGTCATATTATAGTACTTTCTGTAAAGATGTTTTAATTTGTTGTTCAATTTGCAGCGCGATTTCAAGGGCCCGTTTGCCGTCTTCTCCGGTAACCAGCGGTGGTGTTCCGTTTTCTATTGAATATGTAAAGGCGCGTAATTCTTCCAGCATGGCGTTTGATTCAGTTGTGTGAATTTCCTGGTAGCTAATCGTCTTGGTGGTATTGTCGTTGATTTTTAATTCTGCAACGGGAATGGCATTTTCAGGAATTTCGTCCGGATTTTGGGACAATGAATAAATATTGGTCTGGTTTTTCAGAAAATCGATAGACAGATAAGCATCTTTTTGAAAGATTCTGATTTTACGCATCTGCTTGTCTGAAATCCGGCTGGCGGTGATATTTGCCACACAGCCGTTGGTAAATTTTATACGGGCGTTGGCAATATCTATAGTATCTGTCAGGACCGGCGCACCGGATGCGTCAATCTGTTCGACCTCAGCGTCGACCATGGAGAGAATTATATCAATGTCATGAATCATCAAATCAAGAATAACCGCAACATCGGTGCCCCGGGGATTAAAGGGGCTGATCCGGTGGGATTCGATGAACAGCGGATTCACTGGGAAATTCCCGATGCCCGCCAGGGCGGGATTAAACCGTTCGATATGGCCGACCTGCAGAACCAGGTTCTTGTGTTTTGCCAATTCGATAATAGTATTGGCCTCGTCAATTGTCTGCATGAACGGTTTTTCGCAGAAAACATGCAGTCCCATTTCCAGGGCGGTTTTAGCGACATGAAAGTGGGATATGGTCGGCACGACGATGGAAACAGCATCACAGGACTGCAGCAGCTGATCCAGTGAACTGAAAGGAGTTGCTTTATATTCATCGGCGATGACAGTGCTGCGTTGTGTATCGGAATCGAAAAATCCGACGAGTTCAACATTGTCCAGAGCATTCAGATTTTTGATATGCCAGCGCCCCAAATGCCCGGCACCCACAACTCCAATTTTGATCATAAACACCTCATTTTGCACTGGAATTTAATTCCTGAGCCGCAATATTAAAAACGTTATCCGTTGATTGATTCTCTATTTGATAATAAAGCATAAATTTCGTACTTTTCCCCGGTTGGAAAATTAATATGAAATTGATCCGATATTTAAAAAAACCGAACAAGGTTATCGCCAATCGCCGTAAGGATGAAAGACGTTTGATAGCGGCATTCATCGGTGTTGTCTGGCTGTTGGTCGTAATTCTGATATATTTTTATCCGAAATCGGCGCCCTCACGGGGGATTGTACAACTTGAAGGACGCTCCTTTCTCAATAACACTGTCCGGACAACGCTGGCAAAATATGGTTTTTCCGAGATCCAGATAGACAGCGACAAAAGCAGCGGCCTACTTCTGGCATTTGCCATTCCCGCCAATAAATCCACTGATGCGGCCATTGAGGCAATCAAACCGCTGGTTCAGCAAAACGGCTGTATGATTCGCAGCATCAATCGCTTTTCCCAAAACCGTGGCTTCATGGTCATGGTCGATTATTACAATCAATCCATAGGGACACTGACCTTTTTGCAGGGTGAGAATATCAATGATTATCTGATTTTGAAAGGCGCGCCGCGGCAAAAACCCAAACTTGCGATTGTGATTGATGATTTTGGCTACAGCAACAGCGAAGTGATCAAAAGATATTTCCAGGTAAGTGAGAAACTGACGCTGTCAGTCATTCCCGGTCATCGGTATTCAAGATGGGCGGCGTCAGAAGGAAAGAAGTCCAATAAAGAGATCATAATTCACATGCCAATGGAGCCGGAACGGCAGGAATACGACATGGGCGAAGATCAGTACATGATCCGGCAGACAATGCGCAGTTTTGAAGTAGAGCAACGGATATCCGCCGCGATGGTGGAACTGCCCGAGGCCGTTGGTATGAATAATCATATGGGATCGCTGGCAACGGCGGATGCCGAAGCGATGGGGATGGTCATTAAGAGCCTGAAAGAGAAGGGGCTGTTCTTTGTGGATAGTTTTACATCGCCCCGCAGTGTGGCTTACGAAGTTGCCAAAGTGCAGGGCTTACCTTCAGCCTGCCGATCAGTATTTCTTGATAATAACAAGGATAAGAGCGAAATTCAGGCGCAATTTGAAAAAGCAATCGAAGTTGCAAAACGGCGAGGGTCAGCAATAGCCATCGGGCATGTGTATCTGGAGACCCTGGAAGTGTTGGAGCACTTAATAGAAACGGGGAAATTTTCAGGGATATCACTTTGTTTCGTCTCGGAAATCGTCTCGTGAAAGGATAGATCATTATGCCTTATTTAGAAGTCAATTTCGATTCGTTTATAGCCTTGGCGAAAATTACGAGTGCCCCCGTTTCAAATCCGCTGAACCTGATCAGTTACGTGGAAACTGCAGGGGCTGGCGGTATCAGCTTCAGTTATGGGCCGGATATCGGCCAGATGAATAACCTGAGTCTGTTAAGGTCAATATCGGGCTGCCGTATTAATGTACGGGTTCCGGCGGATATGCAGATTGTGCAAAAAGCGCTGTTGCTACGACCGGACATGATTACCATTTGTGACCTGGACAGTGAAGACGGTTCCGTTGAAATTCCGTCAAAATTGATCAAAGACCTGGTTGCATCGGTTGTGAATATGGATGATGTCGGAGTGGCGCTACGCCTGAAACCCGACGTAAAGCAGATGAAGGAAGCCTACCAGATTGGCATAGATGAAGTTGAAATCGCCAGCAATGAGCTGGCAGAGCATGACAAACGCTCACCCTTTCTGGAATGTCTGGAAAAGATGACCCACGCGATCCACATCGGAAACCGGAACAATCTGCGTGTCTCCATCGGAGGCGCGCTGGATCGTCGGATTATCGGTGCCATTAACGAAGTGATCGATGTGGAATTTATTTCAGTTGGGCGGACACTGCTGGCGCAGGCGTTTTTGCGGGGATTTGAGACCGCCATTAAAGAATTAATTGAAAGAATAGATCTAAGTTAAAGGAGAATACAGAAATGATATTGGTTGCAAAACAGTACCGGGGAAATGTAGTCGAAAGTTTCCACATCGGCTATGCCGTTGCGGTAAATGATAAAAGCGAAGTGATTTTTTCAGCCGGAGAAACGGAATACCCGGTGTTCATTCAGTCCGCCGCTGCTCCGTTTCAGACCGCAGTGTTACTGGAGTCCGGAGCCGCAGAAAAATTTAAATTGGATGATGAAGACATCGCGATCTGTTGCAGTAGTCATAATGGTGAGGCTTTTCAGGCAGAGGCGGTGGCAAATTTATTAAAGAAAATCGGAATGAATGTCGATGATTTATTGTGCGGTGTTCATCCGCCCTTTGATAAAACCAGCTACGAACAGCTGATTCTCCAAGGACGCCGGGCAACCGCTCTGCATACCAATTGCAGCGGAACCCATGCCGGGATGCTGGCACTTGCCAAAACCCTGGATGTCATTTCCGCGAGTTATATCGGGGTCGAACAACCGGTTCAGCTGCGGATATTCGAGAAAATCAAACACTACTCTGGAAAAGATAAAATTCCCATGGAGACCGATAACTGCAACGCGCCGACTTTTTTCCTGCCCCTTTTCAACCTGGCGTTGATGTATCGGAAACTAGCGGAAGGCGCCGATGATTATTTGCAGAAAATATTTCATGTTATGAATATGCACCCCAAGCATTTGGCCGGCAAAGGCCGCTTTGATACCGATTTCGTCACGACAATGCATGGCCGGGGGGTTTCAAAATATGGCTGCGAGGGCGTTCGGGGTATTGGTATCCGGACGGACGACGGTCATACCGGAATTGCGCTAAAAGTACTCAGCGGCAGCTGGAAAGCAGCGGATTCCATGTCGGTTGCAGTCCTGAAACATCTCAAACTGCTGGATGAAGAAACTCTGGTAAAACTGGAGAAATACGAATCTCCGGCGATACGAAGTCATTCCGAAAAATCCATCGGGCATATTGAAACCGAAATCGTTATTGATGAAACCTAAAAATTATTAAGATTTCGGTTTTTGGAACAGAAAACAAGTATGATTCGAACAATATTTTTTGACCTCGGTAATGTCCTTGTTACTGTTAATAAAGAATTCGCTATTCGGGAACTTGCCAAATTGCCCGGCATATCCCTGCCATTGGTTCGGCAAATTGCAGATTCTCAGTTTGAGATGGATTTTGAACAAGGATTGCTTAGTATTGATGAGTATATGGAAAAACTGTACCGCGACTATGGTATTTCCGAACAGATCACCGTGGAATCCCTGATTGATATCTGGCAAAAGCCCTTTGAATTGATGCCCGAAGTGTGCCGGTTGCTCCCGATTTTGAAAAACCAGGTGAAACTGGTACTCCTGTCAAATACCAACGATCTGCATATCCGGGCTGTCCGGAAAAAGACAGCGATTCTGGATAAATTTGACGATCTGGTGCTCTCTTACCAGGTGAAAGTCCGGAAGCCGGATGAGGCAATTTACAATAAAGCTCTGTCCGTTGCGAAAAGTTGTCCCGAGGAGTGTTTGTTCATCGACGATCTGATAGAAAATGTCATGGCCGCCCGACAGGTCGGTATCCGATCTCACCAGTATAAAACAATTCAGGAATTGCATGTTTTCCTGGAAGAGTCGGGATTGGTCCTGAATTGAATTGCATGTTTAACCTGTATGTAATAAGTTGCTCTGACGATGGTTGATTTTAAAAAACCTGAAAACCTTCAGCAGTTGATTCTGCATATTTCGACAGATTTCATCAATCTGTCTCCGAGAAAAGTAGATGCAACAATCAATCATGCTCTTGAGATTATTGGTAAATTTACCGGTTCCGACAGAACTTATGTTTTACAACTGAACAGAAGTAATAACACACTTAGTAACAGTCACGAATGGTGCGCTGACAACATAGTACCACAGATTGCAAATCTGCAGCATGTCCGGTTGCATGACCGCCCTTGGTTTAATGAAAATCTACTGGGTAAAGAGCCGGTACTGATTAATGATGTTCAGGAATTACCGGAAAGGGGCAGTACAGAAAAAGCCGAACTGCTGGCTCAGGGTATCCAGTCGCTGGTTGCGGTTCCGATGATTTACAGCAACAGCCAGATTGGTCTGGTGGGGTTTGATTCAGTGCGTCGGAAACGACAGTGGACAAACGATGAAGTTGAGTTGCTGCAAGTCATCGCCGACATTTTTACAAATGCCCTGGTGCATCGATCAGTGGTTTCAAAATTGCATGAATCAGAAGAGCAGTACCGCCTATTGATAGAAAACCTGAATGACGGAATTGTCATCAGCCAAAATGATAAATTTATATTTCTGAACAAGCAGTTTGCCGAAATGCTGGGCTACAGTTACCACGAGCTGATTATGGCTGATTACCGGAGTGTTTACACCGATGAGGGCTTGGAGATTCTGCAGGAGCGCAGTCGTCGGAGGCAGAGAGGGGAAACGGTTCCATCACGGTATGAGACGATATTCAAAAAGAAAGATGGCAGCCGTTTAGACGTTGAAGCAAATGTCAGGATTATCAATTATCATAATGCCCCGGCCACCTTTGCGATCGTCAGCGACATCACCGATCGCAAAAAAACCGAGATGTATCAGCGCAAACTGGAAGTAGAGATTTTAAAGCGACAAAAAGTGTCCAGCAGGGGAATATTTGCCGGCGGGATTGTTCATAATATCCGGAATACTCTGACGGTAATTATGGGGCGGGCCCAGCTGTTGAAACAGAAGATGCCGGACTTGAAAGAACCGGATATCATTATCAGCAATGCCAATAAAATCGTTCAAATGGCGGACAATTTTATCAAAAAGACAAAACGGGAGCAGCTTGAGATAGCCACAGACATCGATCTAAACGATTTGCTGAAAACCGATATTGCCTATATGGAATCGAATCAGTATGTGAAAAACAGGGCTGATATCCAGTTTGATCTGGATCGAAATATTCCCACGATCAGAGGCCATTATATTGATTTTACGCATGCCATTTCCGGGATACTTGAATTTTCGATCAATGCAATGGGAAAGTCCTCCCGCCGGGAACTCCATATTCATACCGAATCGGACGAAAAGGCCATTATTCTCTCAATATCACACACCGGTGAGGCATTATCCGATGAAGACAGGAGTTCTGTGTTTACGCCATTTTATTCCCTCAAAAAATTTGCCGGCAAACGGAACCTGGGTGTTGCGCAACTGGCAACCATGCAGCTCTTCAATGCCTATAATCTGCTGGAGCGGTACCGGGTGAAATTCAGAATTGAAACAGACGCCGAAAAACGCACAATCTTTTATCTGATAATACCGGTTTCTAAATGATTATTTATTTTTCGTTTCTCTGAACGTAGCTATAAACCAAGTTAGGATTTACACGATGGATAGTTATGGATGGATATCAATATTACCACCCCTGCTGGCAATTATATTAGCCATACGAACGAAACAGGTTTACCCGTCACTTTTTCTGGGTATCTGGTTGGGCTGGACAGCGATCAATCACTGGAATCCGCTGCTTGGATTACGGGATACACTGGAAGCCACGGTCAATACATTCAAGGATTCCGGGAATACCAAAGTCATTATTTTCAGCATGATGGTTGGTGCGTTGATTGTCCTGATGCAGCATTCCGGTGGCGTCAAAGGATTTATCCGCTGGATCAGTGATAAGGGGCTGGTTAATAACCGTCGCAGCGCCGGAATCATGCTGTGGTTGATCGGGATTCTGATATTCATTGAAAGTAATATGATCAACCTGGTTATCGGGTCAATCGGCCGGCCGCTGTTTGATAAATTCAAAGTGCCGCGGGAAAAACTGGCTTACCTGGCGCACTCGACGTCAGCGCCGGTTTGTGTGATGATTCCGTTTAACGGCTGGGGGGCGGTGCTCACCGGACTGCTGGTTGCACAGCAGATTGAGAACCCGTTTTTTACAGTTTTAAAAGCGGTGCCGACCAATTTTTATGCCATTTTTACCATCTTGCTGGTGCTGTTTATCACAGTCACTAATAAGGATTTCGGACCGATGGCAAAGGCCGAAAAGCGGGCTCGCGAAACTGGTAAGGTAATCCGGGACGGAGCGCAGCTGCTGGTATCGGAGGAAACCATAGCCATGCCCGTCAAGGAGGGTGTTGCTCCGCGGCCGATCAACATGCTGCTGCCCCTGGTCTCAATGGTGTTGACGGTTCCGCTGGGACTCCTGGTCACGGGTGGCGGAAATATTACCCAGGGTTCGGGATCGACAGCGGTTTTCTGGGCCGTGATTATGGGGATCGCTGTCGGGGCAGTGATCTATAAAATTCAGGGCATATTTTCACTGAAGGAGGTTCTCGATCTGGTCATGAAGGGGATGGGCGGACTGATTCCCATGGGATTGCTGATGGTATTCGCCTTTACCCTGGGAGCAACCTGTAAAACCATCGGAACGGGACCCTATGTGGCCAACCTGGCATCGGCAACGATTCATCCGGCCCTGATTATTCCGATGGTGTTTTTGATTGCTTGTTTTATTTCCTTTGCAACGGGAACCAGTTGGGGAACATTTGCGATTATGATTCCCATTGCCGTACCTCTGGCCTTGAATATGGGTTTGAGCCTGCCATTGATGGTCAGCGCCGTCATGGGGGGCGGTGTTTTCGGAGATCATTGTTCACCCATTTCCGATACGACCATGATCGCATCCATGGCCTGTGCCTGCGATCATATCGATCACGTGAATACCCAGTTGCCCTATGCCTTGGCTTCGGCCGGGCTAGCGCTGTTGATATACCTTATACTTGGATTTATAGGATAACTGTATGGCCCCGATAGAAGCAATTGTGTTTGATTTTGATGGTGTAATTGTTGACAGCGAACCGCTGTATGAAAAGGCTGAGAAAGAGCTGTTTGCATCCTATGGAGTTGACATAAAAACCGAGGATTTGAAAGATACCAAAGGCCTTTCCGAGAAAGCGTATTTGAGTATCATCCGGGATCGCTATAAAATGACGGCACCGTTAGAAGAGATGAAACTGAGAGGCCGGGCGATTTTAAAGAAATATTTTGCAGCAGAGTTAAACTATATTCCTGGATTCCTGGAGTTTTTTACTATAATCAGCACACAGGTAAAGACCGGGCTGGCCACATCCAGTACCCGGAATTTAATGAACTGGATATTTGATAATACACAGGTCCGTAATCATTTCCGCTGGAGTGTTACTGCGGATGATGTTCTTCACACAAAACCACACCCGGAACCCTATCGAAAAATTTGTCACTTGATGGACGTCAAACCTGAAAATGCAATGGTTATCGAAGACTCGGCCAACGGTCTGAAATCAGCCATAGCGGCGGGGGCGATTACGATTGGGTTTCTCAGCGGTTCTTCCCAGGATGATTTTCCCGACACAGATTACAGGGCGTCGGATTATCAGCAGATCGAAGCGCTGATTGTGACGATTATTGAACAGAAAAAGGATAAATAATCCTTGCATTTAGTGTTAAAACCAAGGATATTACCGACCGATTGAGCGTTATTTTAAATGTTAATTTTCATTATGAGATTTCTGAAAAATTTTAAACGCGACTCCGTTATTTACTTCATATACCATCTCTGGTTGTCTTTTAAATATAATGTGTACCAACAAATATCCGGCTTAATACCTCGGTCCGCACCGTATGTATTCCGGTAAATTAATAGAAATGAGCAGATTATGTCGAAAATTAAGAATTGGATGTATTTACTTAAAAATGATCCTGTCCCCGTTTTATTAAAAAAGGCGCCCCTGCCGGTCCGTTATGGGACGGCCTTACGATTTACTCCCGGTGACGCAGAATTACTGGACACCCTGAGAAGAGATTTTTATAAATACAAACCACGCGAGCATCTGTTAAAGAGCCAGTTACCCGACGGACTCTGGGAACTGGAAAAGAAATATAAAATTGAAGAGCGCAACCGGGCGATGTCTTTTTTACATCAGTTGAAAAACATGACCGAGCTGCTTGACTATGGCTGTACAAAGGAAATGCCTTCCATCCAAAGAGGGATTATCGCCCTGTTGAAAACCCAAAAGCCGGATGGTAAATTTCCATTGTTGCTGCATCATCACGGGTATGCACTCTGGCTGCTGGCCCAGTATGACCTGATTGGCAATCCCTTTGTGGAAAAGGGATATCGCTGGCTGGCAAAACGTCAGCGGCCCGATGGCGGCTGGCTGTCGCCTTCGATGGTTCCCGACGGTGTGTCCCTGAAAAATACCAAAAGTGGTATTTGGACAACTCTCTTTGCTTTTCAGGCTTTCAGTGTACATTCCCGGTTGCGTCACTCCGATGTGTGTCAGAAGGCGGCCGGCTTTGTTCTGGACAATTATTTAGAGAGGAGTCATACAACATTGTTTCCTGAGGCGGATTCCTGGAGTTTTCTGCATACGGATTACTCGGATAATGGTCTGTTCCGGGGCGGGACCTTGCGGTTTATCGAGGCTCTGGCGCCATTTGCGGATTTACACGATCATCCGAATTTCAGGAAGGCGGTAAACTGGATGCTGGATCAGCAATTAAGTACGGGACTGTTTCCGGCTGTGGTTGGGAAGTCCAGAGAGGGGGATTATGCTGTAACCCTGCGCTTTGTGACGGCTCTCAAAGAAATGGACAAAGCAACTGTCTGAGTGAAACAAAAGGGGTTTTGTCTGCTTTAAACTGAAGAATATAGGTTAGTGTTAGTTGAACAGGAGATATTAATGGCCGAAGAGATAAAAATTACGGATAGTATAGATGACCCAGAGTCGGTTCAGGGAGTTCCGGAAATTCTGCCGATTATGGCATTACGAAATACGGTGCTATTTCCGCAACAGGTGATTCCGATCTATGTGGGCCGTGAACGTTCACTGAAACTGATAGAAGATTTGCCGGAAGCCAAACGCCGGATTGTTGTCGTGGCCCAAAAGGACGGATCGTTGGAAATGCCTGATAAGGAAGATCTGTATGAATGGGGAACAATCGCCCAGGTGCTGAAGATTTTTAATATGCCAGATGGAAGCAAGAGTGCCATTGTGCAGGGTATGGAACGGGCCAGAATACAATCCTATATACAGCAGGAACCCTATTTCAGAGGTGCTGTCCTGAAAGTTCAGGAGGTGTATGAGCCGGGCATTGAAATTGATGCGCTTGTGGCCAACATACGGCAATTATATGGGAAATTGATCAAAGTCGCGCCCTATCTGACCGAAGAACATACAACTATATTATCCAATATCCAGCATCCCGGACGTTTGGTAGACCGGGCAATTCATCTTTTGAATGTACCGGTTGGTGAAAAGCAGGAAGTGCTTGAGCAGATGAATATTAAAAAACGGCTGGAACGGTCTACTATTATCATCAATAAAGAGATTCAACGGATTGAATTGGGCGAAATGATCCAGTCGGAAGTGCAGGATGAGATTTCCAAAACCCAGCGTGAATATTTTCTACGGGAGCAGATGAAGACCATTCGAAAAGAACTGGGTGAAGATGAAGGCACAATGGAAATCAAGGAGTTGGAAGCAAAAATCAACAATTCCAGAATGACCGATGAAGCCCGGAAAGTTGCGGAGAAAGAACTGGACCGGCTTCAGAAAATTCCACCGGCTTCACCGGAGTATACGGTTTCTCGAACCTATCTTGACTGGCTGGTAGAGCTGCCCTGGGATACATATACCAAGGATAATGTCGACGTCATAATGGCTAAAAACATTCTGGACGAAGACCACTATGGCCTGGATAAAGTCAAAGACCGGGTGATTGAATATCTGGCGGTACGCAAGCTCAAAGAACAGGTTGAAAAAGATAGTACTGTCAAAGGCCCGATTCTCTGTTTTGTGGGACCTCCCGGGGTTGGAAAGACATCTATGGGGAAATCGATAGCCAGGGCGATGGGGCGCAAGTTTATACGAATTTCACTCGGTGGTGTTCGGGATGAAGCCGAAATTCGCGGTCATCGCCGAACCTATATTGGCGCATTACCGGGGCGGATCGTCCAGAGTATCCGCAAATCCGGTTCCAGTAATCCGATTTTTATGCTGGATGAAATTGATAAAGTTGGCAATGACTTCCGCGGAGATCCCTCCTCGGCGCTACTGGAGGTTCTGGATCCTGAGCAAAACAGCACGTTCAGCGACCACTACCTGGAAGTGATGTATGATCTGTCCAAAGTCATGTTTATTGCCACTGCGAATATGAATGATACCATTCTGCCGGCGTTGCGGGACCGTATGGAAATGCTGGAGTTTTCCGGATATATTGAAGAAGAAAAACTGAATATAGCCAAGACATTTCTGATCCCAAAACAGATCAGGGAACATGGTTTGTCCAAAACCAAGATCGAGTTTGCCGATGAAGGTATTCGTAAAATAATCGCCCACTTTACCCGTGAAGCCGGCGTTCGAAACCTGGAACGGGAAATAGCGAATATTTGCCGGAAAGTTGCCCGGGATGTCGCCGGTCGAAAACGGCAGAGAAGCTATATGATCGATGCAAAGGCGGTGGACACCTACCTGGGGCCGCAACGCTTTTTTGTGGATATTGCCGAACGGGCATCGAAGCCGGGTGTGTCGATTGGACTGGCCTGGACGGCCGTTGGCGGAGATATTCTTTTTATTGAAGCAACCGGCATGAAAGGTAAGGGTAATCTGCATCTGACCGGTCAGTTGGGGGATGTGATGAAAGAATCGGCCGAAGCCGCGCTCAGTTATATTCGGTCCAATGCCAAAGAACTGGATATAGATGAAAAGATATTCAGTGAAACGGATATCCATGTCCATGTTCCGGCCGGAGCAGTCCAAAAAGACGGGCCATCTGCCGGAGTGACGATTTTGACGGCGATTTATTCGCTGCTGAAACAGAAGAAAGTCAAAGATAAACTGGCCATGACCGGCGAGATAACTTTGCGCGGTACAGTATTGCCGGTTGGCGGTATAAAGGAAAAAGTGTTAGCAGCCCACCGGGCCGGATTGCGACGGATAATATTACCGGAACATAATCGCAAGGACCTGGTTGAAATACCCAAACAGATCAAGAAAGAGATGAACTTCGAGTTTGTCAAAGAGATGTCCGAGGTTCTTGATTTAGCAGTGTGGAAATAATCAAATAAACTCATTGATATTTGATATAGATTCATTAAACTTTCGGGCTTTTTGAGTGAACGGAACAGTTCACTGGTCCAAACGGGCGCTTAGCTTCCATCTTCTCCCCCTTTGACGGGATTCGATGGACAAGCAGCCGAATGAATATCAAAAGAGGGCGCTTAGCTCAGCTGGTTCAGAGCACCTGCCTTACAAGCAGGGGGTCACTGGTTCGAATCCAGTAGCGCCCACATCCCTTTTCCCGTCGACAACACACTAAAATTAACACTGGCGTAAATTCCATCAGATTGCCATATAATTATCGAATATTACCAGAAGAGACCGGAAACTGACCGGAAACTTTTTTTATCACTATTGAAAATCAGGCCTACTATGATTTTAGCGGATAATTTGAAAAAAGGTCTAAATTGCGGACATGGGAAATAGTGAAGAAATATTCAGCCTTGCTTTAAGTTTGAGTCATTCCCGGGAAATCTCAAGGTGGAGGATGGGATTAGAAGGCCGATACACTACTTCGATAAATAAAATCCGTATCGGCGTGTATCCAGTTTGTTATATTTATTTTGCTATGGGGGATGGCCTACGACTAATTTAAAATAGGGGGCGACAGTAGACCTTAAATGTTGATTTAAACAGCCCGAGACCGCCATAGAGTGAAAGAAATAGGAAATCGATAGTGTTTGGTACAAACCTTATCGAAAATAATCCTATTACACCTGAATAAAAGGTGGACCCAACACCGTAAAATCTCACTTATTGATTTGAGCACTTTTGGGAGATATTGCAATGAGATTGACAATCCTGACAACGGAGAAGTATTGGGTTTTTATTAGTCTGATTAAAGTGTGTTTGGGTGTGAATCTGATCGATTGTTGAGTTATGTTTTATCAAATATTTTAAATTTATTGCCACCATGGCAGTCGTTTTTTATAAGTGTAGTTTGAGGAGCTTGATAAAATTTATAAGAAGGTTGTAGACGAACGCCTACAGGCAATATTCCGGGTTTATGAAGCCACCGGCATGCGGGTCGGAGAATTACATTACTCACACCGGGAAGGTGAGTTTGTTATTATCGAAAAAGCCAAAAACCGTAAATCCCGAATTATACCGATTCCACTAGAACGAATTCCGGATTATGACATAGCAAAGGAACTGGATTGGAGTGTTAGCTGGATCTCCCATAGTTTCACACTGGCGTGCAGAGACGCGAAATTGCCGGGAAAAACAATTCACTGCCTTCGTCACACATTCGCCATGCGGAAACTGATGGAGACAAACAATATCAGTATTGTTCGTGAATTGTTGGGACACAGTTCGGTCAAGGTAACCGAGATTTATACGCAGTTCCCACGGGAATATCTTACTCAGGTTTTTAAAGACCGGAATGTCAATAAAATCCCAGAAAATCATCAGCGAACGGAGGCATAAAAATGGAAAAAGATGCAGTCAAATTGGATACAGGCCGGATACGATTTAAAAACTCTGACGGGGAGCATGGGATTAACATCCCATGTTTCTCGTAATTGTGGAAAATATATTTAAACGCAGGGCAAGGAAGACATAGGACAAGCGGAGCTTGCATTGTGAAAAGAACCACGTCTGTAAAGGCGTGGGTATCTATTTTCGATTTCATCCAGCCTTTTGTCAAAGAATCACTATCTAATTTTATCGATTCCAATGGAAATATCAAAAAAGTAGGCGCTAAACCTAAATTTAGCGATTTAGATATCATCACTTTGTCTCTTGTGGCCGATAGCCTTTCCATCAATAGTGAAAATCTATTGTTTAGCAAACTCAGGTCCGAATATCAAAAGGATTTTCCATTATTAATTGATCGTTCCCAATTTAATCGTCGTCGCAAACATTTAAGGAAAATAATTGACCTTGTTCGCCAGTCGCTTGTTAAAAAACTTTTACCGGCAGAAAACATATTTATCCTGGATTCACTACCTATTGAAATATGTAAATTCGCACGCGCAAAACGGATTAACATCTGCAAGGAAAATACACAAACGTCGCTTGAATACGGCTATTGTGCATCTCAAAATACGTACTACTTTGGGTACAAATTTCATGATGTCTGCAGCCTCGGTGGTGTCATGACCAGTTTTGACCTCTCTAAGGCCAACCATGCGGATATTCAATATCTGAGAGATATCGAACCCGATTATACCGATTGCCTGTTATTAGGAGATAAAGCCTATCTTGACTCCGAAATATCAATTGGAATTGTTCGAAAAACGGGGTATCCAATTAAATACTCCTATGCGTTCCAATCAAAAGAGTTATCGCAAACAACCGGTGTTGTTTCGCAAAGTTCGAAAACGGATTGAAACCATCTTTTCTCAGTTTGTAGACCAATTTGTAATTCGAAATAATTATGCCAAAACATTCATTGGGCTGACAACTCGAATCTTATCGAAAGTCACTGCCTTTACTCTGCTCCAGTTCATTAATTTTATCAATAATAAACCGTTAAACCATATCAAACATGCTCTCGCTTAATTTCACACAAAGGGTATAATTCTATGGTGAAACAGGTTCGTAGGACTATTATATCGATCTGTGATGTTGGAATAAATAAATTTGAAATATTCTTCTAATCAGGTCATAAATAAAGTGAAACAAATATGAATGATCAAAGGGAAATTGAAGAAATACAAAGGAAGAAGATTGAAGAACAAACTAAAAAGCGGGCAACGATTCTTAATGATGCCGATATTGGGACAATGTCCTCATTTGCCAATATGGAACGTCTATTAAAACGTGAATATTATGGTCGTTTTATTATTGAATTAATCCAGAATGCAAGAGATGCATGGTACACATTAGAAAAAGACAAAAATAAAAAAAGTGTGGTTCGCATTATTCTCCATGGAGATCCACCAGTCTTAACAGTATGTAATCAGGGTGTCAGTTTTAATGCTGATCGTCTATTAAAACATATTACTCAATTTGGAGAAACTGTTTTTGAAACATGAAAAATTGCAGTTCGGGACTAAAGTTGACAATAATTTGGGATAGATTCAACTTTTACAGTCGGGTATTATCATTTTAATAATATTCAGATTGGAACAATGGCCGGTAACGGTTATATTCGACATTATTGATAAAATGGAGACTCTTATTAAAGGAATATTTTTACAGTGACAACAGGAGATAAAAGGGGCCGGTACGGATTTTTATTTGCGATTTTTATATTCGCGATTATTGTTGTATTGGTTTTTAATTTAATTTCTCTCAATAAAGATCGTTTTGAAAAAAGGGAAGTCACGAAACTTTACTTTGCCGACAATATATCCGAAGCACACCTGAAAATCATTCATAATTTTAATGAAAAATATAAGGGGCAAATCGAAGTTGTTCCGATTAATCTTCCGTTTACGAAATTTACGACCAATGAGCGGAAAGAACTTATTGCCCGGTCCTTGCGGAGCAGGGATAGTCGAATTGATATATTTGCAGTTGATCAAATTTGGGTGCCGCGATTTGCCAAATGGGCTGAACCATTGGCTAAATATTTCATGCAGACCGACTTATTAAAAATAATTCCCCAAGCTTTAACAACGTGTTATTATGACGGCGTCTTACTGGGAATACCACTTTATATTGATATCGGCGTTCTTTATTACCGCGAAGATTTGATCCGACAAGCCGGTAATTCCAAAGATATTCTAAAAAAATTGGAAGGCTCAATTACTTGGGAAGAATTAATCAAATATGGCGAAACAGTTAATAAAGAAAGACCCTTTTATCTGTTTCAGGGAGATAATTATGAAGGATTGATCTGCAACTACCTGGAGATTTTAGGAGGTGCAGGGGGTAGTGCATTTCAGAATGGAAATCTAAAATTTTATACTATTGAAGGTCAGCGCAGTGCTCAATTCATGCAGGATTTGATTACCAGATACAAATTTTCTCCTCATGAAGTAAGCGCTTTCATCGAAAGAGAATCCTATTTGTATGCGATTGAAAACGATGCACCATTTTTCCGGGGATGGTCAAGTTATTTAAAAGACATTGATATTCAGGAGCAGGATTCGTTGAAAGTAAAGCACCTTCGACTGGCGTATCTGCCGCACTTCGATGGAAATGCACCGGTTACAGTTTTTGGCGGGTGGCACCTTATGATTTCAAAGTATTCAGAAAAAAAACCCGAGGCGTTTGAATTTCTGAGATATGTTCAGTCGGAAGAAGTACAAAAGATTATGTTCGAAACGTCTGGATATTTGCCAATTTTGAAAAGTATTTACACTGATCCGGAAGTGGTACAGAAATATCCGTATATAGAATATCTGGAAGAGATGATGAAATCCGGAATTCATCGGCCGGCATTAGTTAATTATACAAAAATTTCCGATATTCTGTCATTCTACCTGAATAAAATCCTAAAGCATGAAATATCTGTTGATGAAGCACTTAGACTTGTTGATGAAACCGTTGCATCAGACAAACTGTTTTTAAGATAGTCAGGCTTATGGGATTTCTAAAAAGATTACGGGACTATCGATTTGAAATTCGACATTTTATTATTCTCTTTATTATTTTAGCAACCTTTCAGGTATTTTTATCCTATCTGCACAATTTTTCGAGTAATACTTTGATTGAGCAGACGATGGACCTTTATAGGCGCGATTCTGCCATACGTTTAGGTAATTTGGCGACTACTTCGCTTGAATTGTTACTCGAGCAAAGCCTTGTTAATCCCTCACTAAATGAAGACTCACGCCGGAATACGATTCAAGCCTTCGATATTATTTTAAACCAGCAAACTCTGCAGCAAAATGTTGATGAAATATGTATCATTTTTTCATCTGGCGGGGAAATATATGTTATTGATGAGGGAGCGGTTCTGTACAATTTTATTTTTAGTCAGCAAATACCGGCCTCTCCGAACAGCTTAGTGCATAGCGAGGCAGTGAAACGATATAAACAGATCAACAAAGAGATTGAAGATTCGGAGCAGATTTACTGTACCTGGGATGAAGTTCAGTCTTTTCATGTCCTGGTACCTTTTGTACCGAAAGGCGAGTACGAAGGTGTTGTGTATATGAAAATCACACCCGATGTCAGTAACATCACCCGTGAAATTTCAACAGTATATGACGAAACAGGTATTATATTTACAGCCTTGATTCTGTTCGGCCTGCTGGCGATGTTCTACATCACCTCGTATACGGTCAGAGAGCGTGACCTCGCCCAGGAAGAGTTATTTAAAGAACGGGAAAACCAGATAAAAGCCGATATTGCTCACCAGAAAGAAGCACTGTTTACAAAACGCATCTATCACGCTCACCATAAAGCCGAAAAAGTAATGGGTTTTATTAAAGAGGAAATCAGAACCCTGACGGAAAAGAATATTAAGCAATTTAAATATATTGTGACTCGCTATTCAAATTTTATTTCACGGGTTATCTATGATATGAAATGGTATGAACCTCCGGTCCATGCAACCCGTAATCCTATTTTTAATACCGATATAAACGCCGTAATTCAATTCCTGGTCACCTATGTGTTTATGCGAGTCTACAGCGAAAATACTGCCTATGGTTTCAAACTTGAATTGGATAAACAGCTTCCGATTATCCATATTAATGAATACGTCGCATGGGAAATTATCGAACCACTTATACAGAACTGCATTGATCATAACAAAGGACAAAACATACTCATTACGATTAGCTCCAAATATCACGCTTCTGAAAATTTTTCTGAAATATCGATTATTGATAATGGAAAAGGAATTGCCCCCGAGCTGTTAAAGAATAGTCCGGACGGTATAAAAGAAGTATTTTTAGAGCACACTTCTACGTATGAAAATGCTAAAAACGCAGGATACGGATGTTATATTGCCTATGAATTGAGTACGAAACGCTGCGGCTGGCAAATTGACGCCGAAAATATCGAATCCGGTGGCTCAAAATTATCAATAAACATTCCAACAGTTTAACAGGGAAAAATATATGATTAATCAAACCATACGCATTTTGGTGATTGAAGATGAAGAATTTGACGTCCGTCGAATCAAGAAAACCGTTGAGCCATATAAACAGATTAAAATTGCCGATATTGTTTCCAGCGGAGCCGATGCGATTAATCTGATATCTCAAAACAGAGATTATTATGATGTTGTTATTATGGATTTTCAGATTGCCGGCGGAGTAATGGGAGAGGAATTAATCAGGGCAATCAAAAAAATAAGCCCATTACTCCAGATAATTGTGATCACTAAAATGACGATACACCAAACTGATTTTGATTTTGCCAACCATCTTATTCAGGCGGGCGCTTTTTGGTTTTGTACAAAATATCCAGGCGATATTGAGACCTATATTTATCAGCCGACTGATTTTATCCTGAGTATTGTTAACGCGTTCGAGAAAAAGCAATTAGCTTCGGACCACCTTTATACAAAACAAAAACTGAGCAAGAATGTTCAGGACATTTTAGATAAGAAACTGATTATTGGAACCTCACCGGCAATAAAAGTTCTTAAAGAGCAGATTCAGCAGTATTCAGAAACAAATGCCAGCGTGTTGATTTACGGGAAATCAGGCACCGGCAAAGAACTGGTTGCGACAAACATTCACTACCTCAGTAAAAGAAATCTGGAGAATTTTGTTCCGATTAATTGTGGAAGTATTCCACGTGATTTGATTGAGAGCGAGCTGTTTGGGTTTGAAAAGGGCTCCTTCACGGGTGCGAGGGAAAACCGGGCCGGTCTGTTCGAACGGGCCAATAGCGGTACAATATTTTTCGATGAAGTGTCGGAATTTCCTCTGGCGGCCCAGTCGAAACTGCTGCGCGTTCTTCAGGATGGGCAGATTGATAAAATTGGCCGGAAGAAGAGTTACGAGGTTGATGTTCGGGTAATTTCCGCGACGAATAAAGATTTGGAGAAAATGGTATACGGTAAAGAGTTCAGGGAAGACCTGTTCTATCGTCTTAATGTTCTTCAAATATATGTTCCATCGTTAGAAGAACGTAAAGAGGATATTCCGGTTTTAGTTGATCACTATTTGACACTTTACAGTAAAGAAATGGGACGGATAGTGCCTGATTTCGAAACCGGAGCTATGGAAATTCTGGGGGATTATCACTGGCCTGGGAATGTCCGGCAGCTCCAAAATGTCGCTCAACGAATGCTTTTCTTAAGTAAAGAAAAAATAACCAGGGACGTTGTTGTTAATGCGATTGGTATGAAAATGAATTTCAGTGATCAAAAGCAACCGTATCAGTTTGATCGTGAAAATATATTGTCCCTGAAAGAAATTGAAAGACAATTCAGAAAAGAGTACATAAAATTTGTTCGCAACCTTAGTAAAACCGATGCGGAAGCCGCTCAAAAACTGGATTTAGCTCCCCCCAATTATTTTCGCATATCCAAGGAATTAGGTCTCAAATAGGCTACCCCCTATACTCTTTTTAATTTGATAAGATAGTCCTTATTAAATTAATAACACGTTTGTTGTTCCAATCCGTCTTTTCTGTCGAAATAATACATAAATTAATGCCTCATTCCAGTTGGCGTACTTTTTGAACTGGTTCTATACCAATGATTAATATGCCATTAATTTAAGAAATATGTTTCACTATCTGGAAAATATAGATGTCGCCCTGCTTTTTCTGTATTTTGCCGCGGTGTTGCTGATTGGTTTGTATTACTCAAACCGTGAAAAAACGCCCACGGAATATTTTCTGGCTGGCCGTAATGTTGGCTGGATTGCTATTGGGTCATCGCTGTTTGCTACCAATATCTCCAGTGAACACTTTATAGGTTTGGCCGGTTCCGGTGCAAGTAGTGGCCTGGCGGTCGGCCACTTTGAATGGCTGGCTTGCTTCATTGTGTTGATTTTGGGCTGGGTTTTTATGCCCTTTTATCTGAAATCGGGTGTGTTTACGATGCCGGAATTTCTGGAACGACGCTTCAATAAATCAAGCCGGATATATTTAACGACAATTTCGATCATTGCCTATATTTTAACCAAAATTTCGGTGACACTTTTTGCCGGTGGTTTGCTGCTGAACCAAATTCTGGGTTGGAATATGATAACCTCCGCCATTGTTATGGTAATTATTACCGGAATTTATACGATTGCAGGTGGGCTGAGCGCTGTCATTTATACCGAATTAATTCAGACAGTAATATTGATCGGGGGTGCGTTAATATTAACCATTATGGGTCTGAACGAAGTTGGTGGTATGCAGGGATTAAGGGCTGCTCTGCCGCCGGATTTTTTTCACATGTTTAAACCCTCCAGTCATCCTGATTTCCCCTGGACGGGTATTGTATTTGGGGCACCGATTTTAGCTGTTTGGTATTGGTGCACTGATCAGGTAATTGTTCAGCGGGTCTTGAGTGCAAAAAATATTCGACATGCCCGCAGCGGTTCAATTTTCGCTGGTTTTTTAAAAATATTACCGGTTTTTATTTTAATCCTTCCGGGCATGATTGCACTGGCTCTGTTTCCGGGTATTGATGGTGATGAGGCATACCTTGCACTCATTATCAGTAAATTGTTGCCCGTAGGTGTTCGCGGTATTGTCATTGCCAGTTTGCTGGCGGCAATGATGTCGTCACTTGCCAGCACATTCAACAGCAGTTCGACATTAATTACCATGGACGTTTACAGACAATTCAGACCGAATGCCAATGGACGTGAAATTGTACTTATTGGTCGATTAGCGACAACCGCGCTGGTAATTTTTGGAATATTGTGGGTTCCGCTGATTCGCAGTATCAGTAACCAGCTGTTTATATATCTGCAAAGTGTTCAGGCGTATATCAGTCCGCCAATCGCTGCTGTATTTATTTTCGGGGTGTTTTCAACAAAGGTAAATGGTCGGGCGGCAATTAGTGCATTGGTTAGTGGCGGAATTCTGGGTGCCTTACGATTGGTTTTCGAGATACTCAGTAAAAAAGGGATATTCATATTGGGGCCATTGCAATGGTTTGCTGATATGAATTATTTACATTTTGCCATATTTCTGTTTGTTGTTTCGGCATTGATCATGATGGTCATGAGTAATTTTGGAGAACCACCCACCAGTGAACAATTAAAGAATGTTACACTAAATGGTGCTAAAAAAGGTAAATCATTAGGCGAAAAGATAGAATCAACAAATAGCACCTGGGACCGTTTAAACATTATTTTTTCAATTGTATTAATTCTAACAATTTTAAGTCTTTGGGGAATATTCTTTTAGTAAGGGGAAAGATATGAAAACAAATTGGTTCAAAGGAATAATAGTAGTGATATTTATGATCGGATTTTTCAATTGCCAGAAAAAAACGGTCCATCCGATTGATGAGCAAGTGGAGCGTTTATTATTGCAGATGACAATTGAGGAAAAAATTGGCCAGATGACTCAAATAACAATACAAGCCGTATCCAAAACACAAGGAACTGTTGACCAGATGCATGAGCTCGATCCGGAAAAGTTGGAGGAAGCAATTACGAAATATCATGTCGGTTCAATTCTTAATGTCTGGGATGTTGCCCATTCAGCTGAATATTGGCAGGAAATCATTACCAAAATCCAGGATATTGCTACTAAAAAAACCCGTTTAGGAATTCCGGTTATTTATGGCATTGATGCGATCCATGGGGCTAATTATACCCTCGGTGCAACACTTTTTCCGCAAAATATTGCCATGGCTGCAACGTGGAACCCGGAGCTTGTCCGTAAAAGTGCTGAAATTACAGCGCTTGAGACACGGTCCAGCGGGATTCCCTGGAATTTTAATCCCGTTTTAGGTTTAGGTCGTCAACCTTTATGGCCAAGATTATTTGAAACCTATGGAGAGGATGTCCATTTGGCATCTGTAATGGGGGCAGAATATGTAAAGGGATTACAGGGAAATGACCTTTCCGATCCGGTAAGTGTAGCGGCTTGTGCCAAACATTACCTTGGTTATAGTTTTCCACTTTCAGGGAAAGACCGCACACCGGTCTGGATTCCGGAACGAATGCTCAGAGAAATATTTGTTCCTCCGTTCAAAGCCGCTATTGATGCCGGAGCCGTTACAGTAATGGCTAACAGTAGTGAAATAAATGGAATTCCAGTGCATTCCAGCCATTTTATTCTGACTGAATTGTTACGGGATGAATTGGGTTTTGAAGGTTTTGTGGTTTCTGACTGGAACGATATCAATAGTCTTTATCTTCGTGAAAAAGTAGCGAAAGATCAGAAAGAAGCCGTGAAAATGGCGGTTATGGCCGGTATTGATATGAGTATGGTACCCTATGATTTTAGTTTTTATGAATTACTATTAGAACTGGTAAATGAAGGCAGTGTCCCGGTTGAGAGGATCGACGAGGCTGTCAACCGAATACTCAAAGTAAAGTACCAGTTGGGATTATTTGAAAATCCATACCCCGAAAAAAGACTTTTAAAAAAGATTGCGACAGAAGATGCCAGATTATTAAACCATCAGTCTGCCTGTGAAGCGATAACATTATTAAAAAACGACGAAGGAGTTTTACCTCTGGATAAAAAACAAAAAGTGTTTATTACAGGTCCGGCTGCAAATGCACTGTCGGTACTAAATGGTGGGTGGACAATTACCTGGCAGGGAAATCAGGAAGTCCTTTATCCAAATGAAAAACTCACGATCCTTGAAGCCATACAAGCGGAAACAGGCAAAGAAAATGTATCATATTCTCCGGGAGTAACGTTTGAAGATGAAATTGATATTTCGGAAGCTGTGCAAAAGGCAAAAAGTGCAGATGTGGTCGTAATTTGTATCGGGGAACCGGCTTATTGTGAAACCCCGGGTAATATTGATGATCTAACAATGACAAAAACACAATTGGACCTGGTGAAAGCAATATCTGAAATAGGTGTACCGATTGTTATTGTGTTAGCCGAAGGACGACCACGCTTGATTAACACTATTGTTGATTTGGCTGATGCGATTATCATGACGTATTTGCCGGGTTTGGAGGGAGGACCAGCGATCGCCGATGTATTATTCGGAGATGTAAATCCAAGCGGAAAATTGCCTATATCCTATCCACGGTATCCAAATTCGCTGATGACATATGATCATAAGGCCAGTGAAGTGATGGATGTCAACGATTATGATGTTCAATGGCCCTTTGGCTTTGGTATGAGCTACACCACATTTGTATATTCAGACTTAAAAATGGAAGAAACTAAATACAGTTTGGACGATGAAATATTTATTTCGGTTGACGTTACGAATACGGGTAACCGACAGGGTAAAGAGGTGGTGCAGCTGTACGTCAGTGACAAGGTTGCATCCGTGACTCCGCCAGTGAAACGGCTGAAACGGTTTCAGAAAATTGACTTACAGCCAGGTGAGACTAAGACAGTATCGTTTACACTTAGAAGCATGGATTTGTCCTTTATCGGCAGAGAAAATAATCGGATTATTGAACCCGGTGAATTCTCTGTGGAAATTGCCGGGCATGAGTCGGGTTTCACTCTGAATTAAACAAAATGAATGAGTTGAAAAAAGTTAAAATGGTTATTATTAATCGGATAAGGAATTGATTATTAATCTGATAATAACTAGAAAGTACCAATAGGCTGGAGTGATTAAATCCATGACGAAAAAAGTCGTTATCGACAAGGAAAAACAAATTGGCCTGATTTTTGAGAATATACAGTCTAATGAAAATGATTACATTTACTAAAACTATCCAATTTATTAATGAACACGAAGGTGTTCTGAAAGAACGTAAGTTTATTAGTAAAAATTCACTTAATTAAAAGTAGGAGGAGAACGTGAAGAAGCAATTGTTAATTTTATTGGTATTGATCTTTGCCATTAGCTTTAGCTATGGCCAGAAAGTGATCAATGCTTTCGATGCAACCCCGGACACAAGTTTCTGGGATGTGATTATGGGTGGTAATGCCAACTCCGATTCATCGTATATGAATTTTAGTTTTGTGGCAAACCCTGTTATGGTTGGTGATAGTGCCATGAAGTTGGCTTACAGTGCCCAGAACAGTGAATCCTATGGTGGATTTGCAAAACTTGAGCACTGGCACCCGGACTCAAATCTGACTTATGATTTTACCGGTTATGATTCGATCAGTTTCTATTATTACAATTCAGTACCCCAGTCCAGGGCCGGCCGGGCGCATTTACGCTTTTGCCTGCATGATGTCAGTGATTCGCCAAACGGCAACAAAACCTATAATGGCAATAACTGTGAATACTATTATTCCTTTCATTATATCCTGGACAATGATCCCGGCTGGCATGAAATTAAAATGCCACTTGTCAGTAACGACTCCTGGGATGGGAATGGTTTTAATCTGACAGGCTGGGCTGGAATTGGCGGAAACCACGAACTTGATCTTGATAAAATCAAAGGATATTCAATTGAAGTATCAATTGATGTCGGTTCCGGCGGTGCTGGCATGGAACGTAGTTTTGGTGAGATTATCCTGGATCATCTGGCTTTGGCCGGACCAGTTTCGTCACCGTTTATACTTTTCACAGGTGATATGCTGACGGCCAAACTGTCCACATTTACCTGGGGACAGTCGACGTTGGAAATCGAAGAGGGAACTGGTATTGATGGTTCCAATGCGCTGAAATGGGTTCAGGGCGATGAATGGGCCAACGGTTGGACCGGAGCAGGTTTCAACATTAATCCGCCTCAAGATATGATGATTTCCTGGGGCATCGATTCTTTCAAATGTGCAATCAAAGCCGATGCCGGTACGCCGGCTATTCGTCTGCAGTTTGAAGACGGCACAGCAAAGCGTGGCCATACCTTTACACCAACTGATGACGGCGAGTGGCACCATTATATCTTTAAACTGACCGACTTTGTTTATATTGACGGAACAAGCAATTTTGATTCCACCAACGTCAGTGTTTTCCAGGTTATGTCCGAAGGCAATTCCGCTGTCGGGCGTACTATTTTATTTGACTATATCTGGACCGGCAATCCCATAATTGACATTACGGGAACAACTGAAGTTCAGGGGGTGGATGCAATAAAGTCCACAGATTCCTACAATCTTATCATATGGCAGGACAACGAGGGTGAATCAGAAGAAACTTACAATGTATATGCCAGTAGTTCACCGATTACAGACGTAACCGCCGCGAATATCGAAATCATTGCTGCAAAAATTCTCGAAGGGACCCAGAATGCGATTCATTATCTTCAGTATCCACTCGAAGACCATGAAATTACCTATTACTATGCAGTAGTATGTATTGATGCGTATGGTAATGATGGCCCTCCGGGGGTTTCCGGAGCAATCGTCAATACGGCGAAAGGTATTCCAACTATTTCGCTGGATGTTCCCGTCGGGTTTGTCGCCGATGGTGATTTTACGGAATGGTGGAACAGCGATATCAAACCCTGGGTATTGAAACCTGAAACTGATAACGTTGCAGTTGGTACAGTAAATGATAGTCTGGATTTGATGGCAACGGTTTACCTCGCTATTGATGATAACTATCTATACGTCGCCGCTGATGTTACCGACGATGTTTACAACTTTGGTGCTGGTAACTGGTGGGATCAGGATGCGTTTGAGTTCTTCATTGGTCTGTATGATTCCAGGGGAGCCAAGCACACATCTAATCAGCGCGGTTCGGAACCGGATTATAAATTGCAGTTCCATAAGAACGGTATTGTCAACGAGTATATAGGTAGAACGATCTGGACCGTCGATGATGCTGATTATCATTTGGAAGACTTCAGTGGTGTTGATTGGGTCATAGAAGCGAAAGTACCACTGGATTCAATCGCCGGTGATGATGATGTTCGCTTTCATCCGGTTCGTGGTATGCGGGTACCGATTGAGCTGTATTTCCATGATAATGATGGTGCCTGGAACGGTAATCTGGCCTGGTCACCGTTTAACACGGATTTGGCTTGGCAGTCACCGACCCAATGGAGTTACACATGGATTGGGGATACGACAGACGTCGCGGGTACTGCAATTGATCTGGCTGATCGCAATGTACTGAAATCTTACCGCCTGGAACAGAACTATCCGAATCCTTTTAACCCGACAACTCATATAGAGTACACAATTCCGCATGCGGGAAATGTATCTATCCGGGTATTCAATATGGTTGGGCAAGAGGTTGCTGAACTGGTGAACGCTTACCAGGCAATGGGTAGTTATAATATTGTCTGGAATGCAGAAGACATTCCTTCCGGTATCTATTTTTACCAGATTCAATCCGGTGTTTTTCAACAGACCAAGAAAATGGTGTTGGTTAAATAGCATCACAATGTACAATAAATGGGGTGTAGCGAAAATCTGCACCCCATTTATGAATCTGCATGATTTTAACTTTCGTATAAGTTGATTATGTGACTATGCACAGTGTATTTTAATCTTATGGCAGGAACCCTTTAAAAGGATAGTAGCATGGGTGGTTTAGCAAATAATAAGTACAGATATTTTTTTATTGCTGTTATAACGATAATCGGAATATCTCCAGTCTTTTCTCAGACAACAGGGAAGATATCCGGGCGAATATATGATCAAGCTAGTAACAGTCCGCTACCTGGAGCAAATGTACTCCTATCTGAAACCTCCATGGGAGCTGCCGCAGACGAAAATGGCGACTTTTATATCATTAATGTCAGGCCCGGGACCTATTCGGTCAGGGCTCAGATGATTGGCTATAACCCGGTTACTATCCAGGGGGTTAGGGTTTCTGTAAACCGGACAGATTATCTTGAAATCGGTATGACTTCAACAGTTCTTGAGGGGGAAGAGGTTATTGTTACTGCGCAGAAAGTTTCTGTCAGAAAAGACCAGACCAGTACCGTAAAAAATGTCTCTGCCGATGAAATTGAGGCGCTGCCGATTGAAAGTATTTCGGATGTTGTGTCGATGCAGGCCGGAGTGGTAAAGGGACACTTCCGGGGTGGCAGGCCTACAGAAGTGTCGTACATGATTGACGGAATTCCGGTGGATGAAGGATTTGGCGGTGAAGGCCGCTCGGTTGACCTTGAACCGGAGTCAATCCAGGACCTTGAAGTAATTACCGGTACCTTTAATGCCGAATATGGTAAAGCCATGAGCGGTATCGTCAACGCCGTGACCAAAGTTGGCGACAATGAGTTTCACGGGTCAATATCAGGCGCTTTGGCGAATTATTATACACCTCATGATGATATTTTTATTGGGTTGAAACCTAGTGAAATAACCCGGAACCAGGATTATAAGATCAACCTCAACGGACCGATTCTGAAAGACAGGCTGTTTTTTTTGGTCAATTACAGATTTCGGGACAATAAAAATCATTTAAATGGGTATCGTCTCTTTAATGTTGATGATTTCAGTTATTACAGCACTGATAATCCGGAGTTATGGTATACGGAATATAACGGGGATAGCGCCTATGTACCGATGAACCGTAGTATCAATAAATCATTTATGGGAAAAATCTCATCGCAACTGTTTAACAATTTCAGGTTTTCGGCCATGGCTACTATTAATGAAGATGAGTGGCATAATTACAATCATATGTATAAATACAATCCTGATGGAAGAGCTACTCAATATCGCTCTTCAAAAATGCTTGCCCTGAATTTTAACCACATGCTGAGTAATTCCCTGTTTTATGAATTGAAGCTGAACTACATTGATAATTATTATGGCGATTATGTATATAAAAATCCGACTGATTCCCGATATGTTCATGATGTGTATAACCAGAGTGATGGCCCTGGCTTTTATACCGGAGGCCAGCAGAAACATCATACGCAGCGAACCCAGATTGATCAGAATGCAAAATTGGATATTACGTGGCAGATGAATAAACATCATAGTGTAAAAACCGGCTATCATTATACTCAACATATTATCGACAGTCAGGGACGATCCATCCAAAATAGTTTTCGGGGACTCGACGAAGAAGGCGAATACTACTTCGATTTTGTCGATAATAAAATCAAAGTTTTTTTTCCTAATTACCAACCGGTCACATTAAATGATACGACAATATATACCGATTCGATTTATGTTAAACCAATTGAATATTCTGTCTATTTTCAGGATAAAATGGAATTTGACGACATGGTTATAAATGTCGGTTTAAGATACGATTATTTCGATCCGGCAAAACGGTATCCATCGCAGTGGCGTAACCCGGCCAATAAAAGTCAGTTCGATGATCCCGAATATATGTCCGAATATAATTACGCAAAACCAAAGACTCAAATCAGTCCGCGTTTAGGACTTTCCTATCAGCTGGGGTCAGCGGCGGTTTTACATTTCAGCTACGGGCACTTTTTCCAGATGCCGCCAGCCTATGCATTATATGTAGGAAACTCATATCGGGTAGCTCCAACCGATTACTCGACAATTTTAGGAAATCCGACTATCGATGCTCAGAAAACAGTAACATACGAAGTTGGATTGTGGCAGGAATTAATGACCGGGATGGATCTGGAAGTTGCCCTTTTCTACCGGGACATATATGATTTATTAAGTGTGAAAGTTGTCAGTACCTATGAACAGACTGAATACGGTCTTTATACCAATAAAGATTATGGGAACGTCAGAGGGCTGGAAATAAAATACAAATGGACCCTGAATAAATTTTCGACCAATCTGAATTATACGCTGCAATATACTAGAGGGAATGCCGACAATCCGGTCATGACATATAACCGGGCCGGTGATAGCATTGATCCAATCGCTCAGATGATTCCCATGTCATGGGATCAGCGCCACACCCTGAATGTAACAGTGGGATATAATGCGGATAAGTATGGTGCCAATCTGACCGGCTATTTCGATTCCGGAACTCCCTATACCTGGTCACCGATCAGCAATTCCATCCTTTTCAGAGTAAATTTATTACCCAATAACTCATCGATGCCCGCTCAGTACAGTTTTGATTTCAATGGCTACTACAATTTAAAAATATCCGAAAAATTTAAAACCAAGCTGACATTGACGGTATACAATTTGTTCGATCGATTGAATGAGGTTTGGGTAAATGGTCAGACCGGGCGGGCCTACACGGCCATTGTCCGGGATACCGATTTAGCCGGTCACAAGAGTGAGTTCAACGACTATTACGATAGAATTCAGGATCCGGGTATGTATTCCACTCCGCGCCTTATTAAAGTTGGTATCGGAATTGATTTCTAAGCAGTAAATAGGAAGAATATGCAAGTGACTACATTAGGAGGTCAGATTTTAATGAAGATGTATTCCAGAATAATTGTGTTATTAATTGTGATTCTGCTTTTTGACAGTATGATATATGGGCAGGGGAAATTATACGACGGACCCGACGATCCCGCTGCTGATCCAACTGCGCTGCGTGAAGGATATATGGATGGGAACAGGGTGCTGCTGTATTTTCGTAATACGACTCAGTTATCCGATTGGCCAAAGGTTGAGGTGTCCAAGTGGCCCGATACATATGAAGGCGTAAAAATGGTAGATGGTATCGGTCTGTTAATCGGTGCCCTGGTTTTTATTAAAGAGGATACAATTCCAGTTACCGATCCGATTGAGCGAATTTTGTTGTCTGCGCAGGGTAAATTGGATACGCTCTATTATCTCCAGACTCACTACCGGGAGGAAATGGATGTCGATCCCACCGGGCAGATTGAATGGGGCCTTTACCCTGTCTTCGGTTATTTTAATGTGAATAGTGAATACCCGGGAATGAGTAACGATTCAGCATCCTGGCCGGTGGAAGGCTGGCCGGCTTCCGGGAATCAGCTGAAATGGCAGGGTGAATGGGATGGCCGCTTTGGAAGAGGTGTGATTTATGCCGATCTTGAAACCTATTTTGTGGCCAATGACGCCCAGGATCTCGAATATTTAGGCCCGGAAGATCGGGTTAAATACTATCCGCGTCCGGGAGTAACAATTGGTGACAAACGTCCCGCAGTCACCGTTCAGAAAGGGAAGCCCTGGGGTGGTCTTGGCGTAAGGGTCATGCAGCGCGGGTTTCAGTGGAATAACCCGCAGGCTCAGGATGCAATTTTCTGGGAATATAATATTGCCAATATTTCCAATTATGATTTACCGGAAGTTGCTTTTGGTTACTGGGTTGATAACGCGATTGGCGATAATGTCGCGGGTGCCGGCGATGATGATGAGTTGGGATTTTTTAATACTGAAATGGACTTGGCCTATTCCTGGGATATTGACGGTGTCGGACAGGGTGGTTATCCAACGGGCACAATGGGATTTGCCTATTTGGAAAGCCCTGGTTTGCCCTATGACGGGAAAGATAATGATCAGGATGGCCTAATTGATGAAAAACGGGATAACGATGCCGGTAGTATTATTGGACCTTATGATGGTATCAATAATCTGTCGGATTTCCTGGATTTCTACAGATTAACAGAAGAGGATTTACATGACCATTATGAAGGTGATGAGGACCAGGATTGGATTGATGGAGTCGATGTAAATGGAAATGGCGTGTATGCAATTAATATTGGTACCGATATTGATCCTGTTTGGGTCTCGGAAACCGGTGAAGATGCCGGAGATGATATGGGACTGGATGGCGTTGGTCCTACGGAATTAAACTATTATGGCCCGGACGAAGGAGAGGGTAATCACAAACCCGATTATGTTGAGGGCATCGGGTGCGAACCAAATTTTGCCGCTACCGATGTCAGTGAATCCGATATGGTTGGTCTAACCTCTTTTCAACTATTTCCGATTCAGCCTCACCGTCCGCCCTACACCAAATGGTTTCGTAATGACAGATCCATGTGGGAAGTCATTGGTGTCCATTCCTTGATTGAAGAAACTGAATGGCAGTCGAACCTGGTTGAAACATTCGCCTCCGGACCGTTTCCGCTATACAAGGGAAGAACCGAACGGATTTCCATGTCGGAATTGCATTCCTTTGACCCGTTAGAGGGGCTGAATTCCGATGAGCATTCAGCGCCGGCGCTGTTTGAGTTAAAGCGGATTGTACAGGTGATTTATGAAAAGGATTACCGTTTTGCCCAGCCTCCCAAGAAACCGACCTTAACGGCAACTCCCGGCGATGGGAAAGTAATTTTAACATGGGATAACATTGCCGATACAAAGACCCGCGATCCTTTTGTTGGGAATGTAAATGATTTCGAAGGATATAAACTGTATCGTGCGACTGACAAAAAAATGTCCGATCCGGTGGTTATTACCGATGGTTATGGAACACCGACATTTAATAAACCAATATTCCAATGTGATATAAAAGATGGTATTACCGGTTTTACGGATTTTGGTCTGGTCAACGGTGCTGGTTATTATCTTGGAACCGATAACGGTATACAACATTATTTCGAAGATACTAATGTTCAGAATGGACGCACTTACTATTATGCGATTGTTGCCTATGATTACGGGGCTCCAAATATTGGACCCGGTATTTCGCCATCGGAAAACAATATTGTCATTAAAACCGATGAAGCGGAAGAGATAAAGTTTATCGATAAAAATATTCAGATCGTTACTCCTCATCAAAAAGCCGCCGGGTATATTCCTGAAGATATCGAGTTGATCGAAAGTGATTTGATCGGGACGGGCAGCGTCATTCCGGAAATACTGGCAAATAACAGCCTGAAAACGAATCACATTTATCAGGTAAGCTTTGAACTGGATACCCTTGATCAAATTGATAACTATTCTTATGGTATTTCATATAGTAACAAGGGAATAAAGGTTTTTGATGCTACGGACTCACTGCAGGTTTATACCGAAAATTCCGAGAGTTTTATAGGAACAAATATCGTTTACGACGACACACTGGAAAACTGGTATATCAATACGGTTAAGACGATTCAAACCGATGTGTTTGACGGAATCAGTCTGAATATAAACATGCCGGTTCGGACCGCAAACTATGATTATGAAAATTCCGGCTGGATTACCGGCACCGGACCGATTCGTGTGACGCCAACAAGCCGGGAATCCAAATTTTTTCCCTGGGATTATGAAATTGTATTTACCAGCGATGTTAGTTATACCGGTGCTGGGAGCGCTTCACGAATTCGGGGAACAGATGATACTCAGATTAAAAGCAATCTATTGACTATGGAAGATTTTAAGTTTTATGTTGTTAATAAAACATTCACAGATTCAGTTGAAGTGCTGGACTTGATTGTGCATGATCTTGATAAAAATGGTCAGTTCGATATTCTGACAGATCGGATTTATGCCGGCCCTCTTAAAACCGATGGGAAATGGGCCGGTGCAGTATTTGGCATCGACTTCTTATCGGCCTTTGGGGACAGTACACGGCTGCCTCAAGCCGGTGATGTGTATTCAATTACCTTTGAGCGGCCGTTTTTTACAACCGACACGATCAGCTTTAAAGTGTTGCCGGGTGGAGACCTGAATACCGCTGAATTAACTGAAACGATGAAAGATATTAGGGTGGTGCCAAATCCTTATGTAGCGACGAACGCCATGGAATCCGCCGTTGCGAACTGGTTTTTAAACCAGCGTCGGGTCTTGATGTTCACGAATATCCCATCGCAATGTACAATTAAGATATTTACGGTCAGCGGTGTTCTGGTTGATAAGATAGAGGTCAACAATGACGCGGATAACGGAACAGTCCATTGGGATTTGTTATCCAAAGAGGGACTTGAGGTTGCGGCCGGCATGTACCTGTACCATGTGCAGTCGAAGCTGACAAAAGATGAAAAAGTTGGCAAATTTGCTGTTATTAAATAAAAGGTTGATACCAATGATATATGAGCAGAGAGAAAAAGATAAGATGAAACGTGGTTTTATGATAGAACTGTTATTGCCTGGATTACTGTTTGTTTTGTTGATTAATGTTTCCATTTATGCTCAGAAACCCTACAGAGTGGGAACTACATCCGCTAATTTTTTAGAAATTGGTATAGGCAGCGACGGAAATGCGATGGGAGAAGCCTATGTCAGTATGGCGGGGCGCTTGTCTTCAATTTACTGGAACCCGGCAGGTATGGCATTTCTTGATAAGAATGAAGTAATGTTCATGTATCAGCCCTGGGTTGTGGATATCAATTCATCGAATGTTGCAATGGCGTATGTATTGCCCTCTATCGGAACGCTTGCGGTGGGCTTTACCCATCTTGGGTATGGGGATATGGAAGTCACTACATTGGATTATCAGGATGGTACCGGAGAATTATTTACGGCAAATGATTATAATTTTGTGTTCAGTTATTCACGTAAATTGGCTCAGTGGTTCGCGTTTGGAGCATCCGCAAAATACATTAGTTCCCAGATTTGGCATACCAAAGCCAGCGCAATGGCTCTTGATTTGGGAGTAATTGTCAATACCGGATTCTTTTCTGTTACCGGAAATAGAGATGACGGCATGCGAATTGGAATGAGTATTTCCAATTATGGGACAAAAATGAAGTATGATGGGATGGATTTACTGTTTCCTATCGATATTTTGCCCGATGAAGCCGGCAACTACAGTACAGTTAAAGGACAGTTTAGTTTACAGGAATGGGAACTGCCGCTGATTTTCCGGATCGGGATGTCTATTCAGCCGATTGTCTTCAGAAATCAACGACTTACCCTGGTGGCTGATGCGTTACATCCGAATAATAACTCTGAATCTGTGAATGTCGGCGCTGAATATCAGTTGAACATTCCGGGTGCGGGCACGTTTTTTCTTAGAACCGGTTATAAAGCACTTTTTATGGAGGATTCGGAATTTGGAATGACCTATGGTGGCGGTTTGATTCTGCGATTTCTCAACAATTATGCAATGAAAGCAGATTATGCATTCAAACCGATTGGGGTTCTTGGCAATACCCATTCGTATACAATAGGTGTTCAGTTTTAGGAACAGATATCAAATGACCATGATACAATTCAAATGATCATTATGAATTATTTTGGAAACTAATTAAACTACCCCCAAATAAAATTGGGGGTAATTGCTAATATCATGAAAATAAACATTTCCATTTTGCTGCTTATATTGGTGTTGTTGGCCGGTTGCGGAAAGCAGAGTCCGGAGATTCCAAGCAACCAAATCCTTGTAAAAGTTGCTGACCGGGTGATTACAAAAGACGAGTTTATCCGCCGGGCAGAGTATACGATTCGTCCTTTTTATTGCAAACAGGACAACTATATTCATAAGAAGATCATTCTGAATTCACTCATTGCTGAAAAGCTGCTCGCGCTGGAAGCGGGAACGGATAATGAATTAGTGCAGAATGAAGAATTCCAAAAATATATCCAGGGCCGAAAAGAACAGGCGATGCGCCAGTATTTTTATATTGATCGGGCATATAATAAAGTCCGCCTTGATAGCATCGAATTAAAAAAAGTCTATCAGTTGGCCGGCCGAACTTATAATGTTCAATTTTTGCGCTTACCGGACGAAAGAGCTGCTGCCGCTGCTGTTCACCTCTATGAAAACGAAGGAATATCTTTTGAAGACATCGCAAGAGAAGTATTGCCGGATTCTGAAATACCAACCCGCAAGATCGGTTTTAATTCAGATATCAATGAGGATTTGTTTCAACAGTTTTTCAGTGAACCGTTGCAGAAAGATCAGCTTCTGAATCCGGTAAAAATTGATGATGGCAGTTACCTGTTTATGAAAATCAGCGGATGGGAGAATGAACAGCTTATTACCGATGTAGACGTCCGAAACCGGATGAAAAACGTTCGCGAAAAATTGCATACCATTCACGCTAATCAAATCTATTCTCAACAGGTATCTGAAATTATGAAAGGAAAAACCCTTGAATTTACCGAGGGAACATTCTTCGATCTGGTTCGGATTCTGGGGCCGAGGTATCTGAAAAGTATGCAGGATAAAGAAGACGCTTTTAACCGGCAATTTTGGGGTAAGGCGAATGAAGTTGAACTTGATTCAAGTCTCGGGCAGAGTATTGATGAATTGCGCAATAAACCGCTATTCAACCTGGATGGAAAAACGTGGACAGTCGCTGAATTTGAAGATCTGGTAAAATCCCATCCGCTGGTTTTTCGAAAAATGCAAATCAGCCAGAGTGAATTTCCGGAACAATTTAAATTTGCCGTTGCCGATTTAGTTCGTGACCGCTATATCAATCAGGAAGCCTATAAAGCAGCTTACGGAAAAAATGCGTTTGTGAAAAATTATACGGATATGTGGAATGATAACCTGGTGTCCATGCACTGGCGGAATGAATACCTTAAACGAGCCGGATTTCAGGGTAATTTCGGGAATAATTATATGAAGGCGATCGAGAATTATCTGAATCCTTACGTGGATAGTCTTCAACAGAAATATAGTGATCTTATTGAAATTAACATCGATGCTTTTGAAAAAATTGATCTGACTAATATTGATATGTTTGCATTACAGAAGAATGTCCCCTATCCTATTGTATCACCAGCCTTTCCACTTATTACCACTGACCATAAACTGGATTATGGAAAAAAGATTAATTAAATATGCAAGCTAAAGGAGAATCGAAGTGATAAGTATATGTATATTTTTATTATGATAGAAATCATCAAAAAGTTGATGCAAATAGTAATTGCAAATTCTTTAAATTCATTAAGTATCAATGTCGTTAAGAAGAAATGGAAAAGGTAATATAAGGGAAATTTTGAGATCTGAAATTTACTTTTATTTTTAGAAGGTGAGCAGCTGAGCAATATTGAGAAGCAGGTTTTTTAAAGTGACAGAGCTTAAAACAATATGAAATATTGTCTAAAACAGAGGGAACACATATTTAAATTTATTTATCGATTCGTTCTTGTTGTATTTTTAATAGTAATTGTATCGTCTAATACTAATTCACAGACTGTAGAAGTGCGAATAGACAGTATTATTTCACAAATGACTCTTGAAGAAAAGATATTGCAGCTTCATAAAGAAGGTGCAATGAATACAGCAAGTAACCAAAGATTGCATATTCCAGGCTTTATAATGGCAGATGGTCCCCACGGTGTTAGAGATGGTATGGCAACGAGTTTCCCGGTTGGTATCGGTATGGCTGCTACATGGGATATTAATCTTGTTCAGAGGGTTGGTAAAGCGCTTGGAGAAGAATTTCGGGGGAAAGGTAAAAATCAAATGTTGGGACCTGCTATAGATTTGACCCGTGATCCCAGGAATGGAAGAAGCCCTGAAAGCGGAGGTGAAGACCCTTATTTAAATGCTCAGATAAGCTCTGCGATAATCAAAGGTGTTCAGTCAACCCCGATTGTTGCCACAGCTAAACATTATAATTGTGTGCACAAGCAAACGGAAAGATTTTCTAATAATTATACGATGACACAGCGCTGGTTGATGGAGCACTATGGTTTAAATTTTAGAACGGTTGTCCAGGATGCCGAAGTATTTTCAGTAATGAGCGCATATAATAAAATAAATGAAGTACAGTCAGCGGAAGATTATAATTTATTAACTACAATTTTAAGAGATAGTTGGGGATTCACTTTTTATGTGGTATCAGATTGGGGTGCAGTCCATAATTCTGAAAAGGCAATCAAAGCTGGAACTGATATTTGTATGGGTTCAGACCATTATCAAAATGATTTGTATGATTTAGTTATCAGTGGAGCCATTCAAGAGGGTGAAATTGATCGAGCAGTTCAAAGAGTCCTGAAAACAAAAATCATTTCCGGAATGCTTGATTATTATCCTCCTGGAAATCCTAATGATGTTAATAATATTGCCCACCAGCAACTTTGTCTTGAAGCTGGTAAAAAGAGCCTGGTACTATTGAAAAATGAAGATAATATCCTTCCGATAAACAAGAATACAACTAATTCTATTTTAGTAGTTGGACCAAATGCAACAGTGATGCGAACTGATGGAACTGGAAGTAGCTGGGTTACTCCTTTTTATTCTATCAGTCCAAAAGAGGGAATCGAAAATTATATTGGTGTGGATAATGTGTTATACACTGAGGGGTGTGATATTAGCACTGGGTTCTCTTCTGATGTCGGTGAGGCTTTGCAAATGGCAGAGGAAGCAGATTTCGTTATCTTCTTTGGGGGATTAGACCCATCTCAAGAAGGTGAAGGTCTTGATAGGGTAAATGATTCAATTTTATTGCCAGGAAAGCAGAATGATTTAATTAATATGCTTGTCTCTAAAAATGAAAATATTATTGTCGTTCTTATTAGTGGTGGAATTTGTAGTGCTACTCCATTCATAGATAATGTCAAAGGATTAATATATGGGTTTTATCCGGGTCAAGAAGGAGGGAATGCGATTGCACAGATTTTGTTTGGTGATTATAATCCAAGTGGAAAACTACCTGTTACAATGCCAAAAAGTGATTCCCAATTACCCACAGAAATAGAAGACTTTGATTTTACAAATGACTACGGGTGTGGATATAGGTGGTTTGATAGAAAAAATTTAAATCCGGAATTTGCCTTTGGTTTTGGTTTAAGCTATACTACGTTTTCCTATAGCAACTTACAAATAATGTCTACATCGGCTCCAATAGGAACAATAATTGAAGTTAGTGCTGATGTAACAAATACAGGTATGTACACAGGAGAAGAAGTTATTCAAATGTATCTTACTTATGAACAAGCAAATGAAGAAATGCCTATAAAGGAGTTAAAGGCATTTAACAAAATCGAATTAGAGCCCAATGGAGTTAAAACGGTAAATTTCCGAGTTACACCAAATGAATTGTATCAATATAATGAAATGACAATGCAATATGAAATTAAAACCGGAATGTACACTATTCGTGTAGGTGGTTCTTCTGATAATCTTCCTTTAGTTGGTAATTTTGAATTGACAGCTGCTACGCCGAAACCAGATTTACAGATTGCAAGTTTGAAAGCAATACCTCCATATCCTCTAAAAGATGAAAAGGTTCAATTCTTAGCATCAATAGTTAATCGAGGAACGGGACCAAGTCCACAGGATGAAATCCACGAAGTTGTATTTAGTGTTGATGGGTATTCAATAAGCAAATCAGTAGAATTTCAAAATTCAATTCCTGCTGGTGGAATGGCTTTAGTTTATGGCACTTTTGGTATTGATAGTGATTATACATGGACTGCAAATAAAATTGGTCAACACACAATTGAAGCTATTGTGAACCCAAATAACTCCATTTCTGAGACTTTGACGAATAACAATTTAAAAACGTTTACATTTGAAGTTTATAGTAAACCGCCAGTTAATCTTACTTTGAATAAAGATGTGATAGTCTCCTCAATTGAAAGGGATGGATTAGAGGGAGAAAAAGCCGTCGATGGAGATTATAGTTCTCGTTGGTCGTCGCAATTTTCTGATCCCCAATATTTGATTATCGACTTTGGTACAGTTAAAAATTTTAATCAAATAAAATTATTTTGGGAAACAGCGTATGGTAAAGAATATAAAGTCGAAATTTCGGATAATAAATCAAATTGGTCAACAATTGTATATCAAACAAATGGCATTGGTGGGATAGAACAGTATGAACCGGATGCTTCTGCAAGATATCTACGTATTTACGGAATCAAAAGAGGAACCTCATGGGGCTATTCCCTATATGAGGTAGAAGTTTATAACATACAGTCAATTAATATTGAAGATGAAGGCAATTCGGGACAGGTAAATGATTATTATTTACTGAATAACTATCCTAATCCCTTTAATCCCTTTACAAAAATTGAATTTTATATTCCAAATCAAGAGCATACATCCTTAGTAGTTTACAATTTGCTTGGCGAGGAAAGAGCACAGTTAATTAATGAAGATATTCTGCCTGGTAATTATTCAATTGAATTTGATGGCTCTAATTTATCAAGTGGAATTTACTTTTATAAATTGGAAACGGAAAATTTCATTAAAGTAAAAAAGATGATATTGATGAAATGAGGTGTTGTAATATGGAAATGAAATCGGTATATGAAATAGCTTTAATATTTTTAATTAGCCACTTAGTTATTTTTGCAAAAGACTATAAAGGCGCGGAATTGCGGACGAAAGCGACTGTGACGTATGGTCGTTTCGAGGTCAATTATAAAGCCTCATACGGCGCCGGGCAGACGTCCACATTTTTTACCTATCATGAATTGGGTAGCGCCGGTGTTGACGAATGGAATGAACTGGATATTGAAATATTGGGTCGCTACACTGACGATGTTCAGTTTAATCCGATTACACCGGGACAGGTGAATCATGAACATCATCAATGGGTAGATTTTGACCCCACCGCCGATTTTCATACCTATGCGATTGAATGGACCCCTGATTATGTGGCCTGGTTTGTTGAGGGTCAAGAGGTTCACCGGCAAACTGGTGACCATATCACCGCCTTGAACAGAGATCAAAAAATTATGATGAATATCTGGCCGCCGGCTTATACTTCCTGGGTTGGTAATCTGGATACCCGGATGTTGCCGTTTTTTGCTTATTACGACTGGGTCAGTTATGCTTCCCATACTCCGGGATCCGGGAATATTGGAACGGGTAATAATTTTACCCATCAATGGCGGGACGATTTTGATTCCTGGGATACAAATCGCTGGGCGAAAGCGTCTCATACCTGGAACGGTAATAACAGTGATTTTATTCCTGAAAATTGCGTGTTTCAGAATGGGAAAATGATATTGTGTCTGACCGATGGGAATAACATTGGTTATACTGATAAGAATAAACCGTTTATGGCATACGCTCGATATGAAGCGGATACGGTATTAATTGCATTTTCGGAAGAGATAACTCAGGAAAGCACTGAAGTTAAGGGTAATTACGTGATTTCCGGAGTCACGATCGAAAAGGCAATTCCGCAAGAAAATCGTCGTCTGGTGAAATTGGTTGTTAAAGGAATCGATAAAAATTCAAGTTACAGTCTGGTAGTATTAGGTATTAAAGATTTTGCGTCGCCACCTAATTCACTGCTTGGACAGTTGATTGCAATCCAGATGCCACCGCAGTGGGACTATTCGGTGAAAATAAATGTTGGCGGTGACAATTATAATGAATGGCTGGGAGATCAGGAGTGGGAGGATGACCGGGATTATGGTCAGATTGGCGGTGCCGATGGTCATTTTTCCGGACAGCCAATATCCGGAACCACCGATGATATAATTTACCAATCCGAGCAAAGGGGGCTGGTCAAATATCAGGTGCAATTACCAAAAGGAAACTACGATGTCACACTGATGCTGGCAGAAAATTACTTTAGCGAAGCAGGACGCCGTTTAATGGATATCAATCTGGAAGGCGAATATGTTGCCCGAAATCTGGATTTGGTTTCAGAAGTTGGGATTCATGCCGCATATACCATTAATGTCCCTAATGTCAGCATCCTTGATGGCATTCTTGATATTCATTTTGGAAACAATAAGGATTATTCCTTATTAAATGGGATTATCATTGATCAAATCGAAACAGGAATTGAGGATAATCGGTCATCGATCCTGAATGACTTTCAACTTGCGCAAAATTATCCCAATCCCTTTAATCCAATTACAACTATTGCATACAGATTAAAAGAACCTTCTGCAGTAAGCATTAGGATTTTTAATTTACTGGGGAACGAGATCGCTACTTTAATTGATACTTTTCAACTATCGGGCAACTATAAAGTAGACTGGTATGCGAATGTCCCGGGAGGGATTTATTTTTATCGAATGAATGCCCGTTCATATTCCGGCAGTTATTCAGAAACAAAAAAGATGTTATTGATCAAGTAATTATTAGAAGAGGTTAATCATCATTATGAAAATTTTTATTCGGATCATACTCATTTTTGGTTTTTCAAAAGCATTGCTTTTGGGACAGGGAATATCATCAGCTGATATTGAACAGAAAGTTGATGTACTTTTATCTCAGATGACCTTCGCCGAGAAGATTGGTCAAATGACACAATACAGCGGGATAAACGAGGATTATGAAGAGTCGGTCCGGAAAGGGCAAATCGGTTCGTTTCTAAATGTGATCGGTGCTGAAGAGACCAACCGGATACAGAGAGTTGCTGTAGAAGAATCCCGCCTTGGAATACCGTTGATTTTCGGGCTGGATGTAATTCATGGCTACCGTACGATGTTTCCGATTCCCCTCGCAGCATCGGCCAGTTGGGATACACTCTTAATTCGAGAAGCGTCTGAAATTGCAGCAAAGGAAGCAGCCTCCGAAGGATTGCATTGGACTTTCGCGCCCATGGTAGATGTTGCCCGCGATCCGCGCTGGGGCCGAATTGCGGAAGGAGCCGGAGAGGATCCGTTCTTAGGGGCGGCAATGGCTCAGGCCCAGGTTCGGGGTTTTCAGGGAGATGATCTGTCAGATCCACTGACACTCTTGGCCTGCGCGAAGCATTATGTGGGTTATGGTGAAGCCGAAGGTGGCCGGGATTACAATACCACCGATTTTTCCGAAAGAACATTGCGGGAAATCTATTTGCCGCCTTTCAAGGCAGCCGTCGATGCGGGAGTCGGTACTTTAATGAGCGCATTTAACGATATCAGCGGAGTCCCAGCCTCAGCAAATGAACACACATTGCGTGATATTCTGAAAGGTGAGTGGGGATTTGACGGTTTTGTCGTAAGTGACTGGAATTCGATTGGTGAATTGATTAATCATGGTATTGCCGTTGATCGGTTGGAAGCCGGTGTAAAAGGGCTGATTGCCGGAGTTGACATGGATATGGAAGGACGATGTTATTCCACGGAAATGGAAACATTGGTTCGGAATGGGTTATTATCAGAAGATTTGATCAATGACGCTGTTCGCCGGATTTTACGGATGAAGGTTGCCCTGGGTCTGTTTGAACATCCATACACGGATGAAAATCTGCATGACAAATACATTCTGCACCCCGATCATATAGAAACTGCTTTGGAATTAGCCCGGGAGTCTATCGTTTTGCTGAAAAATGATCGAAACATTTTACCACTGAATTGGAAAAAAATAAAAACAATTGCTTTGCTCGGGCCTTTGACCGACGACCGGGACGCGCCGCTGGGAACCTGGCGCTGTCAGGGAAAACCACAGGATGTTGTGACCGTTTACGAAGGTTTGAAGAGTAAATTTGGCGGCGATGTCAGGATTATCTTCGAAAAAGGTTGTCATGTGAATAGTCAAATCGGTAACGGCTTGGATAAGGCCGTTAAAGCTGCTCAAAAAGCGGATATTGTCGTAATGGTAATGGGTGAAAGTGCCGATATGAGCGGCGAGGCAGCCTCCCGGGGAGATCTGAGTTTGCCTGACGTTCAAATCGACCTGATTAATGCTGTTGCCGGAACCGGCAAGCCGGTTGTCCTGATTCTTATGAATGGTCGACCGTTGTCACTGACAGAAATTGAGCCCAAAGTGAGCGCCATTGTGGAATCATGGCATTTGGGGATTCAGCACGGTCGTGCTGTTGCCGATGTGCTGGTCGGTGACTTTAATCCTGCGGGTAAATTGACCGCAACATTTCCGCGTTCCGTCGGACAAATTCCGGTTTATTACAACCACAAAAATACCGGACGTCCCGGTAATCCGCAGAATCAATTTAGCTCCAAGTATATCGATTTACCATCCTCTCCATTATATCCCTTTGGATATGGTTTAAGTTATACATCCTTTAAATATTCCAATCTGAAACCGAAGATCGATAAACTGTCGGTGAATGATGTTTTATCTGTGAATATAACCGTTGAAAATACTGGAAAATACGATGGTGCTGAAATTGTACAGCTGTATATTCGCGATCTGGTTGGCAGTGTGACTCGGCCAGTGAAGGAGTTGAAAGGATTTAAACGGGTTGAATTGAAATCGGGAGAACAAAAAACCGTCGTATTTGAAGTGCCTGCCAGCGAATTTGGATTGTATAATATTGATATGATGTATATTGTTGAACCGGGAGAATTCGAACTGATGGTTGGCGGGAATTCAGCGGATGTGATCACAAGCCGTTTTCAGATAGTAAATTGATATTGGGAGGATCTGAAAATGTCATACCTGTATAAATGTTTATTCCTGATTTTGCCCCTTGTTATAATTTTTAATTGTGATAATAATGCAGATGACTCAAATAAAGCGTCTCAAGTTGATGGAATTCCGACACCTGAAGGCTGGGAACTGGTTTGGTACGATGAATTTGATGGTAATGCGATAGATTTTTCAAAATGGGGATATGAAGTTAATGCACAGGGTGGTGGCAATAATGAGCTGCAATATTACACAGACCGACCTCAGAACTCCTGGATCGACGATTCGGTGCTGGTGATTCAAGCCTTGCAGGAAACCTATACCGGTCCTGAAGGAACCCGCGCATACACTTCGGCCCGTCTAAGAACAAAAAACAAAGGCGACTGGAAATATGGTCGCTTTGAGATTCGGGCAAAGTTGCCCTATGGTCAGGGGCTTTGGCCGGCAATCTGGATGTTGCCGACGGATTGGATTTATGACGGATGGGCGGCCAGTGGCGAGATTGATATTATGGAACTTATTGGACATCAGCCGGAAAAAGTATACGGTACGTTGCATTACGGAGGGGCCTACCCAAACAACGTTCACTCCGGAGATTCCTACACATTGGCGGCCGGGAATTTTGCAATGAATTTTCATACGTTTACACTGGAATGGGACACTACTCAATTTCGTTGGTATGTGGATAATATCCTTTACCATACTCAGACATCGTGGTATTCAGAAGGTAATCCCTATCCGGCGCCCTTTGATCAGCACTTTCATCTGTTGCTGAATGTGGCAGTTGGCGGCAATTGGCCGGGAAATCCCGATAATTCGACCTCTTTTCCCCAGCGTATAGAAGTGGATTATGTGTGTGTCTACCGCAAGAGTCAATAACTTATTGGAGCGGTCTTATTAAAACCACAGTTCAAATATTTTCGGTATTTCTTAGTTGTTTGGTTTTAACACCGTCTTGTGAGGAGAATACGAAACCGACATTAGTATCGGATAAATATAAAAATAGCAACTATTCCGTCGATGAGCGGGTAGAGGATTTATTATCCCGCATGACCCTGGCCGAAAAGATCGGACAGATGATGCAGGTTGAACGCGGTTTTATTCAAGCGGATGAGGATATCGGTAAATATTATATAGGCAGTATTTTAAGTGGTGGTGGTTCGGTACCGACGCTGAATGAACCAACGGCCTGGGCTGATATGGTTGATAATTTTCAAATAAAGGCACTTGGTACACGACTTGGTATTCCGTTGATTTATGGAATTGATGCGGTGCACGGTCACAACAACGTTTATGGTGCCGTCATTTTTCCACATAATATCGGTTTGGGGTGTACCGGTGATCCGGTTCTGATCGAACAGGCGGCCCGCGCTACAGCCGAAGAGGTAGCCGGTACCGGCATTCACTGGACCTTTTCGCCCTGTATTGCCGTTGTCTGCGATGAACGTTGGGGGCGTACTTATGAAGGATTCGGCGAGACCCCGGAGCTGTCTGAAATGATGGCTGCGGCAGCGGTTAGCGGATATCAGGGTGATGTTCTTAGCACTGATGGCGCAATTTTGGCTTGTGCCAAACATTTTTTAGGTGATGGCGGTACTACTGACGGCCACGATCAGGGGAATACCGAAGTGGACGAGGCCACAATGCGACAAATCCACTTGCCTGGCTACATTTCTGCTATTGAGGCCGGTGTCGGTTCGATCATGGTTTCCTACAGCAGCTGGAACGGGGAAAAAATGCACGGCAGCTCCTACTGGCTGACTACCGTACTGAAAAATGAGTTGGGGTTTGACGGTTTTGTGGTATCTGATTGGGGTGGTATCAAACAGCTGCCGGGCGATTTTGCCAGCGACATTGAAACATCTGTAAATGCGGGTATCGATATGATCATGTTACCGCAGCGCTATCAGGATTTTATGACGACTACTCTCGATCTTGTGCAAAGTGGGCGAATTTTGGAAGCACGGATCGATAACGCAGTTTGCCGGATTTTACGGAAAAAGTTTCAGATGGGGTTGTTTGAAAGTCCTTTTACTGATCGTTCCCTGACGGCTTCTATTGGTTCTCAGGAACATCGGGATATTGCCCGCCAATGCGTTCGAGAATCCATGGTACTTCTGAAAAATGTCGACCAGTGTTTACCGATTTCCGATAGTGTTACTCATATCCATGTGGCCGGTAAAAATGCGGATGATCTGGGCAATCAATGTGGTGGTTGGACGATCAGCTGGCAGGGAAGTAGTGGTGCAATAACAATCGGGACAACGATTTTAGAGGCAATCCAGGAGCGGGCCGGATCTTCGGTCACGGTTAGTTATTCAGTGGATGGCAGCAATGCAGCAGGCGCAGATATCGGTATTGTCGTGATTGGGGAAACACCCTATGCTGAAAGTGTCGGTGATCGCAGCAATCCGGAGTTATCGGTAGAGGACATTGCGGTTACAGAAGAGATGTATGCTGCAGGAATTCCCGTTGTCGTGATTCTGATTTCAGGAAGGCCAATGATAATCGATTCAATTATTAATAAATGCACGGCATTTATTGCTGCCTGGTTGCCGGGTACGGAAGCTGACGGTGTAGCAGATGTGCTTTTTGGAGATTACAGTCCCACTGGCAAACTAACGCATTCCTGGCCGCGCAGTATGGATCAGATACCAATTAATATTGGTGACAATAATTATGATCCGTTATTTACATACGGATTTGGGTTAAGCTATTAAAACGCGATAATCATTGAGGAAAAATCAATGAAGCGATATGTTTTTCGATTAACACTTATTTTATTAATAACGTTGCAGGCTTCTTTTGGGTTTTTTAAAACTCTTGGTTTTGATATTGTTGATTCTGAGGGGAATCCTTTTATTCTGAAGGGTTACGGTCTGGGCGGCTGGCTGGTTCCGGAAGGCTATATGCTGCATACGCCGGGATACGGTTCACCAACATCAATCCGGAATCAAATCGTTGACGTCATTGGGGAGAATGAGACAGAAAAATTCTTTGAACTGTACCGGAAAAACTATGTAAACGAAGCGGATATTGAGTTGATTGCTGAATGGGGCTTTAATTCCATTCGTTTGCCCTTTCATTATGAATTCTTTTCGCCCATCAATTCACCGGGGGTTTATATTGAGGACGGATTTGATATTATCGATACATTGTTGATTTGGTGTAAGCGAAATAATCTGTACCTGATCCTTGATATGCACTGTGCACCCGGTGGGCAGAATTCCGGTAATATCAGTGATAGTGACGGCGAAGCAAAATTGTGGACTGTCCTGGCGAATCAGGATCGGACGGTTGAAATCTGGAAGCGGATCGCGGAACGGTACGTAGATGAAGAGTGGATTGTCGGTTATGATTTGCTGAACGAACCGGTACTGCCGGATGGTTACAGCACTTCTGATTTTAGGGCTTTCTTTGTCCGACTGGCAACGGCTGTACGGGAAGTGGATACCAATCACACACTGTTAATTGAGGGAAATTGGTATGCCACCGATTTTAGTGGACTGACGCCCAGTTTTGACAGTAATATGGCGTGGGCATTTCATAAATACTGGAGCGAAACTGATCTGAGTTCCATTCAGCAATACCGGAATCTGCGTACTCAGACTGTCGCACCGCTCTGGCTAGGTGAAACCGGTGAGAATTCCAATCCCTGGTTTTACGAAACCGTCAAATTGATGGATCAGCAAAATATCGGCTGGAATTGGTGGGCACACAAAAAATTCGATACAGTAACCAGTCCCCTGTCAGCGGTGATTTCAGCGGGATACCAGCAAATTCTGGATTACTGGAACGGAAACGCAGCAAAACCATCCGTGTCTTTTGCTGTATCGGTCTTAACGGAAATGGCAAACAGCCTGAAACTGGAAAATTGTGTATATCGATCGGATGTAATTGCGGCGATTACCGATCCGGAATTTGGGACAATCTCAAAACCGTTCACTTTGAATATGATACCGGGAACGATAAACGCGGTAAATTATGATTTTGGAACCAATGGTGTCGCCTACTATGATACTGAGTATAAGAAAGTTCGGTGGGATGCCGATCAGCCCTGGAATCTGGGGTATGCATATCGGAATGACGGAGTGGATATTGAAGAAAACTCGGGAGTATACAATATTGGCTGGATTGAAAACGGCGAATGGGTGAATTATACCGCTGAAATTGTATATGGAGGGAAATATAATATCAGTTTTCAAATTGCCAGTACATCCAACAACGGAAAAGTGCAGGTTTTGTTAGATGATCAGACAATAATTGACTCCATTGATATTCCCAATACGGGTGGCTGGCAAAACTGGCAAACCATAACAGTTGAATCGGTGGATCTGCCCAAAGGCAATCACACCATTAAATTAAACTATCTTAAAGGTGGATTTAATTTCCGAAAAATGAGTTTTACACTTGTTGATAACTCTATTATCGAGGAAGTAACCTCCTATTTGTATATTGGTAAGAATTATCCAAATCCCTTTAATGACAGGACGATAATTCCGATTATTTTAACCCAACCGACTAATATTCAATTATTGGTATTTGATTTGAAAGGCACTAAAATAGCAGAACTCGTTTCCGGTGTGCTACCTGCCGGTCTGACTGAAATAATCTGGGATGGAACCGATACCCGTAAGAAACGGGTCAGTGCCGGGGTGTATTTTTATCAGTTAAATTTAAATTCGGCAAAACAAACAGCTAGACCAATGCTGTATTTAAAATAGATATTCAGTCTTGGATTAATGCATCGAGTAGTAGCTGATGCCAGTCCTCAGTCTCAGGATTCCAGGCTCCGAAACCTGAACAAAATTCCCAATACGCCCAACTGAAATTATGCTGTTTGCATTGATTGACAACATATCCTGTCCATAAATACCGGGAATTCATATCTGCTTTGTTGTAGGCTCCAAATTCTCCGATATAGATTGGTCGATTATTATCTATCGCCCAAGTGTTGATTTGATCGAAATGATTTTTGAGGCTGGTTACTTCCTCTAAGGTAGCAGACCAGTCTGTTCCCAGCCAGGCATCCGCACCGTCCACCCACTCAGCATCCTGATGAGTGAAATGAAAAGGTTCATAATAGTGAATGGTGATGATCAGATTCTGTTCTTCTTCGGGAATTATTAAATCATTCAGAGCACTGATGCCGCCCCATCCCGCAGTGCCAATAATAATAGTTCTGGTGGGGTTTGTTTTCCGAATAGTGTCAGTGGCCAGAGGAAAATAGTTGTTCCACAATTCGGATGTAAAATTATCATGAGGCTCATTCAATACTTCAAAAATCAGTGAGGTCGGATAATCCTGGAAAAAACTGCTGATCTGCTGCCAGATCGATAAAAACCGCTCTTTGTGCGCGGCGGGATTCTGGAATATCTCTTCGTAATGATGGATATTAATGACTGTATAAAGATCGTTGTCAAGGGCGCTATCGACGACATGTTTAACACGATTCAAAAAGATGGCGTCTATGGTATAGGGACTGTCAACTGCGGTATGTGTTGACCAGCGAATCGGGATACGGACCGAATTGAACCACGCCTCTTTTATAATTGTGAAATAGTCGTCTTGAATAGTCACGCCCCAATCGCCTTCATTGGGTGCTTCAAGCGCATTTCCTATATTTATACCCGGATACATATGACTGTTAATTTCATAAGGATCCGTCAGTGTTTTATCTTTGGTTGCCGGATCAGTCGCAGAACTTGACGGGCACATGATCAAAAGACTGCAAATTGAAAGGTACACTATAAAATGAGACTTCATGTTAATCCTGAAAATGTTTCAAGAATGGCCGTGAATTACAGATTTGATTCGTGTCAGATACTATTACCACCAGATTGTATAAAATACCGCCAGAATCGCGAAGATGCCAATGGCTCCGACATTAAAGACGGTATCGGTGTGAAAAAGTCCCTTCTCAACCTTGATCGCTTTCGGTGAATCCTCCCGGGATTCAATTAAGGTAATTACAATCACAATTGCACTCAGAATCAGAAATACAACACCCATACGGTTCAAGAATGGCAATGCCGGAATCAGTATCTTAATACCCAGTGAAAGCGGGATTGTCAGTGCAGCCGCCCAGAGCGCTGAATTTGCCGTAGCCTTTTTCCAGAATAGACCGAAAATAAAAATGGCGAAGATTCCGGGACTGATAAAACCGGTAAACTCCTGGATAAACTGGAAAGCCTGTTCGAGACTGGTCAGCGCCGGAGCGATCAATACCGCGATGATCAGCGCAACGGAACTAGCGACGCGGCCGGTAAATACCAATTGCCGCTCCGATGCGTCCTTCTTGATAATCTGTTTATAGATATCCATTGAAAAGATTGTAGCGGTGCTGTTAACCATTGAACTCAGGGATGATACAATCGCCGCTATCAATGCGGCGAAGGCCAGTCCCTTTAATCCCATTGGTACAAAGGTACTCAGCAGCCAGGGATAGGCCTCATCGGGCTTAGCAATCTCTGCTTTCAGAGCAAAGGCGACAATACCGGGAATGACGACAATTAGGGGTGTGAGGAGTTTCAGGTATCCGCCAAACATTAGACCACGCTGGGCCTCTTTGATATTCTTGGCCGCCAGGGCGCGCTGGGTGATGTACTGGTTACAGCCCCAGTAGAAGAAATGGGCCATCCACATACCGCCCAGTAATACACCAAGTCCGGGCAGTTCGGCATAATTGGGATTGGATTTGTCAAGAATCATGTCAAATTTCTCGGGCACCTGCTGCAGCAGATCGCTGAATCCGGCAAGTGCACCATTGCCGCCACTAACCGCATTCAAGGCAAAAAATGTGGTAACCAGTCCACCGACAATCAGAACCAAAACTTGAACCACATCGGTCCAGGCGACGGCCTTGAGACCGCCATAAATCGTATACAATGCCGAGAAAACCGCCAGCCCGACGACTCCCCATATGAGTGGAATACCCATGATCGTTCGCAACGCCAATGCTCCTAGGTACAATACTGAGGTCAGATTGACAAATACGTAAAGCAAAAGCCAAAAGACAGCCAGGCCGGTACGAACCCTACTGTCATAGCGGATTTCCAGCAGTTGCGGCATGGTATAGATGCCCTCTTTGAGAAAAATCGGCAGAAAGAATTTGGCAACCACAATCAGGGCAATCGCGGCGGTCCATTCATAGGTGGCAATACCCAGCCCGATCACAAAACCGGAACCCGACATACCGATAAACTGTTCCGCGGAAATATTAGCGGCGATTAGCGATGCGCCGATGGCCCACCATGGGAGTGACTTACTGGCCAGGAAATAGTCGCTGGAGTTTTTCTCATGGCCCTTCTTTTCACGGGAGACCCACAGCCCGAGCCCAATGATAAATACGATGTAACCGATAAATACAACATAATCCAAGGGTGAAAAATTCATACTGAAAACCTCTCTAAAAATCGATCAATTAATTAATGTTTTGCTATGTTCGTTGAGTAACATGAATTTCATTGCAAGTGAATATTCAAAAACCGAGCCATGATTTTATTTACAATTGAAATTGAAATTTCAATAAACATTTGATAGTAAATATACTGGGTAGCACCTGGAAAATACAGGTGTTATTGTGTAATATTGAAAGATTAAGATGATAAAAGCCTTATCATTATGATAACACTTTTTTATCATAATCGGAAGATATTGGTAGTTGTATCTATTTTAAGAGTAATATTTTTCGTGTAGCCGTTTGATTTTCTGTTTTTAAACAAATAAAATAGATCCCACTTGGTATTGTTTTCGAACACCAATGAAATTGGTGCTGTCCTTTATCAAGAGAGTCGTTGATTATTTCTGCTATCCGTTGACCGTGAAGATTTACGATGGAAACCGATACATTCTCAGGTTGAGGCAGATAAAACGATATCATCGTTGATGAATTAAATGGATTCGGGTAATTCGACAGCAGAATATAATTATCGGCTTTTTGTCCGGAAATTACAGGATCGATTGAGACTGTTTCAGAAGCAGTGATGGGATCTGCCCAGTTATCCCGAAAAATGATCTGTTGAGCATAAATTCGCTTAGTAAAGTTCCCATATCGAATTGAATAACCGGCGCCGAAAGTTGCAACTCTTACATTACTGCCAATCGAAAAGAAATCGGTAAATCGCCATTGATATTTATCAATAGGTATGGATGTTTCTCTGGCTTCACCGGGTGAAAAACCAATATGGGGAAAATAGGTATAATCAATTTTGATGGTTTCGTAAAAAGTCACAAATCGCTATAACATACTGAATATAATGTAATTGGCGGCAATATATTACTTGACATAAATTAAATCTATTGTTAAATTAATATCATTATTAATAATAGGTTAT
>Ga0268276_1000299_pt1 | contig 59580 bp, 52 predicted proteins | sample saktaG_4_FD_190145 | JGI IMG/M metagenome (GOLD analysis project Ga0268276, IMG submission 190145) | Saline water microbial communities from Sakinaw Lake, British Columbia, Canada - sak_2010_1_5_45m | ecosystem: Environmental > Aquatic > Non-marine Saline and Alkaline > Saline ... | reverse complement strand
GAGGCCAGGTAAGGGGTCGTCATGCCGCGGAAATCCGACAGCTGCAATCGTTCGGCGGCGGCGACGGCTTTCTCCGGTGATTCTCCGGCCAGGGCGACCTCGGCATCCAGGAGCCGATGATCAAAAGTCCATGTCCCCAGGTCGTCGGGAGCTAATTTCGGAAGGAGGGGTTTGATCTCCTCGAGACGGGCGCGAGCGTCCTCGAGACGCCCTTGTTTGAGGTCCACCCAACCGAGTTGGAAAGCCCTCCGGGCACCGTAGGCATCTTGCCGGGTCTGCTCTCCCTGCCTATGGTATTCAGTCATAGCCAGAAACGCTTTCCGGGCTTCATCGAACCGGCCCAGATCAGAGTAGATGAAGCCCGTTATCCAGTCCACGTTGGAAACAAGATAACCCGATTCATGCGACTCGGCGATCTTCCTCAAGGCGAGATACCCGGCCAGGGCCTTTTCCGGGCGGCCCGATAGGTAATCGTAAAAATTCGCGAGCCACAGCCCCTCCATCTTCCCGGTGCTTGTTGCCCTGGACAGGAATTCCTCGATCCATCGAGATGTTTCGCCGTAGTTTTCTCTCAGGGCGGAAATATAGGCCAAGCCGCTGCAGGCCGAAGTGAAATCAGGCCTTACGTCCAGGGCTTCCCTGTACTTCGACGCGGCCTTGTCGAGATCCCCCCTGTGCAAATAGAGCTCGGCCAGGGAATCGATCGGATTGGCGTCGCCGGGATTGGCCGCGATGTAACGCAGGAAGGCGGCCTCGGCTTTTTCATAATCCCCGGCTCCCGCATAGGTATATCCCAACATATTGAAGGCGGGACCATAGTCCGGGTCCAGAGCGATGGCTTTTTCGAACTCCGGAATGGCCTCTGAATATCTATCAGAGCTATAATAAAAATTCCCCAATTCATAGTGAGCGTACTTTTCCTGAGGATATTTTTCCGTAAGCTCGAGGAGGAGCCGGAGTTTCTTTCGGGAATTCCGCTCGATCGTCCCGGCGAACTCCGCCTCGATGTAGAGCCTCTCTTTCTCTGAAGCCCCCCCAGCGTATTCCTTGGCCTTTTTCAGGGCCTCGTCCTGGGCCTTAAAATCGATGAGCAGAAACTCGGCCGTGGACAGGTACAAATAGGCGACAGCGAATTTCGGGTCCAGGGCGATGGCTTTTTCCAGGAACTTTTTGGCGTCTGAGCCAATAAGATTCTCGGCGTCGTCCCGGCCCCGGAGGAAGTAGTTGTAGGCCTCCAGAGAGCTCGTCGTCAGGTCGACGATCGGACGGGCAGGTGCCTCGAGCTTGAGGAGAGGCTTGCCAATGCCGCGGCCCACCGCCCGGCTGATCTCGTCGATCTGGGACCTAAGGATGCTGGCCACGCCCTCGCCGCGAGCCGACACACTCCTGAGCGAATCCCTCGTCACGGCGTCGAGGACCTTGACGTTAGTGACGAAAGTCTCGCCGGCCTTGATATACGAGCCAATAACAAGGGCTTCGATGCCGTTCTTGCCGCAGATTTCGAAGCCCGCCTCTTCGTCGAACGCATCGGCCGGGTCCCGGCCGGCCTGTTTGAGGAGGTCCTTCAGCCGCTCCCAGGATGTTACCCGGAGGTGTTTCGACTGCTCCAGACTCGTGATGAGCAGGTTGGGGATGGCGTCTTTAAGATAGTCGAGCCCGGCGTCGCCGGTCTGGTTCCTGAATCCGAGGACCGCGACCTTTCGTTTCGCGGCGTCGCCCTCTGGAAGGAGCTGCCAGACGAGGAGAACGACAAGCGCGAGGAGCACCGCCCCGGCCGGGATCCAGACCTTCTTCGACGGCAGGCGGACAGTGATCTGCTTGGAGGTCTGGGGCTTAGGGAGCGGAAGGGCATGCGTCGTCGCCGGCAGAGTTTTTTCTATCCGGACAAGCTCCGCCAGCAGGTCATCCGCGCTCTGGAACCGCTTGCCTTTTTCTTTCTCCAGGCATTTCAGGACGAGTCGGCGGACGTCTTCCGGAATCTGGGCGTTGATCGTGCCCGGGTCGGGCGGCAGCTCGCTTTTTTGCTTGACGGCGATGCTGAGCGGCGTATCGCCTTCGAAAGGCAGGCGTCCCGTCAGCATCTCGAAGAGGACAACGCCCAGCGAGTAGATGTCCGAGCGCGCATCGGCCTCTTTTCCGTCCACCTGCTCGGGCGACATGTACTCGGGCGTACCGATCATCACGCCGGCACCGGTGATCCCCTTGGCCCTGACCGAGCGGGCGATGCCAAAGTCCATGATCCGGGCGCCGCCCTCGCGGTCGATCATGATGTTCTGGGGCTTGAGGTCGCGGTGGACGACGCCCAGGCGATGGGCCTCGGCCAGCCCCTCGGCGGCCTGCCGGGCGATCGTCACGGCCTTGCCGACGGGCAGGGCTCCGATCCTGTGGATGAAGCTCTTGAGGTCCTCGCCGGGGACGTATTCCATGGTGATGAAATATGTTCCCGTCTCCTCCTCGCGGCCGAGGTCGTGCATCCGGCAGATGTGCCGGTGGGAAACGGTCCGGGCCAGCCGGAGCTCGTTCCGGAAACGCTCGATCGTGTCGGCATCGGAAGCGATATCGGGATTGAGAAGTTTCAGAGCCAGCTTTTCCCGGACTTCCGTATCGAAGACCTTGTAGACGCGGCCCATGCCGCCCTTGCCCAACTCCTCGATGACCTGATAGCGGCGGGCGAACGTCGAACCGGTCGTCAGCTCACGGATGGGAGTGCGCAGGGTTTCGGTCGCGGCCTGCGGGCCGCCTTCGGCGCGGAGCGGAGCGGCGCACCGGCCGCAGAAACGCGTGCCCGAGGGATTGTCAAAATCGCAACGGAAGCACTTCACGGCGAGTTCCCCTATGATTGGAATCCAGGTTGGTCCAGAGGATAACAAATGCGGGGGGCGGAGTCAACGCGCGCGGGGAAACGCCCCTAGAGCGCGGCCAGGGCCTTGAGGGCCAGGCTGTAGAGCCAGCGATGGGCCTTGTTGCCGTTGGTCAGGATGGCCACGCCGGTCTTGCGATTGAGGTTTCCCGCCAGGAAGGCCGTGTAGCCATTGACGCTGCCGCTGTGGGCGATGATCGTCTCGCCGTTCTGTGTCGAGATCCACCAGGCCAGGCCGTAGCCGGACGTCTCGTTGAGCCAGCCGCCGTTGATCGGCCCGGCGAAGCGGTCGTATTGCCGCTTCATCATCTCCCTGAAGGTCGCCTCGCCTAAGAGCCGCCGCCCCTTGTAGACGCCGTCGTTGAGGTTGGCGATCAACCAGCGGGCCTGGTCGACGGCCGTGCCGTAGACGACGCCGGCCGGCCAGGCGTCGGCCTTGACCCAGTCCACGGGCCGGAAAACGCCGGAGCGCCGCCGGACGGGCATATACGGTATGGCCAGACGCTCGGCCATGTCGGCCCGGGGCTCGAAGGCCGTGTCGCGCATCTCGACGGGTGCGAAGACATTCTTCCGCATATACTCCTTGAACGGGACGCCGGAGAACTTTTCGACGAGGTGGGCGATGAGGGTGAAGGCGATGTTGGAATAGAGGACACGCGTCCCCGGCCGCCGGGCCAACCGAAGCCGCCCGCGGAGGTAATCGACGAGCGACCGCGGCACCTGGTCTTCCCAGACGGCATGCCGGCCGAAGTCGGTCGGCAGGCCCGAGGTGTGGGTCAGGAGATTGCGGAACGTCACGGGGTAACGCCTGTTCTCGCCCCCGATCTTCATGTCCGAGAGATAATCGTTGACCCGGTCGTCGAGCTTGAATTTGCCCTGCTCCATCTGCTGGAGGAGGGCCGTCGCCGACATCGTTTTGAAGGTCGAGGCGATGAGATAGACCGTGTCGCAGGCGGCCGGCGTCTTGACCCGGACGTTGGACAGGCCGGCCGAACGGGTCCAGACGATGCGGTCACCGGAGACGAGGACGATGGCCATGGACGGGATGCGGCCGGCCTTGAGCGCACGCTCGATCTCGGGGTCGAGGAGGGCGGCCAGGCGCGGGTCGTCGACGGGAGAGAACGGGCGCGCGGCGGCCGGGTCGGAGATGATAGCCGGGCCGAGCATCGGGTCGTCGTCGACGTCGCCTTCGAACTCGTCGGGGCCGCTCTCGAGGTCGGCGAAGGACCCCGTCTGACCCACGGCGCCTTCCGGCCCGATCGACGAAGACAGCGCGCCCGTTCCGTCCTCGTTCTTTCCGTTGGCCCCGATGGGGCCGTCGGCCCGTCTTCCGATGATCTTCGTGGCCACGAAGAGGCCGATGGCGGCCAGGGCCAGGACGATAAGTGCGACGTCGGCGGCCCGCCGCAGGCGCGAGAGCGATCGCTCGGTGGGGCGCGGGGAAGGCTCCGGCGTGACGGGCAGTCCGGCGGCCGGACTCGGGCCTTTCATCGATCTGCGCTTGACGGGCCGGGCCATTCCGCTCATGTTTCTCTGACGCTCGGGCCAAGATTATACTAAAAAAAAGGCGAATGAAATTCTTTTTTTGCGCCAGAGCATCGCGCGGACCGGCCGGCGGAGGCCGGCCTTGTCACGGAGGACGCATCGCTGGTATGATGGGCCGCGCGGGTGATAAAGGCAGGGCATGATCATAACGAAACGCACGGTCTCACTCCTTGTCGTATTCGCCTGGATCGCGATCGCGATGCCGGCCGAAGCCCAAACCGTCCCCGGAGGATCCGGGTCCGACAAACGCCTCGGCGTGTGGGAAAAACAGCTCGTCCTGCCGCCGCAGATCTTCTCGCGGCTTGCCTGGGCCGAGAGACGCCTCCAGCCCTCCGGATTGCGAAAGCTCGAGACGATGGCGCGGGCGCTGGCGCCGAGGATCGCCGCCGGCGACGATCTCGAATCGCTCCGTGCTTCGACCGACCTCAAAGTCCGCGCGACCTTCCCGGGACTCACGACCGCAGACGTCGAGGAAGCGGCCTTCATCGTCATGGTCATGGCGACCAAGGACATGGACGACGACATCCGCATGATCATGGCCGAGATCAAGGCGACGAACGCGGCCAAACAAAAGATCCGGGAATTGATCAAGGAACTCGATGCCTGGATCGCACAAGAGATGTCCAAGCCCGCGAGGTCCGGGGACATCGGCGACAAAAGAGTGGCCGGTTCGAAGAAACCGGCCCCTCTCCCTCGCCGGATCAACCTGGAGACCAAGGCCTCGCCCGCGATCCATCTCGAGTACGTCAAAACGCCCATCATTCCGACGCTCCCGCCGCGAACTTCCGGCCTACCGGTATCGGGCCTCAAATCCCTACGGGACGATCTCAAGTCGGACCTCGACGGCATGAACGAGATGTCGGAGATGACCTCGCTGCGGCTCCAGATGACCATGGACCGACGCTCCAAGTTCGTAGAAACGCTGTCCAATATCCTCAAGAAGACTAGTAAGACATCGGAGACGCTCGTCCAGAACATCAAATAGCGGGATAAAGGACCGGTCACTGGCCGCGGTTGTCTGGACCTCGATGAAGAAAGCTGAGAAGGATCTACTTCTTGAGTCCGGCCGGCCGGGCCTTCTCGATGACGTCGGCGCGGACCCAGTAGGCGTGGCTTTCGCCGCCCCTCTGGCTCAAGAAGAACAGGTACTTGCCGTCGGCCGTGACGACCGGGCATAACTCGCTCGACGGACTATTGACTTCGGGCCCGAACTTGACGGGCTCCAACCACGCGTTGCCCTCACCCCGGAAGCTCACCCAGAGGTCGTATTGGCGGGAAAAAAGGAGATAGCTCCCGTCGGACGCGATGAACGGCGTCGTCTCTCCGGCGGCGCAGTGGAGCGGCGTCCTCCCGTCGCCGTCGCGGGTATCGAGCACCTGGGGCGTTTTCTCGACGAGCGCTTTGAGCGTTGGGATATCGCCCTTGCGGAGCACGTCGAAGATCTCCTGGGCCGGCGCCGCCACGGCGAGGCCCAGGACACACGACAGAAGAATGGCCGGTTTTTTCTTTGAGGTCGATCCTTTCCTTAATTCATTCCAGAATGAAGCTCATGGATTCGAAGTTGAACGTCATCCGCGTGCACTGCGCCAGGATATCGAGGCCGAGCGTGCCGTGGAAATATCGCGTATCGGTGTGGGTCACTTCGGTGTGGACAGCGATCTTGCGCAAGGACAGGTCCTTGCCGCCAACCCGGAACCCGAATTCGTCCAGGACACAGACCGGGACCGTCACGGAGCTCAAAGTAGCGGCTGTCCTCGTAGAGCCGCGCCAGGCGCTCCACCGGGTCCGCGGCCTTCCGCCTGCCTGGGCCGGCCAAAGCGGCGGCCGCCAGGAAGAAGGTCAGGACGACGGCCAGGCTTTTTTTCACGCGGCGGACTTCTCCGGAGTCAATTCGTAACCTTAAAAGACCTATCCGGTGGACATGAGCGGTACCGCGATAAGCCCACCGCAACAGAACATCATCATGCTGAACATAAATATAGCAAGGTTCGGGCCAAGTCTGATACCTTACCCCTGCGGGGAAACGTGCTCCTGGGTTCCCTCTTCATGTTTTGGACTGACAACCCCAGACTCAAAGAAGTTCGTAAAATGAATTTACACGCAGGTACTGTCCGGTTTCAGACAGGGAATGTCCTATTCCGGACGGTTTTATTGTCGACCCGATCCCCGGCGATAAGACCGTAGACCGAAATTATTCTTCGGAGAGCCCGGCCAGCTTATCCTGGACGCGGCGCAGTTCGTCCTGGGCCTCTTTGAACAGCTTCGCCTTATAGGCCAGAGTGTCGAGCGCCTTGGTATCGCTCATGGTCCTCTTCAGGAGGTCGATACGGGCGAGAACCTCGGCCTCGCGCCGGCGCAGCCGGGCGATCTCTTCTTTAGTCAGGGGCATCTTGTCCATGGTTCGGCTTTTCTCGCGCCTATTGTAGACCGAACATGCGCCCCAGGCAAGAGGGGTCAAACCTGCCTTTTGGAGCAAAAGGCAGGTTTGACCCCCCGCGCCGGTTGTGCCATCATAGAATATCGAGGCGGAAATGGACATCTTTCGAAGTGGCCTTAGGATCTTTCTGGCGCTGGCCGTAGCCGCCGGGATCGCCGGTGGCGCCTGGGCCGGCGTCGGCCGCGCGGGGGACGCCCCATCGCAGTCCCAGAAGAAAAAAGCCCAGGCCAACGAGAAGAACCCCCAATACCAGTACGAAAAGGGCCTCATCGCCCTGCGCTACGGGCTCCCGGACGAAGCCATCCGCTACGGAAAACTGGCCGTCTCGATCGATCCGGAGCACTTCAACTCCTGGAACCTTCTGGGATCGGCCTATTACACCAAGGGAGAATATGCCCTGTCGGTCGAGGCCTACGGGAAGGCCGCGGCACTCAAGCCTGATGCCGGGGACGTCCAGAGGAACCTCGGATTGGCCTTGGTCGAGCTCAAGGAGACGGAGAAGGCCGAAGCCGCCCTGAAAAAGGCCCATGAACTCACCGGAGACGCCGAGGCCGCCTATCATCTGGCCCGGCTCTATTACATCGAAAAACGGTACGACGACGCCTTGGATTACGTGGTCAAGTCCATCCGGAAGAACGGCGCCAACGCCGGGGCGTACAACCTCAAAGGCGCGATCCTCAACCAGCTCAGCCGGCCCCTCGAGGCTGTCGGATGCTTCCAAGCCGGCCTCGTCCTCGCCCCCGACGACGTCAACCTCCAGGTCAACCTGGGGATCGCCTACATCAACGCCAAGGAGCCGGCCAAGGCCCTGGCCATATTAGAGGCGGTCCTGCCCAAGATCGAACAAGCGGTGTTGAAAACCCAGGTCGAAAACTACATCAAGGCCATCAAGGACGCCGGGAAATAGGGCCGAAAAACGAAATCCCCGAGACTCGAGGGGAAAAGATACCCCAGCTCCGCGGCGAGTTCAAGCCGAGGGGCGAAGGTGATATGATAGTGTCATGGAATGGGTCATCGTCCACAAGACCAACGGGATCACGGACGGCGAAATCCTCAAAAACATGCTTGAATCCTTCGGCATTCCCGCCCGGGTGAGCTACGAGTCCGCGGGGAAGATCTACGGCTTGACCATGGACGGGATGGGCGTCGTTTCTCTCCTCGTACCCGAAGACAGGGCCCAGGAAGCGCGGGACATCCTGGCCGAGCGTTTCACGCCTGAGATCTGAGGGACCTCTGCCCCGGCATGGCGCCAAGCCGGAACGTTCCGGCCGATCGCACGTCTTATGGGGTGAAGACGGACGAAGATATGACATCCTTCGACGAGCTTTTTGACATGTACCACGCGCACGTCTACCGATTCGCCTGCGCCCTGGCCGGTGACACCGGGGACGCCGAGGACCTCTTCCAGGAGACCTGGCTGAGGGCAGTCAAGGCCCTTCCGGCGGGGCAGGACCGGGAGGAGGGGGATCTCAAGGCCTGGTTCTTCACCATCACGGCCAATGCCCACAGGGATTCGCTGAGGAAGAAACGTGTCCGCCGGCTTTTCCTCCTGGAAAGGACGAAGTCGATGGCCGCGACGGCGGCCGACGCCGACCCCGGCTGGGACGTCCCGGGCCGTTCGCGCGAGGACGGAGCGATGCGGTCAGACATCAGGATCTGCCTCCGCCGGGCCGTCTCCCGGCTCCCCGGCAGGGAGAGACGGGTCTTCGTCCTCAAGGACATCGAGGGCTTCAAACACGAGGAGATCGGCCGCATGCTCGGCATCCCCGAGGCGACCGTCCGGACGCTCCTTCATCGGGCGGTCCGGAGGCTCCGCAAAGAGCTGGCCGAATTCCGGCCGGCGGCGAGCGGGAACCCTGTTTTCGAGGAGGGACGGTCATGACCAAGAGCTTGCGATGCCGGGACGTCGAACGCCTCATGCTCGAAGGCGAAGACCGGTCGCTCCCGGCCGGAGAGCGCGACCTCATCGAAGAGCATCTCCGCACGTGCGCGCGCTGCCGGGGCTTCGCCGCGGACCGGGCGCTCGTCCACGCCGAACTCGCGGGCGTGGGCTGGCCGGGGCCGCCGGAAGAGCTCGTCCTGAGGACGCGGCGGATGCTGCGGGACGCCGGGACGGCGGCGCCGGCGACCGTACCGGTTTGGGTCCTCGTCGCGCTGGCCGCGGTCACGATCATCACGTCCATCTGGCTGGCGGCCTGGCTGCCGGACATCACCCCGGACACGACCCTGGCCGACCTGCCGTTGGCCGCCCGGGCGGCCGTATTCATCATCGTCCAAAACGCGCTCATGCTCTTCTGCGCTCCCGTCGTCCTGCGCGCGGCCAGGGCGCGCCGGGCCGAGCTCGAGGGCGCCCGATAACGAGGACATATGCATCAGATAATCAGGAGGTTCCTATGACAGTCTCGAACAACGGCAAAAGCGTCGCCATCGTGATCATCATCGTCGTCCTGGCGCTTTTTGCCTTCCGCTCGATCTTCTTCGTCATGCCGTTCGGCATATTCCCCGGCTTGGCCCGCTCCGTCGGGAACGCGGGCCATTCCTTCCGGGGCATGTTCGATGGATTCGGTCCGCTCAGCGCCATCCCGCTCGTCATCCTCCCGGTCGTACTCATCGTCCTCTGGGGCGCCGTCCTTATCTGGGTCTACCGGGACGCGGAGAAACGGGGAATGAGCGGGATCCTGTGGCTGCTCCTGGTGCTGATCGGCAACGTCATCGGACTGCTCATCTACGCCATCGTCCGCAGCGAAACGCCGGTCAAACGACCGGCCGAGGGCCCGGGGGGAAGCACGGGTCCGGAAAAATGCCCCGGCTGCGGCAACCCGGTCAGCCCGGGCCATTCCTTCTGTCCCTACTGTGGGAAGAACTTGAAGCCGACCTGCCCCGCCTGCGGCAAGACCGTCGAAGGGAATTGGAAGGTCTGCCCGACCTGTGGCGCGGGCCTCGACCCCGGCCAGCCCCGGAATGTCTGATCTTATTTAAAGATCTCTCGGCGGAGCGAGGCCAGGGCGATGCGCGACTCGACCGGATTTACGCCGATACCCGGCCCGTCCGGGACGCGGATCGTGCCCGGGCCGCTGAGCTCGATGAAGGGGTCGATGACGTCCTCTTTGTAATACCTCCGGCTGGCGCTGAGGTCGTTCGGGTACTTGAAATTCGGCAGCGTGGCGATGTGGAGATTGTGGGCCCGGCCGATGCCGCACTCGAGCATGCCGCCGCACCAGACCGGCACGCCGCGCGATTCGCAGTAGTCGTGGATCTTGCGCGTCTCGACGATCCCTCCGACCCGGCCGACCTTGATGTTGACGATCCGGCAGCTGCCCATCTCCAGGGCCGCCCGCGCCGTGTCGAACGACAGGATGCTCTCGTCGAGACAGAGGGGCGTCGTCATCTCCCGCTGGAGCTTGGCGTGGTCCCAGAGGTCGTAGGGAGCGAAGGGCTGTTCGATCATGAGCAGACCGTAGGCGTCGAGGGCCTTGAGCGTCTCCCGGTCCTTCAGGCCATAGGCGCCGTTGGCGTCGGCCTGGAGCATGATGTCCGGATATTTCTCGCGGACCGCGGCGCAGGCCGCGGCGTCCCAGCCCGGCTTGATCTTGATCTTGATCCGCTTGTAACCCTGGTCGAGGTACTGGCCGACCCGGGCGACGAGGTCCGGGAGTGAATCCTCGATGCCGCAGCTCACGCCGGCCGCGATCTCGGTCCTGACGCCGCCATAGAGCTTGTGGAGCGGCAGGCCCGCCTTTTTCGCCTTGAGGTCCCAGAGCGCCATCTCGATCCCCGCCTTGGCCATCTTGTTGCCCCGGAAGACACCGGCTTCGCGGGCGTAGTCCTCGGGTTCGACCAGCCCCTTGCGGAAGACGAGCGGTATGAGGAATTCCTTCATGACGTGCCAGGCCGTCTCCGTCGTCTCGCCGCTGTAGAGAGGGGCCTCCTCAGCCGCGCATTCGCCCCAACCGCAGAGCCCGCCTTCGTAGACCTTGATGAGGCTGAACGTCCGGTCGTAGGCCCGGCCGAAGCTCGTCTCGAAGAAGTGCACGTAGGGAAGCTTGAGCAGGTCGATCTCGATCCTGTCGATGGCCATGGGCTGTTCTCCGGGTTAACGATTCCCGCCTAACATAATCCAGGACGCCCGCCGAATTCAAGGAAATCCGCGTTGCGCTTTTTTTGAGAGTCCGCTTGACAAGCCGGAAATTCATGATATCATACAAACTAGTTTGCTATACAGACCTTAAAGGAGAAAAGACATGGTCGACATCGAAAAGATCGAGAAACGGACGGTCCAGAGCTTTTATGACGACGGCCTGCCCGAGATCTCTCTCGGTCTCATCTTCCTACTGCTCGGCGGTTATTTCTTTGCCCAGACGACCGCTGCCGAAAGGTCCGCGCTCAGCTCGGCGCTGAGCGTCCTGTTCGTCCTCGTCATCGTCTCCGCGGGCTTCCTCGCCAGCCGCATCCTCCGCTTCCTCAAGCGCCGCATCACCTACCCCCGGACGGGCTACGTCGCATTCAAGAAGAAAGAGCCGAGTTCGAAGCGCCGCGCCGCAACCATGATCGTCGGCGGCATTATCGGCGCGGCGACCGCCGCGCTCTACGGCCTCTCGCCGTCGTTCAAGGTGCTCTTCCCCGCCCTGAACGGACTCCTGCTCGCCGTCGCCGTGCTCCTCATCGCCGGCAAGATCGGCCTCGCCCGATTCTACATCCTCTCCGCCGCCTCGGCCGTCATCGGCTTGGCCGTCACCGCGGCCGGGGTCGGCGACATCAAGGGCATCAGCCTCTATTACGGCCTCTTCGGCGCCGCTGTGACTCTCTCCGGCCTGGCGACCCTCATCGTCTACCTCCGGAAGTCGCCCCGCGCCGACCGGGAGAACACCGATGCCGTCTGACCTCCGCATCCTCCCCGACATCAACCGTCTCATCCACGAGCCGGCCCGGCTGGCCCTCGCGGCCATCCTCTCGGTCGTCGAAAGCGCCGATTTCCTCTACCTCCAGCGCGAGACCGGGTTGACCAAGGGCAATCTCTCGTCCCACCTGGCCAAGCTCGAGGAGGCTGGCTACGTCGCCATCGAAAAGACCTACCGTGGGCGCATCCCTCTGACCCTCGTCCGACTGACCGACGCGGGCACAGCGGCCTACCGCGCTTACCGGTCCCGTTTCAAGAAATTTTTAGAGAAAACCGGCTGATCCTGGATTAGGTGGGATGGTCAGCTTCTCTTCAGCACGTAGAAGGCGCGGTCGCCGAAGAGAAAGTGGTCGGCGACATAGCCGCGAGCGAAATAGGCCGTCATGGTCCGGCGCAGGCCCGTCTGCCATTCGGCGATGAGGTCCGGCCGCCCGGCCAGGGCCATGATATCCCTCGGAACCTCGGCCAGGACGACCTCGTCGTCGAGCCGCAGATTCGGGCGCCCGGGCCGGTGGAACGGGCCTTCCCCGCCGGAACTCCGCTCCTGGGCCTTGAGCAGAGCGGCGGCGTCGAAGACGGGTCTCCGGGCCTTTCCCTCGAACCTGGCCCGGACCCGGCGGTCGCGGATCGGCCATTCGATGAGCATCCGGTCGGTGGGAATGCCCGGCCCGAGGCAAAGGCTGGGCGTCAGGCCGTAGAAGTTGGGGACATACGTCCTGGAAACGGCGCCCAGCGCCTGGAGGTTGAGGTTGGCGTTGCGGGTCTTGAGCGGATCGTAAGTCCAGGTGATGAAGCGGTAGCCGCGCTTAACGGCTTCCTCCCGCTGGGCCCATTTGAGGGCTTTGCCCAGGCCGCGGCCCTGGAAGTCCGGCAGAACGGCGAGCAAGTGCGAATGCTGACAGGATTCGCCATCAAAGACGGCGGGGAAGGAGTAGACGAAACCGGCGAGCGCGGGACCGACGAAGGCCCCGAGCAGGATCGCCCCCATCCGGCGCGAAACGGCGAACTGGTGGACGGGCGTCAGGTCGACGTCCTCATGCTTCCAAACGGCCCGCTGGATGTGCAGGAGCTTCTCGAATTCCTCGAAAGAAACCAGGGGCTTGATCCTGACGCGTTCAGCCAAGCTTGACTCCCTTCCGGTGGGCCCGCCACTCGTAAATGCCGATGATGCGGCGGGCCATGGCTTCGGCGGAATATTTTTCGAGGACGGCCTCCCGGCCGCGGGCGGCCAAACGGCCGGCCAGGCCCTTGTCCAGGCAGATCTTGAGGATCGCGTCCGCCAGGGCCTTGGCGTTCCGGGCGGGGACGAGGAGCCCGGTCTCGCGGGGGGTGATGATGTCCCGGGCCGCCCCGACGTCCGCGGCGACGACGGGAAGGCCGCTGGCCATGGCCTCGATAAGGAAGCCGCCGAGCCCGTCGAGGTGCGAAAATACGGCGAACATGTTCAGGGAAGCCAGGACACGCGGCGCGTCGTTCCGCCGGCCCAAGAAATAGAAGACGTTGTCCATGGGGGGCCTAGCGGCGGGGTCGTCGGATCCGAGGCGCAGGCTTCCCTCCCCGACGACGAGGATCTTGACCTTCGGGGCCGATTGGCCGACGATCGCGGCCGCCTCGAGGAGCTTCCGGTGACCCAATTCATCCTCGAGGGGAAGGACGACGCCGGCTAGGAAGTCGTCCGGGCCCAAGGCGAGCTCCCGGCGGACAAGATCGTCGGGGCCGGGGGACGTGAAAGATGAGAAATCCGAGCCGAGGGGGACGACCTCAACGTTTCCTTCGGCGACGCCGCCGCGGACGAGGATCAAACGGACCCCTTCGGAGCCGGCGATGAAGACATCGACCGCCGCGAGCGGCAGCCGCCCTTCGAGCGGCGAGGAGTCGGCAGGCCGGGAGAGGATGCGGACGGGAACCTGGGCCGAAACGGCCGCCGGAAGCCCGAGCCCGGCCCCCAGCGTCTCGTGGAAATGGGCCAAACGGCATCGGCGGGCCTTCATGGCCCGGACCAAGCTCCGCCGGACGACCCATCTCATCCGGCCGCGCATGCGCAGGGGGAGCACGGAAAAGCCCTCGTCCTCCGCTTTTTGGTGAAGGGCGCCGCCGGGTTCGAGGACGAGGTGAACCTCATAGCTCTTTTTACGGAGTTCGCGGGTCAGGCAGAGGACCTGCCGCTGGCTCTCGCGCCATTCGCGGCCGGCGTCGACGAGGAAGAGGCTCAAAGCGTTTCCCGCCGCCGTGTGGAAATGACCGCGGAGATATTCACCGGGTCATCTTAGCACAGCGAAAATAAATATTAAAAGGTGATGTTGCGGGTCTCGAGGGTCGAGCCGGTCACCTTGGCGATATTGGCCACGGCCACGTTGTAATCGACGAGGGCCCTGAGCTCGGCCGACCGGGCGCTGGCCAGGGCGTCCTGGTACGTGAGGACGAAATAGTTCGTCGACATCCCGACGGCAAGCTTCTTCATCTCGGCCTCGAGCTGCCTCTCGGCGAGCTCGCGGGCGATGCGGTAGGCCTCGACGCTCTTGGCCGCGGTTTCGAGGGTCAGAACGGCATCGCTGACCTCGAGGTAGATCTGCTGCTCCTGGTTCTTGAGGCGGGCCTGGGTCTGCTCGAGATCGAGCTTGGCATAGGTGTAGTTGGCGCCGCTGACAACGTCCCCGAAGGGGATGGTCAGGGTCAGCCCGGCCGTCCAGTTGTTGTACAGGAACTTGAACGCATTGCGGAACGCCTCGCCGGCGCTGCCGGGGTCCCCGGGCGTGGGCGGCAGAAAGGGATTGTCAGGGTCGTAGAGGAACTTCTGACCGGAGAGGCCAGGGCTCGTCTTGACCAGCTGGAGGTCGAGCTGGGGCAGGCGCTGGTTCTTGGCGAAGCGGAAATTGATCTGCTTGGTCTCGATCGTTGATTTCGCCACCTCGATGTCCGGCCGCCGGGCCATCGCCTGTTCGAAGGCCTCGTCGAGGGTTATCGTGAACGGTTTGAAGCCGGGCGTGTCGGCGGGGCGGAGGTTCTGGCCCTTGGCCGCAGGATCCCCGCCCTGATTGAGGAGGGTCTTCAATTGGTCCTGACTGCGTCTGACCATGGCTTCGGCCTGGAGAATATCGGCCTCCCGCCGGGCCACGGTGGCTTCGGCGTTGAGGACCTCGATCGGCGCCTTCTGCCCGACTTCGACTTCCTTCCTGGTCTTGGCCAGGAGGTCCTTCCCGCTCTCGAGGGCCTGCTGCAGGGTCTTTAGGTTTTCGACGGTGTAGACGAGGTTCCAGTAGGCCGTTTCGACGGAGTAGACCAGATTGACGAGAACGGTCTTGAACTGGCTCCGGGAAATATCGAGCGAGTTCAAGGCCACGATGATCTCCCTCCGGCTGACGGCCCAGCCGAAGTTCTTGAGCAGGGGCTGGGTCAGGACGAGGTTCAGCCGGCTCTGGTAGGAGGGATTGTAGCTTTGGAAGAGCTGATTGCTCTTCGAGTAATCGTAGCTCAGGGACGCGGTTAGCCGCCCTCCGAAGGGGATTTGCTGGTTTATGGTGGCCGTGGAGCCCGTGCTCTTGTTGATGTAGGTACCGGCCGCCTCGAGGGGCCCGGAGGAGAGCTGTTCGTAACGGTTGCCGGTCAAGTCGATCTGGAATGTCGGCATAAAAAATTGCCGGGCCCGCGAAACCGAGGCCGAGGCCAGCTCGGGGGTGAGCACCTCGACGGCCACGTTGAGGTTGTTCTTCAGGGCCTGAACGATCGAATCCTCGAGGGTCAGGGAAACGTCTTTCTTCTCCTGGCCGATGGCGAAGCCGCCGAGAAGGGCCAGGACGAGGAATGAGGTGACGATCTGTTTTCTATTCATGTCCGTCCTCCGATAAATAGGGTCTCTTCAAAGAGTCATCATATGCAAGAATGATGCCAGAGTGGCAGGCCATAGGAATATAATACGGACCCGGGGGGCTTTTCGTTCATTCCGGCCACCGGATCCCGAGGGCCGTCATCTTATTGAATAGAGTCTTGCGGCTGACTCCCAGGGCCCGGGCCGCCCGGGTTCGGCTCCCGCCCGCCTGACGGAGCGCCTCGAGAATGAGCTCGTTTTCGCGCCTTTCGGCGACACATTGAACCTCCTCCCGAAGGGATACGGTCGGCCCCGGGCCCGGCGGCCGGCCGTTCTCCTGGACGGAGTGCGTGAGCCTGAGCCGGGCCGGGAGGGCCGTTTCGGTCACCCACTCGCCCTCGGCCATGACCATGGCTTCGTAGACGACGTTCTCGAGTTCCCGGACATTTCCCGGCCAGCCGTAGCCCGCCAAGCGGGTCAAGGCGGCGGGGGCGAAGGCGAGGACGTTCTTATCGAGCTCCCGGGCATACTTGTGGACGAAGTGCTCGACGAGAAGCGGGATGTCCTCCGTTCTCTCCCGGAGCGGGGGCAGCCGGAGGGACAGGACGGCCAGCCGGAAATAGAGATCCTCCCGGAAGTTCCCTCCCGCGACCTCCGCCTCGAGGTCCTTGTTGGTGGCCGCGATGACCCGGACGTCGACGGGGACGGTCTTCGTCCCGCCGACCCGTACGATCTCCCGTTCCCCGAGGGCCCGGAGGAGCTTGACCTGGGCGTCCTGGGAGAGTTCGCCGACCTCGTCGAGGAAGATCGTGCCCGTGTGGGCCAGCTCGAACTTGCCCGTCTTGTCGGACCGGGCGTCGGTGAAGGCCCCCTTGACATGGCCGAAGAACTCGCTTTCGATAAGGTCGCGGGGCACGGCCCCGCAGTTGACGATGACGAAGGGCCCGTCCTTGCGCGGGCTGGCGAAGTGGATGGCCCGGGCGACGAGCTCCTTGCCCGTGCCGCTCTCGCCGCTGACGAGGACGGTGCCGTCGACGCGGCTCATCTTCTCCATGAGCTGGAAAACGGAGTTCATCCGGCCCGATGTCCCGACGATGTTCGAAAACCGGTATCGCGAAGTCAGCTCCGAACGCAGCGTCTCGACCTGGCGGCGCAGGTTTTGGATCTCCAGAATGCGGGAGACGTTGAGCAGGAGCTCGTCGTTGTCGATGGGTTTCTCCAGGTAGGCGTAGGCGCCGAGCTTGGTGGCCTCGACGGCGTTGCGGATGGTCCCGAAGGCCGTGATGATGATGATCTCCGGGCCGGGCTTGAGCTCGCGGAGTCCGGCCAGGACCTCGAGCCCGGGAACGTCCGGGAGGTTCATATCCAGCAGGACGACGTCGGGCTCGAAGAGGCGGGCTTTCTCGAGACCCTGGCGGCCGTTCTCGACGGCGGCCACTTGGAAGCCGTGGTCGCTCAGCAGGACGGAGAAGACCTCGCGGATGCTCTTCGCATCGTCGATGACCAGGATTCGGGGAACCATGAACGGCCTCCTCAACTCACGGGCAGGGTGACGAGAACCGTCGTCCCCTCCCCGAGGCGGCTGCGGAGTTCGATCTCTCCGCCGTGCGCCTTGACGATGGTGTAGCAGATCGACAGGCCCAGCCCCGTGCCGCCCTTCTTGGTCGTGAAGAAAGGATCAAAGACCTTGTCCAGATCCTCGTCGGAAATGCCCGGTCCCGTGTCGGAGACGCGGAGGATGGTCTTCCCGTTTTCGAGGACGATGTCTTCGACGCTGAGCGTCCCGCCGCCGTCCATGGCCTGGACGGCGTTGAGGAAGACGTTGAGGAAGACCTGCTTGACCTGGGACCTGTCGGCATTGACGATGACCGGCGCCGCGGGGAACGACGTCCTGACCTCGACGCCCTTGGCCCGGGCCTGGATCGAGACAAGGGCCACGCTCTCCTCGAGGAGCGCGACGAGGTCGCAGGGTTCCTTGTGGATCTCCGAGGGACGGGAGAACGAGAGGAGCGCAGTCAGGATCTCGTCGATCCGGTCGGTCTCCCGGAGGGCGACGCCGAGGAGCCTTTTCTCGGTCTCCTCGCGGCAGCGGGACTCCAGGTACTGGAGGGAGGACTTGATGGACGTCAACGGGTTCCGGATCTCGTGGGCGGCCCCGGCGGCGAGCTCGCCGATCGTGGCCAGCCGGTCGGCCCGGAGCATGCGGCGGAAGCGCTCCCTCTGCTCCTTGTAGAGTAGCGCGTTTTCGAGGGCGATCCCGGCCTGGGGCGTGAGCGAATCGATGAAGGCCGTCTCTTCGGCGGAGTAGGGCCCGCCGTCCCCCTTCGGCCCGGCGCAGAGGATGCCGATCAGCCGGTTCATGGACAGGATCGGATAGCAGAGGAGGAAGCCAAGGCGGCTGAACACCGCCTTTTCGTTCTCTCCCAGAAAGCCGAAGACGCCGGGCTTTCTCCGGACATCGAGGAAGGTCTTATTGACCTTGAGCCACTTGGCCAAATGGTCCTGGCCCGAGAGGACGAGCCCGCGGAGGTCGGCCGAAGGATAGCCGGAAGCGGCCCCGACACGGAACTGCCCGAGATCGCTGTCATAGATGAAAAACACCAGCCGGTCCACAGCGATCGCTTCTTTGATCGTTCCGAGCAGGTTCAGGACGATCTGCTCGAAATCCTCGATCAGGTTGAGGCTCTCGGCGAACTCCCGGAAAATCGTTCGGGCGTGGATTCCCCGGCGCTTCCCGCCGAAAATTCCGCGGGCCCGGCTCCACAGGCTCGTCATGATGCGGTTCCTAGCCTACGAGGATACAGCAAACACCGGCGAAAGTAAAAAAGGCCGGTTAGCGGGCAAAATGGGTAATGATCTCCCCTGATGTGGGTAAACAAGGTAACGCCGTCGAGCGCCGCTCACCGAGAACTGAACTTGGCATTATCCTTGCAATATCCTGGACGAAACCGATGGAGGCAAGACCATGAAATTCCATAAACTCGTCCTCATTCTGACCGCGATACTTCTTCTCGTCCTGTTACTCCCCGCCCAAACCCAGGATTCCCAAAGCATGAAGCTCCTCCGCCTGAAGAGCGCGCAGCTCTCACTCGACCTGAAAAGGGCCGATTTCGACCGGTACCTGAAACTCAAGGAGGAAGGCTTGGCCTCCGAGGCCGATTTCTCCCAGCGGCAAACGGCCTACCTCCAGGCCCAGGTCGATTATCAGCAGGCCCTGATCAGCTTCATGGGCAGCGAAGCCCGGATCTCGGTGGCCAGCGCGGTCAAGTTCCAGGACGGAAGCGGCAAGAAATTCGTCCGGGTGGCTTTGCGCTACGCCTCCAAGGAGCTCAAGGAGCTGGCCAACCTCAAGATCAGCGCCGAGGACCTCTTCCCGCTCGACTTCATGAAGGAGATCAAGGACGTCTACGTCTCGCTATCGACAGAGGGCAAGATCATCTCCGACCCCTACGAGAAGTCCGTCGCCTCAATGCCCATCGAGACGGAGCGCGAGGTCACCTTCCAGCTCCTCAAGGACGTCGAGAACTTGGACATCAACATCTCCTACTCGGGAAAAACCGAGACGACATCCGTGTACCTTCAGAAGGGCGTCAGCGCCAACATGGTCACCGTCAACTCCGCCCAATTCTCCCAGGAGGCCGACCTCGAGAGCACGGCGACCTACGACCTATCGCTCGAGAAGTTCACCGGGGAGGCCAACGTCTTCAAGCTCGAGGCCGTCAACCTGCCTCAGCAGATCACCTACGAGTTCAGCGACCCGACAACGAGCGCCCGTCTTTCCCAGATCAAGTTCAGCGAGGGCGTCACCAACCTCAAGCTCCAGCTCAAGCTCTACCTCCCCAAGAACCCGGACGACCGGGTCGTTCTCGACAAGCCCCTCGAGTTTTTCGTCCTGGCCCTCGACAGCGACCAGACGCAGAAGGTTCGCGAGCTCGAGGCGGCCGGATCCGTGATCGGCCCCAAGGAGATCGAAGCCCTGAAAGCCGGTTCGGCCAAGCTCGAGCTCATTCCGCGCGGCGTGCCCAAGGTCGAAGTCCAGGCCGTCAACCTCTACCACGAGATCAAGGCGGGCGACAATATCAGCATGGATGTCACGATTCGTAACACGGGTACGCGCAAACTCAACAATGTCCGCGTCTTCTGCGACCTGCCGCTCAATTGGCGGGTCGAGATCAAGCCGGACCTCCTCGCGACCCTGGAGCAGAACAAGGACGAAGTCGTCAGCATCAAGTTCCTGCCCCCGGACGGGGTGTCGGTCGGCGACTACGAGCCGAAGATCCGGACCGACGCAGTCGCCGACAACCGTCGCGTCGAGTCGGAGGACAAGATCGTCCGCATCCACATCTCGTCGAAGGCCAACGTCCTCGGCATCGGGGCCCTGGTGCTTCTCCTCGTCGGCCTGCTCGTCGGCATCGTCGTCTTCGGCATCAAGCTGACGCGGAGGTAGGAGCGAGGCGCCCATGTGGAAAACGATCGTCAAGAAAGAGCTCCTGGAGAATATCCTCAGCTATCGGTTCCCCCTTTTCGGGCTGATCGCCATGGTCCTCATCCCCCTGGGGATGTACGTCAATCAACTCGACTATGCGAAAAGGGTCCGGGACTACGACGAGCAAGTCCGGCTGGCCTCCGAGGCCGCGTCGTCCCTCAAGATCCAGGACGTCATGGCCGGCACGGTAGCCATCAAGGGATTCCGCCGACCGGCCCTCCTGTCCGTCTTTACTCGGGGCTTCGAAGGGACCCTGCCCCGCTATTATGAGTTCACCCAGGAGGGGACCAAGCCCGGCGAATCCTCGAGCAGCGAGGAATCCATCCTCTCCGTCCAGGGGAAGATCGATTTCGTCTTCCTCGTTCAGATGGTCCTCAGCCTGGTCGGGCTCCTTTTCGCCTCGGACGTCATCGCCGGAGAGAAAGAGGCCGGGACCCTGCGGGCCATGCTGTCAAACCGCCTGCCGCGGGACACGATCCTCGCGGGCAAGGTCGCCGGCGGGTACGCGGCGTTGTGGGCGCCCTTCGCCGGGGCCTTCCTCGTCGGCCTCCTTCTCCTCGTCCTCGGGGGGTTCCCGGTCTTCGGCGGAGATACGCCGGCGAAGATCCTCATCGTCTTTTTAGCGGCCTCGGTGTTCCTTCTGGCCTACTTCATCCTGGGCACGATGATATCCGCGAGCTTTTCGAAAACGCGGACGGCGCTCGTGGCCATCCTGCTCATCTGGGCGTTCTTCCAGTTGATCATGCCCAAGCTCAGCGACATGGTCGCCGCACTGGTCTATCCGGTCCGGACGGAGACCCAGGTCTCCCTCGAAAAGTCCCTTCTGGCCGGCTCCCTCGGTATGGACACGGCCCGGGAGCTGGGCCGGCAAAGCGACCTCATCTTCGGGTCGGCGCCCAAAGGGACGGCCGACGACGCGGAGTCGCCGGAGCAGAAAAGGTGGGACGCCGTCAGGGCCAGGATCGAGCAGAGCGCCAAGGAACGGAAGGCCCAGCAGCTCGGCGCGATCGACGAGACGTACCGGCAACAAAAGCGGCGCCAGCAGAACCTTGCGGTCAGCCTGTCGCTCATCTCGCCGAGCGCGGCCTTCGCCCGCTTCGTCGCCGACGTCTGCGGCACGGGCGAGCTCGAGCGGACAAAATACACCGAGGCCGTTCAAGCCCATGTCCGGGCCCTCGACGGCGCCCTATTCAGCAAGGTCAAGCGGACCCTCATGATCCATGCCGGCGGCGTGATGTCGCTGGGTTTCTCGTCCCAGCCGGTGGATTTCAAGACCCTGCCCCAGTTCACGATCGCACCGGCGTCCCTCGCCGACGTGTTCCGGGCGAACTGGAAGAGCCTGCTGTCGCTCCTCTTCTGGCTCGTCGTCCCTTTCGCGGCGGCCTATGTTCGTTTCATCAAATACGACGTCCGATAGGGGTCGGAGGAAGTCATGTTCCGAACGGTCTTCAAAAAAGAACTTCTCGACCAGATCCTCAGTCCCAAGTTCCTGATCGTCTCCCTGCTCTGCCTGGGGCTGGTGCCGGCCAGCCTGCTCCTCAACTACGCGAGCTTCGAGAGCGCCTTTCATGAATACGACGCGGCTCAGAAGGAAGCCAAGGCGACCACGACCGTCTATCGCGAGCCGAGCGTCCTGAGCACGTTCGGCATCGGGCTCGAGAGCATTCTTCCCAAGTCCGTCGCCTTCGCCAAGTTCTCGACGGACGCCCGGGGGACCCAGGCCCAGAACGAGGTCCTGAGCAACATCAATGGGAAACTCGATTTCGTCGTCATCACGAGCTTCCTCCTCGGTCTCTTCGCCGTCCTCTACGCGGGGACCCTGGCGAGCGGCGAAAAGGAGGCGGGGACGCTGAAGCTCATCCTGGCGAATCCGGTGAAACGGAGCACCGTGATCGCGGCCAAATTCCTCGGCGGCTTCAGCGTACTCCTGATCCCGTTCGCGGTCAGCACGCTCCTCGGGGCCCTGCTTCTTCTTCTCGACGGTTTTCCTCTCTTCGAGGCCGGGAATCTGGCTCGGATCCTCTCCCTGCTCGCGCTCTCGGTCCTCTACCTCTCGGCCCTCTTTTCGCTGGGCCTGCTCATCTCGACCTGGACCCACAGGACGAGTCTGGCCCTCCTGGCGAGCTTCTTCGTCTGGATCTTTCTGACCTTCATCATCCCCAGGACGAGCGAGCCCATCGCCGGGCTCATCCGGCGGGTCCCGAGCGAGGAGGTCATGACCGCCAGCCGGGCCCAGGCCCGCCATCAGATCGAAAAAGAGAAGGGGAAGGCGCTGGCCCCCCTCATGGACAAGTATCTCAACGATAAGGATCGCGGCACATGGGACTGGGACGGGTATACCAAGGCGAGGGGACCCGTCGCCAAGGAGTTCGAGGAGCGACTCGGACAGACCCTTCAGAAGTTCGACGAGGATTATGAACGGGCAAGGAGCGCCCGTCGCGCCCTCAGCCTCAATATTTCCCGCCTGTCCCCGGCTTCGGCCTATACCCAGGCGGCGCTGAACGTGTGCCATACGGGGATCGCCGACCTGGAAAATTTTTCGCGGTCCCTCCAGGCCCACTACGGCCAGCTCTTCCAGGTCCTCTTTCGCTACCAGTTCAGCGACATTTTCGAGTCCGAGGACGGGAGTTCGCGCCGCCAGATGGGCGGGGATTCGCGTCCGAGCGGGAAGATCGACTACCCGAAATTCCGGTATGTATTCCCGGCCTACGAAGACACCCTGCGGGCGGCCGCTCCCGACATCATTCTTCTCGTCCTGTTCAACCTGATCTTTTTCGCCGCCGCGTATTTCTCGTTCACGCGGTATGACGTGAGATAAAAGTACTGCCAGTCCATAAAGAGGAGGAAACATGGCAACATCACAACCCATCCTGAAGGCCGACGACCTGTCCAAGCGCTACGAGGACGGCATCCTGGCCCTCGACCACCTGAACCTGCAGGTCCAGCCGGGCGAGGTCTACTGCCTGCTCGGCGCCAACGGCGCCGGCAAGACGACGACGATCAACCTCTTCCTGAACTTCATCCCGCCGACGACCGGGACCTGCTTCATCAACGGGATCGACGTCACCAAGGACCCGCTCGAAGCCAAGAAGTACGTCGCCTTCGTCTCCGAGAACGTCATGCTCTACGGCAACTTCACGGCCCGCCAGAACCTCGATTTCTTCGCCAAGCTCGGCGGCAAGACCGCCCTCGCCAAGAACGACTACTACCAGGTCATGCGCCGGGTCTCGCTCCAGGAGAAGGCCTTCGACCAGCGGGTCAAGAATTTCTCCAAGGGCATGCGGCAGAAGCTGGGCATCTCCATCGCCATCATCAAGGACGCCCCGGCCGTCCTGCTCGACGAGCCGACCGCAGGCCTCGACCCCAAGGCCGCGACCGAGTTCCTGGAGATCATGGCCGAGCTGAAGAACGAGGGCAAGGCCATCCTGATGTCGACCCACGACATCTTCCGGGCCAAGGAGATCGGCGACCGCGTCGGCATCATGAAGGAAGGCCGCCTGGTCATGGAGCGGACACGCCAGGAGCTCCAGTACGAGGACCTGGTCAAGATCTACATCGACTACATGAAGTCGGAGCCGCTGGCCATTTCCTGAGCCCCCATGTTGAAGACCATCATCGGGCGGGAGGTCCTCGATCACCTCAAGTCGGCCCGTTTCCAGATCGCCCTGCTGATCACGGGCATCCTGGCCGTGACGACCACCCTCATCAACGTCCAGGACTACGCCGTCCGCCATCAGAATTATCTCGACGCCCAGAAGGAGTTGAGGTCGGAAGGCTTCGAGATCAGCGTCTTCCGCGAACCTCAGGTCCTGAGCGTCCTGGCCAGGGGCAAGGACCGAGACTTCGGCGACCAGGCCAGACTCTCCTACATGAGCGTGCCCTCCCAGCTCACCGGCTACATGAACGTCTCCCGGGGCCGGAGCCGGTCTTTGGCGCAGCTAGCCGCGATCGACTTCACCTTCCTCGTCCGCGTCATCCTCAGCCTCTTCGTCGTCTTCCTGGCCTACGGCGCCGTGTCCGAGGAGAAGGCCAACGGCACCCTGAGGCTGGCCATGGCCAACGCCCTCCCCCGCGACAAGCTCCTTCTCGGCAAGCTCTTGGCCGGGCTCGTCGTCGTCGGAGGGGTCCTGGCCTTCGCCGCCCTCCTGTCCCTGCTCGTCATCGTCCTCCACCCAGCGGTCTCGTTCTCGACGTCGGACTGGGTCCGGGCGGCCCTCATCCTCGCCGGATCGGCCCTCTACCTATCCCTGTTCTACGGCCTCGGCCTCTTCGTTTCCGTGATCACCGACAGACCGGCGACCTCCCTCCTGGTCCTCCTCCAACTTTGGATCGTCCTGGTCATTATCTATCCCAACCTTAGCGTCCGGGCCGCGGAGCACGTCTATCCCCTCCCGAGCGAGGATGTCGTCCTGGCCCAAAAGCAGGCCGTTAGCGAACGATTCCAGGCCGCGATCCAGCGGGCGAACGAAGGGATCAGCCGGCCGTCTCCGACGAGCACGGACCGGCTTCAGTCCCTCGAAGCCTGGTCGGGAGAGGCGGTCGAGATGGCCAAGGTCGACGAGGAATTCGGCCGGCGTCAATCCCGCCAGATGAGGAGGGCGGAAGTCCTTTCCCTCCTCTCCCCGGCCGCCGTGTACGACCAGGCCGCGAACCGGCTGGCCAGGACCGACATCCGGGAATACGACCGCTTCATGGGAGGCGTTCGCCGGCTCTGGGACGCGTTCGTCGGAAGATACAAGCTCCGGATCACGGACCCGGAGGCCTACAAGCAAACGCCGCTTCCGGATTTCAGCTACCGGTCCGACCCCACGGCGGAGGCGGTCGCGGCGACATGGCCTCAATGGATGCTGCTCGTCGTCATCAATCTCGTTCTGTTCGCTCTGGCCTACACCGGCTTCCTGCGCAAGGACCTGAGGTGACGCCATGAGAACGATCATCCGTCGCGAATTCCTGGGACACGTGAAAAGCCTCCAGTTCGCGGTCCTGCTCGTTCTCGCCGTCGTGCTCTTCGTCGCCAACGCGCTTGTCTTCGTCGGTTCCTACCGGGGACAGACCGAACGGTTCGAGAAGGCGATGGCCATGAAGGGACAGGGGACGAGCACGAGGATCACCGGCGTTGTCCGCCGGCCGAACTCCCTGACCTTCATCGCCGAAGCCGGGGATCCCGAAAGGCCCGGCGGCTATACGGTCATGCCTGGGGGAACGCTCATGGCGGAATCGGCCGGGTCCCGGACGTTCAAGCTCCCCGATGTCCCGGCCCTCGACTGGTCGCTCATCATCGGGACCCTCTTCAGCCTCTACGCCGTCCTGTTGGGCTTCCAGGCCGTGTCCGGCGAAAAGGAACGGGGCACGCTCCGGCTCGTCCTCTCGAACCCCGTGGGGCGGGCCAGGTTCCTGACCGCCAAATACCTGACGATCCTCCTGGCCCTCGCCGTCCCCCTCGCGGTGGGGCTCCTCGTCAATCTCGTCCTCGTCGGTCTCCTCGTCCCGCAGGTCCTGACCTTGGACGTCCTGGCCCGGATCGCCCTCGTCGTACTGATCGGCCTGACCTACCTGTCCCTCTTCGCTTTCCTGAGCCTGCTTGTCTCTTCTCTTATCCACCGTTCTTCTCTCGTCCTTCTGACCCTTCTCGCCTCGTGGCTCCTCTTCACCATCATCATCCCCAGCTCCTCGGTCGTCATCGTCGACAAGCTATCCTCCGCGGCCAACGAGATTCAGGTAGCCAGGATGTTCGAGCCCATGGTCCAGAAGGAGGTCTGGGACAGGATCAACGCCATCGTCGCCCGGGCCCAGAAAGGGGAGTTCGGGAGCGAAGCGGAGATCCAGGCCGCCGCGGACAAGGCCTTCGAGGAGGGGCAGATCAAGGTTAACGCCTTCTACGAGGATTTCGCGAGGGCCCAGGAGGAGCGGGCGAGAACGGCCAAGAACGTAGCCAGAATGTCGCCGGCGGCCCTCTTCCAGTTCGCCGTCGAGGACACCGTCCGGACGGGAGACGGCGCGGAGAGGGACTTCCTGGACCAGGTCCAGGAGTACGCTCGGTCCTATGATGCCTATATCCTTAAAAAGCTCGGCAAGGTCGTCCAGACCTCCCGGTTCAGCTTCAGCACATCCTTCGATTTCCAGGGGCGGAGGATGCAGCTCCACTCGCCGCGGCCCGAGGAGTACTCCGGAGACAAATCCGATTTTCCCCGGTTCGTGGAGCGCACGGCTACGATCGGCCGGAGCCTCCGGAGCGCTCTCAGCGACTTGGCCGGCCTCCTCGTCTGGAACATTCTCCTGGCCGGACTGGCCTTCTCGGCCTTCCTCCGGACCGATGTCAGGTAGGGCGCGATAGGGAGAGATATCCATGTTCAGAGCGATTTTCGCCAAGGAGATCCTCGAGGCATTGGCCGGACGGCGTTTCTGGACGATCCTCGTTCTTTGCCTCATCCTCGTCCCCCTCGGCGTCGAGGTCAGCCTCCGGGACTACCGGACCCGGCTCCAGAACACCAACGAGGCCGTCCGCATCTACCAGGAAGAGACGAAGACGGCGAGCGACGTCCTCTACAAGGAAGGGGCCAAGGCCTTCGCCCCGCCGTCCTCGCTGAGCTTCCTTTCCCTCGGGCTTGAGCTCGTCCTGCCCAAGATCGCGGAATCCGAATACAAATTCGGCGAGGGCCCCTCGGCCATGCGCCTCAGCAACAACCAGGGCCGGGACAACCTCTACGAATATTTCTACGGCCCGCTCGACCTCGTCTTCATCGTCGGCGTCATCATGAGTTTCCTGGCCATCGTCCTGACCTACGGCACGGGAGACCTCGACCGGAACGCCCCGGCGCCGAAATTCCCGCCCGACGCCGTCACGATCGAGAAGCGGCTGACCGCGGTCTGGATCGACCTGGCGCTTCTGGGGGTTTACGGAATTCTTTTCTTCGCCGGGGCCTATGTCGCATTTCTGCGTTACGACGTGCGTTAAAATGGGGACTACCGTGTCCCCGAATTAGGAGGGCTGCAATGACCTGGACGATCGCCCGAAAAGAGATCCTTTCGAACCTCCTCAGCTACAAATTTTTCATCGTCCTGCTCCTTATGGTCCTCCTCGTGGCGACCAGTCTCTTCATCATGCACCGGGACTTCCGGCAGAGAATGGACGATTACCAGGTCGTCCGGCCCAAGCCCGGCGACCCCATCGCGCTCGTCGCGCCCAACCCGATGTCTATCTTCGCCAAGGGCCTCGACGACGCCATGACCCGCTCCTTCGAGGTCCGCGCCATCGGCATCGACGTCCGGGCCGGCCAATCTTCGGGCAATATCATCTACTCCTATTTCCCGGCCCCCGACTTTCTCTACGTCGTTCGGGTCGTCCTGTCCCTCGTGGCCCTTCTCTTCGGCTTCGACCAGGTCAGCCGGGAGCGGGAGCAGGGGACGCTCAAGCTCGTTCTGGGAAGTTCCGTCTCGCGGGCCAAGGTCCTGGCCGGAAAATGGATCGGAAACTTCCTGAGTTTGGCGGTCCCCTTTCTCCTCGTCACGCTCCTCGCGTCCGCCCTCCTCATGTTCGACTCCAACGTCCAGTTCTCGGCCGGCCAGCTCGGGCGCCTGGCCTTCATCCTGGTGCTGTCTCTCTTCTACCTGGGTTTCTTCCTGAGCCTGGGCATCCTCGTCTCGACCCTGACGAAGAGGGCCGCGACCTCGGTCGTCGTCCTCCTTTTCGCGTGGTCCCTGCTCGTTTTCATCATCCCGAATCTGGGGACGCTCCTCGCCCGGCAGTTCGTGAGCGTTCCCTCGGTCCGGGCCCTGACCGAAAAGCGGCAACAAACGTGGACCCGCGAGATCCTGCTCAGCTTGAAGGACCGGGACTGGGAGAAACACGTACGGACGATCAGCAGCGAGAACGACCAGCTGGAACAGGACTATCGCCTGAAATTCGAGCGCCTGGTCCGGCTCTCGCAAAACATCAACCGGATCTCGCCGGCGGCGAGCTTTCTCGACGCTTCGAGCGAGATCGCCGGGACCGGGATCGGCGAGGAAAGCCGTCTCAAACAGGAGGTCGTCCGCTACAAGGACTCGATCATTGACAAGATCATTGCCGCCCGGCGGGACGGGGACGGGCAATACCCGGCCTTCACCTATGCTCCACGGTCGCTGCCCGAGATCTTCGCCGGGGGCGCCCTTTTCGACACGGCCTGGCTCATATTTTTCAACATCCTTTCGTTCGCCCTGGCCTATGTCGCCTTCATCCGGTACGACGTGAGGTGAGAACATGTTGAAGTCGATCATCGCCAAGGAGATCCGGGCGAACATCCTGTCCTTCAGGTTTCTCGCCAGCTTCGCCCTTCTCTTCGTCATCGTGACGGTCACGAGCCTGGTCCTCACCGGCGACTACCTCAGGAGGCAGGACGAATATTCCCAGCGGCAGGCCGATCTCGGGGTTTACCTGAAGAACTACGCCCACTTCAACAGGATCGGGAACATCCTGCAGCCGGCCCAACCGCCCATCCCCTTTCAGACCCTCGTGCGGGGGCTCACGGCCGAGGTCAACCTCGAGCAATTCAACGACGACCCGCTGCCCGTCATTTTTCCCCTCATCGACCTGACGTTCATCGTCACCATCCTGGTGAGCCTCATGGCCTTGATCCTTTCCTACGACGCGGTCAGCGGAGAAAAAGAGGACGGCACATTGAAGCTGATGCTGGCCAACGGCATGTCCCGGTCGCATATCATCCTGGGCAAGTTCGCCGGGGGCCTGCTGACCCTCCTCGTGCCGTTCCTCCTTTCGGTCGCGGCGGGAATGTTGATCATCCTGCTCCACCCACGCGTCACCTGGTCGGGAGCCGACTGGGGGGCACTCGGGCTGATCCTCCTGGGAGCGGCCCTTTATATCGCCGTGTTCTATCTCATCGGCATCCTCATCTCGTCCGTTCACCGGTCGAGCTCCTCCTCCATCATGACCTCGCTTTTCGTCTGGGTCCTCCTCGTCCTTGTCGTTCCCAACCTGAGCCCTTATGTAGCCTCCTTCCTTTCGCCGACGCCGTCGCGGATCAAAGTCGCGCGGGAGGTCGGTCGGCTGTATGACACCGACAGGGACGATCTCGGCCGGAAGCTCGCCGCGGAAAGCAGGCGGGAAGTCCTCAGGCAGTATCCGGTCTTGGAGGAAAGGCTGACGGAGGACGAGGTCAAGAAGCGGGTCGCCGAAGACCCCGAGTACAGGACAGCCTACGAAGCGGCCAGAGCGGCCAACCAAAAAGCCTGGGACGAAGCCAACCGCATCCAGGGCGCCAAGGGGAAGGTTCTGGAGGACGATCTCCGTCAGAAGGAGGAGGCCCAGACGGGCCTGGCCCGTTCGATCTCGATGGCTTCGCCGATGGCCGATTTCACCTACCTGGCCACGGAGCTCTCTTCGACCGGAATGCAGAACATGCTGCATGTCGGACGGCTGGCGGGGGTCTGGAACCGGGTTTTTTACAGCGAGTACCAGCCGAGGAAGATAGCGGACCTGAAGGCCAAGGACCCGACCGCGGACGTCTGGAACACGGCCATCGACATGACTGATTCGCCGAGGTTTCGCTACACCGAGGAAGGGCTGGGCGGGAGGATGGGGGCCGCGTGGGGCGCTTTTGCGGTCCTGGCCGTCTACATCGTGGCCCTTTTCGCCGCGGCGTACATGGCGTTCATCCGCTACGACGTGAGATAATTCGAATTAGGCGAGCTCGTCCCAGGTCCGAAGGCCGGGGACGGCGGTAAAGTGCGTATCGTACGTTACAAGAACAGCCCCGGTCTCTAGCGCGTGGGCGCCGATCCAAACATCGTTGAGCGGGATCGGCTGGCCGGATTTCCTCAGAGCCGCCTTGATCAGTCCGAAGTACTCGGCGGTTTCCCGAGTCGCTTCGAGAACAACGACACCCGCCTTGGCCAGGAACCGGTCGAGGATTTGCCGGTTCTGCTTTTCCTTCGACCCGGCGCGGAATCCGGCGGCAAGCTCCCCCAGGACAAAGACGGACATGTAGACGCGGCCGGCCTGGGCGAGGCAGGTCAATATTTTTTCGTCTCCGGCCAGGAAGCGGACGTAAGCGTTTGTATCGAGCAGGACGGCTCTCATTGCCAGTCCTTCGCGTCGACGGTCTCGAAATCGGCAATGAGCTCCATGAATTCGGCTGCCTCGGCTTCGGTCCAAACGCCGCACAGTTCGGCAAACTCCGCCCGGTGGTCCGGCGGCTTATCGCCTATGCCGAGCGCCTTGGCGATGAGTTCTTTCACAACCCTATTGACGCTTTTTCCTTCGTTTTTTGCTCGCTCCTCGATAGCTTTTTCCATTTCCTCATCGATGCCGTGGACGCTGATTGATTTCATGCCTGCCCCAGTTTTGATTTATGCATCGTTATATAGTTCATTATAATTCATACCATGATTTATTTAGAAGAAAAAGTCAAGCCGACCCAGGGCTAATTCGGAAATTGGTATTGTGTCCCCGATTTAAGAACGGGCGTAGGCGTCGAGGTCGAGGTCGGTGGCCGCGTCGGGGCGTCGGGCGAATTTCTTGAGGGCCAGGGCGCCGACCATAGCCGCATTGTCGGTGCAGAGCTTCGGGGAGGGCACGTAGGCATCGAGGCCGCCCTGCCGGGCGAAATCCTGGAAGCGCGCCCGCAATCTCGTGTTGCGGGCGACACCGCCGCACAGAACGAGCGACCGGGGCAGGACCGCGTCGGCGGCCAGGCGCAGGTTGTCCACAAGAGCCCGGGCGACGATATCCTCGAAGCTGGCCAGGAAATCTGCCAGCCGAGGATCGTCCTTGCAGACTCCCCGTTCCCGTATGTGCTTCAGGGCCGCGGTCTTGAGCCCGCTGAAGCTGAAATCGAGGCTTCGGTCCTTCGTACGCGGCACGGCGAAAGGGAACGCCTTGGGATCGCCGCCGCGGCCGAGCTTCTCGATGACCGGCCCGCCCGGATAGCCGAGGCCGAGGAACTTGGCGATCTTATCCAAGGCCTCCCCCGCCGCGTCGTCGCGCGTCTTGCCGAGAATTTTGTAGGAAAGCGGTTCTTCCATCTGGTAAAGCGCCGTGTGCCCGCCGGAGACGAGGAGCCCTAGGACGGGATACGCGATGCCGGCGTTTTCGAGAAAACACGCTTCGAGATGAGCTTCCAGGTGGTCGACGCCGATAAGCGGTTTCTTGTGATAGTAGGCCAGGCCCTTGGCGAAGGACAGGCCCACAAGAAGAGAGCCGATGAGCCCCGGGCCCTGGGTCACGGCATAGAGGTCGATCGCTTCGAGTGCCACACCGGCGCGAGACAGCGCTTCGCCGACGATGGCCGCGATGGTCTTGATGTGCTGGCGCGAGGCCAGTTCCGGCACGACCCCACCGTAGGGCGCGTGAACTTCGTCCTGGGAGAGGACGACGTTGCTCAGGACCTCTAAAACTTGGGCGGTGCGCAGCACGGCCGCCGACGTTTCGTCGCACGAAGTTTCGATGGCCAAGACTAGCACGGGATCGACCTTTCCTCCGTATATTATCAGAAAAAGCGCCCTCCCGTAAAAAAATGAGTTGGCTCAAGCCTCAAGACCAGGCAGGCATCAGGAATGGGGACACGTACCGCTTCTCTCGAAGCGGTGCATGTCCCCTTGGCTATTCTCCCCGGTGCTATTCCCGGGCCTACGGCCGGCAATGTCGGATCTCCAGCTGGGCAACAATGCGAAAATATTCGCACAATAGCAACACTTCCGGCCGGTCCGTCGTAATAATTTTAGGACGGTGGGAATTTTTTGCTTTTACAGCTGTCTTTATTTTGAGGAGTTCTCTTGACAAATTGGCCCGAAAGTTGCTTATAGTTGGCTAAGAAAGTTAAGTTGGGTCAGCACTCGGGTTTCTAGCGCTGAACGCGTCCTCTTTTTAATATAAATAGGAGGTGGGCAATGCGCATCCCCAAGGCCGTCCTGGGTGGCTTTCTGATCTTCGTTCTGGCCGCCGCCGGCGTCTATTTTCTCGTCCTCGACAAGGCCCCCGCCAAACCTGAAGATCAGGCGGAGAACGCCTCCGCGGAGTCCCCCGGAGGGAGTTCCGCCACCCCCCCCGATCAGAAGGTCGAAGCCGCCCCGCTTCCCGTTAAGGTCTCCAAGGCTTTCATCGGCGATCTGGTCATGACCCTCAAATCTCCGGGGGAAGCCTACACCGAGAAGCGGATCGCCATGAAGGCCGAGGTTGGCGGCGTTGTCAAGAACCTTTACGCCACCGAGGGCCGCCACGTCAAGGAAGGCGACCTGCTCATCGAGCTCGACGACCGCGAATACCGCCTCCGCCTCGAAAGGCTCGAAGCCCAGAGGCTTCGCTACTTGTCCGAGCTCTTCGTCGAGAAACAGTACGCCGCGGCCGGGCAGGAGGCCTCCCCGGGAGTCATCGACAAGCTCGACAAAGCCCAGGCGGCTTACGAGAAGACCTCCGAGGCCTTCAAAAAAGGTCTCGTCGCCCAGGCCGACCTGGAAAAGGCCCAGAGCGACCTCGAACTCGCCCTGATCGAGGCCGGCCGCAAGAAGGACGAGATCATGGCCTCGACCAAGGGCCTGACCCAGGCCGAGGTCGATGTCAAGATCGCCCGCATGGACCTCGATAAAACGCGCATCCGCGCCCCCTTCGCCGGGATCGTCACGGATATCAAGCTCTCGCCCAAGGAGCGGCTCGACCCCGGCCGCGAGCTCTTCACCCTCGTCGACATCAGCCGCATCAAGGTCAAGGCCAAGGTTCTCGAGAGCGAGGTCGGCAAGATCGTCGCCGGGCGCGAGGTCGAGCTCCGCTTCAGCGCCTTCCCCGGCCGTGCCTTCAAGGGGCGCATCGAGGCCATCAGCCCCGTCATCAATGCCGAAGACAAGACCTGCGCCGTCCACGTCACCATGGACAACCCGTCCGAAGAGGTCAAGCCCGGCATGCACGCCGAGGTCGAGTTCCCGACCGAGATCTTCAAGGACCGGCTTCTCGTCCCGCAACAGGCCATCCTCGTCCGCGGCGGCCGCAAGCTCGTCTTCGCCGTCGAGGGGGACGTCGCCAAGTGGCGTTACATCGAGGTCGGCCTCGAGAACGAGCGCTTCGCCGAGGTCCTGCCCGGCAAGGAGCCGGGCTGGGGCGTCACGGCGGGCGACACCGTCATCATCGAGGGCCACATCACCCTGGCCCACGACACCAAGGTCAGCATCGTCGATTAGCCCTTGGATCCGAGGAGGGGGACCATGCGTCACAAAACCGTCCTCGCGGCCCTGGCCGCGGTCATCATCGCGCCGCTCCTCTGGGGCGGCCCGGCCCAAGCGCCGAAGCCCGAAACCCGTTCGCTCTCTCTCGCCGACTGCATCCGAATGGCCCTCGAAGGGAACCTCAGCCTGGCCATCGAAGCCATCAATCCCGAGATGGACTCGGCTTCCATCGCCGAGGCCCGGGAAAAATACCTGCCGGAGTTCGGCTTGAGCTCGAACTACCTCAATCAGGACATCCCCAGCTCCTGGGGCCTCGAGGGGCCGACCATCAAGACCCAGATGGACTACTACCAGGTCGGCATCACCCAGCGGACGCCTATCGGCACCGAGCTCGACCTGGGCCTGTCGACCCGCAAGACCGACACGTCGCGCGCCTACCCGATCGTCAACCCGGCCTTCTACAGCGAATTCCGGCTGAACCTGCGACAGCCGCTCCTACGGGACTTCGGCTTCAAAGCCAACCGTTACCTGACGACCAAGGCCCGGCGCCAGCTCGACGTATCCGAGGCGGCCCTCAAGACGACCCTGGTCCAGACCGTCTACAGCGTGGAGGAGGCCTATTGGAACCTCACCTACGCCCGCGAGAGCCTGCGCGTCCTGGAGATCTCGCTCGACCAAAGCCGTGAGACTCTCAAGCGGAACGTGGAGGCGGCCCGGATAGGGACGAAGTCCGCCGTCGAGGTGCTGAGCGCGGAGACCGAGGTCGCCGGCTACGAGGACCGCATCCTTTCGGCCCGGCTCCAGGCCGAGAAGACCGAGGACCGGCTCAAATCCCTGCTCAACATGCCAGTCGCGGGAGCGGGAGCCGCGGCGGCCGTCGCCCCGGAGGAAGCCCTCGTAACGATCGTCCCCGCCGATAAGCCCGAAGCCGAAAAGCGCGTGGTCACCCTCGAGGACGCCCTGGCCACGGCGCTCGCCGAGCGGCCCGAGCTGGCCAGGACCAACGCCATGATCGACAACGCCGCGACGGACGTCGGTTATTACAAGAACCAGCTTCTTCCCCGGCTCGACCTCAATCTTTCTCTTTGGTCCCCCGGCCAGTCGGGCATCAAGTATGTCTACCTCGACGACAACCCGCTCACGGGGATCGTTATCGACACGATCATCGGCAGCCGCGGCGAGTCCTTCCGAGACATGTTCAAGATGGCCTACAGCAACATCCAGTTGGCCGCCACGCTGTCCGTGCCGCTCTCGAATTTCGTCTCCCGGGCGGGACTGGCCCGGGCTCGGCTGGCCCAGGACCAGGCCCGACTCCAATTCGAAAAAGAGCGCCAGACGATCGAGGTCGAGGTCGCCGAAGCGGTCAAGGACCTCGAGGCGAGCGCGACGAGGATCGCCACGTCGGCCCGTTACCGCGAGCTCATGGAAAAGCGCGTCCAGGCCGAGACCCAGCGTTACGACCTCGGCCTCGTCGGCAGCGAATGGCTTTTCACCTACCAGAGGAACCTGGCCCAGGCCAAGGCCGACGAGATCCGGGCCGTCATCGACTACAAGATCGCCCTGGCCGCGCTGGACAAGGCCATGGGCACGACCATCCGGGCCAAGGGACTCAAGTTCAAGGGGTATGAATTCTGAGAATCAGCATGACGAAATCGAAAAAATATTTTGTGTTGGCCATCTCCACGTTCTTCGGCCTTCTTGCCGTACGCTCCAACGCGGTTTCACCGGGCCAGAAGATCGAAACCGTCGACGGCATCCGCGTCGTCCATAACGAAAAGGGCGGCTTATGGGGGAAAAGCCCCCAGGTTTCGCTCGAGCTGGTCCGTAATATCGGCGACATCGATACCGAGGATGAGAACGTCGCGTTCAATTACCCCACCGACGTCGCCGTGGACAAAGAGGGGAACATCTACGTCCTCGACAGCGGGAACACCCGCATCCAGAAGTTCGGACCCGATGGAGAATACCTGGCCACGATCGGCCGCAAGGGCCAGGGGCCGGGGGAGTTCATCAGCCCGAGCAGCCTCGACTTCGACAAGGACGGAAACCTCGTTGTGACCGATACGGCCCAATCGCGGCTTCATGTGATCATCGGCGGGGGCCAAGACGTCAAGTCCATCGTCCTCAAGGACGAGAGGATCTACGGCCTCCGGTGTCTCGGCTCCGGCGGTTTCGTGGGCCGGGCCTCGACCTACTCCATCCCTATGCGCAACCAGCCCGGGAAGAAGATCGGCGAGATGCGTTTGTTCCGGACGCTCGACCCGGACGGCCGGGTCACGGCCTCCTTCGGCGAACTGACCGACTTCGGCGAAAACCTGACCAACGCGACCGGGAACGCGAGCGAGTTCGGCGTAGACGGACGCGACGCCATCACTGTCAGCTTTAGCGCCCAGAACCGGATCGAGAAATACAGCCCCGACGGAAAGCTCCTCTGGCGGGCCGACCGGCCGCTCAACTACGGGACCGAGGTCAGGAAAAGGGGAAGCATCGACAGGTCGGGCGGCGGCTACTCGATGTCCGAGCCGGAGATGAACGTCTGCTCCAAGGGCATCGCCATCGACGGGCGGGGCCGGGCCTGGGTCGTCACACTCCAGCGCCAGCTGAAAAAGGAGGAGGAGGTCCGGACCTCGATGACGAGCGTCAGCGGGCGCGGCCAGGGCGGCATCAACAACGTATCCATCAAGACCACGGGCAACACGGAGCTCCGAACGACCGACGCCTTCAAGCTGGAGGTCTTCGCCGAGGACGGCGTCCTCCTCGGCGAGATCCCCCTCACCCACTTCGTCGACGTCATCCGGATCGCCGGCGACCGGCTGTTCCTCATCGACCGCGAGCGCGGCGTCACCGTCTATCAATACAGGATCGTGGAAAAATGAAGAGTGGGGGTGACGTCGCGGAAACGAACGGGCGAAGGAGTAGCCGCCCCGACGGATGAGGGAAAGAATGAGAGGCAAGGCGTAATGAATAAGACGGCTCGCGTCGCTGGATCCCGGAATTGGTCGGGCGTCCTTCTAGCCCTTCTAGCCGTCACGGCCGTCGCTTTCGGGCAGGTTATTGAAAACCCGGCCAAGCCGAAAGCGGCGAATGCCGGGCGTATTCTCCAGCTTACGGAGGTATGGAAGATCACAGACGACGGAGGCGAGTTCTTCTTCAAGTATCCGAACAACTTCCAGATCGCGGAAGACGGCTCGATCTTCATCGTCGACGCCGACGAGTTCCTCAAATTCTCCCCGGATGGGAAATTCCTCAGGAACATCTTTAAAAAAGGGCAGGGGCCTGGCGAGCTGGGGGGGGATTACTTTCATTACTCCATCTTCGGCCGCGAGATCTACGTCCAGGACTTCAACTCAAAGCGTTTCTGGCGGGCCGACTTCAACGGAGTCTTCCAGGACCAGATCAGCCTGGCGAACAAGGATTACAATAACTTTGTCGGAGTCGTTCCCGACGGCTTCCTGTTCATGAGCCAGGTTTTGCCCCCTCCGAGCGAGCGGACGGGAAAGCTCATGGAGATCATCCACAATATCGCCTTCATTGCCAGGGACGGCTCTTGGCAGAGGGACGTCGCCACATTCAAGCCGAGAACGTTTCTGGGGTACCAAGCGGGAATGGGCTGGGACAATTCCATCACCAAACTAGACGCCGATTCGAAGCTTCTGTTTGCCCTTCACAGCCGGGACTACCTCGTCGAGGTCATAGATCTGGCCTCCGGCAAGATCGTCAACAGGTTCGGACGGATTTATGCCAAGATCCCCCATGTCGAGGAGGCCTGGGAGCCTGATTTTCGCAACAGAACCGGCGCGCCGAAGATCGAGTTCGAAGCGGACATCAAGGATCTCTACCCCGTCGGCGACCGGCTCTGGGTCGAAACATCGACGGACGATAAAACGAAAGGCCGGCTCATCGACGTCTTCGACAAAGACGGCCGCTTCCTCGACAGCTTCTATCTCGGGGCGGGCCGGACCCTGATGGCCGTCCGGGAAGACGCTGTCTTCTGTCTGGAGAAAAACGAGGACGAGAGCCTCACCGTCGTGAAATACAGGATCGAAAGATAGGAGGGAGATGATGAGGAAAACGTTCCCGCAAGAAAGGCCCCGATGGCCGATTCTCCCGGCCGGCATTCTCCTCGTTTGGATCGGATCGTTCGCCGGCCCGGACCGCGCCCTCGCGCAGACGATCGTCGAGAACCCGGCTAAGCCGAAAGCGGTCAACGCCGGGCGGGTGGTCGCTCCGCAGGAAGTCCTGGCTATCTCCGACGAGGGGACGGACGAGTTCTATTTCAAATATCCCTGGCGACTTAAAACGACTCCGGACGGATCGCTTTTGGTGCGGGACGTGGACCAGGTCCTGCATTTCGACAGGAACGGCAAGTTCCTGCGCAACCTATTCAAGAAGGGCCAGGGGCCCGGGGAGCTCACCTACGTGGGCTCGATCCTGGCCGTCGAAAAGAGCATCGTCGTTCAATCGAACTCCCCGAACAAACTTATTTTCTTTGACGCCTCCGGAAAATTTGAAAAAGAGATCCCGATCCGCTCGGAAGGCCGGACGAGCATGACGCCCCTCCATTATTCAAAAGGCGTCTTCTATTTCCAGGCCCGGGAGTTCCCCCGGGTCTCCGGCGATCCGGACTATGTCGATGCCCCGGAGACGATCGTCGCCGTCAACGAAACGACCCTCGAAGCCAAGCCGGGCGCTTCCTTCCCGGTCAGGTCCTTCGTCATCACCCAGGGGGGAGGCGGAGGCATGTTCCAGATCGCCAGCCTGATTACCGTCCCTTTCATGGGGGGATCCCTGGTCCTTACTCACACCAGCGAATATCTGCTTAAGATCTATGATCCGGCGGCGGTCAAGGTTGTCAGGGAATTCCGGCGGGCCTACGACCGAGTCAAGCCCGAGCCGCTGACCGAGGAGCAGAAAAAGGGTAGCATGATCATCGACGGCAAGCACTACGGACCGCCCGAACAAAAATTTCAGAACGACGTCAGGAACCTGCTCTCCCACGGCGATGAGATCTGGGCGGTAACCTCGACCAAAGACAAGGTCAAGGGCATACTCGTCGACATTTTCGACGGCGAGGGGGTTTACCGGGACTGCTTCTGGCTCAAGCTCCCCGAAGCGGCGCTCAAGAGCGTCCTCTCCCCCGGCTCATGCGCCCTCGACGGCGAGTTCCTCTGGGTCGTCGAGCGGTCCGAGGACGATACGTTCGCCATCAAGAAATACCGCGTCGTGATCTAGGGTAAGAATGCGGTCCAGGTAAAGGGAGGACGGGCATGAAGATCAACCGGGGATCAGTCCTTGTGATCAGCCTGGCACTTATGGCTTTCCTGACGGCGCCCGCTGCCGCCAGTCAGGACAAGTGGAAAGGGACGATCGTCAAAGAGGGTGACATGACCGTCGTCAAGAATCCCAAGGAGCCGCTCTACAAGACGCCCGTTATCGAGCTCAAGGAGGACCTTTCGCTCGGCGGCCCGGAAGCCCAGGGCGACTACGCGTTCGGAGAAGTCCGGACCTTCGTCGTCGACGAAGCCGGCTCGATCTACGTCCTGGACAGCCAAGCCTCGCATGTCAAGGTCTTTGACGCGTCCGGCAAGTACGTCCGCACGATCGGCCGGCAGGGTCAGGGTCCGGGCGAGCTCGAGTCGCCCATGACGCTGTCCTTCAACCGGACGTCGGACGAGCTCGCCATCCACCAGGCCAGCCGTCGGATGTCCTACTTCAAAACCGACGGCACGTTCCTCCGTCACCTGTCCTTTAAGGAGATGTGGGCCCTGCGCGGCCGGGTCGATTCCAAGGGCAACATCTATATCACCGAAGGCATCGTCGACCAAAAGGATCCGCGCTATGAGCTAAAGAAGCTCGGCCCCGACGCTTCGGTTGTCGCCGTGCTGGCCAAGTCGCCGGCCCCCAACGCCTCCGTGAAGTTCGACCCTTTCATGGCCATCAGCTACTTCCAGCTCGACCGGTCCGACAACCTCGTCTACGGCTATCCGCTGACCTACGAGATCCAATTTTTCGGCCCCTCGGACGTGAAGGTCTTCAAGAGAATCACGCGGGAGTGCGATCCCATGCTCGTCACGGCGGAGGAAAAAGAGGAACAGAAAAAGGACATCCCGCCTGGGATAACGCTCAATTTCGATTTTTCGAAATATCACTCGGCCTTCTCCCGGTTTTTCCTGAGCGACCTGGGGCATGTCATTGTCCAGACCTGGGAAAAGACGAAGGACGGGAAGTTCGTCCACGACATCTTCGACGCCGAAGGGCGGTTCATCGGCCGCGTCCCGCTCAAGCCGTCCGGCGTCGAGATCCTCAAGGGCAAGTACTACGCGCTCGAGGAGGACGAGGACGGCTACCAACTCGTCAAGCGCTACGCCGTGACCTGGAAGGTCCAATAAAGGAAAGCGAGGGACCATGAAGCTCGCCCGCATCGCCGTCGACCGGCCGGTGACGACGTATATGTTTTACATCGCCGTCATCCTCCTCGGGGCCGTCTCGCTCCGGGAGCTGTCCGTCGACCTCCTGCCCGACATCAGCTATCCGCGCCTTTCGGTCATCACCAACTACCCGGGCGTCGCCCCCGAGGAGGTCGAGACCCTGATCTCCGCCCCCCTCGAGTCCGCCGTCAGCCGCATCCCGGGCCTCCGCCGTGTCGAGTCGGTGTCGAAGGAAGGGGTTTCGCTCCTGACCCTCGAGTTCGACTGGGGGACGAACATGGACTTCACCATGCTCCACGCCCGGGAACAGCTCGACAACGCCAAGGACCGCTTCCCCGAGGACGCCGAGAGCCCGACCATCATCCCGCTCGACCCGCAGAGCCGGCCGATCATGACCCTGGCCGTCACGGGCGACCGCAGCCTCCTCGAGCTCAAGGAGTTCGCCGAGGAGCTGATCAAGCCGCGCCTCGAACAGGTCGAGGGCATCGGCTCGGCCGAGATCACCGGCGGTGTCGAGCGCGAGATCCAGGTCGAAGCCGACCCGGGCAAACTCGCCCTCTACGGGCTGAGGATCGAGGACATCGCCCGCCGCGTCGACGCCTTCAACCGCAACCTTCAGGGCGGGTCGATCCGCAAGGGGACGTTCAAGTACGCCCTCCGCGTCGTCGGCGAGTTCGAGTCGCTCGACGAGATCGGCGAGATCAGCCTTATGGTCACGAAGGAAGGCGGCGTCGTCCGGCTCCGCGACGTGGCCACGGTCCGCGACGGGATCAAGGAGCGGCAGGGCATGACCCGCCTCGACGGGGCCGAGAGCATCGGCCTCCTCGTCCGCAAGGAGTCCGGTGCCAACACCGTCAAGGTGACAAAGCTCGCCCGCGAGGTCATCGCGCAGATCCAGAAGGAGAACCCGGGAATCTCCCTGAGCATTGTCAGCGAGCAGTCCAAGACGATCGAGGACGCCATCGGCTCGGTCAAGAACGAGCTCATCCAGGGCGCGATCCTCGCCTTCCTGAGCCTGCTCATCTTCCTCCAGGAGTGGAAGACGCCGCTCATCATCGGCACGGTCATCCCCATCTCAGTCATCGGGACTTTCAGCCTGCTTTTTTTCGACAACATCACCCTCAATATCATGTCGCTCGGCGGCCTGGCCCTGGGGGTGGGCATGCTCGACGACTGCGCCGTCGTCGTCTCGGAGAACATCTTCCGTCACCGGAGCCTGGGCAAAAGCCTGAAGGAGGCGGCCTATATCGGGACGAAGGAGGTCGGCCCGGCCGTCATCTCCACGGCGCTGACGACGATCGTCGTCTTCCTGCCGGTCATCTACGTCCGCGGCGTCGCCGGCCAACTGTTCAAGGACACTGCGTTGACGGTCACCTTCGCCCTCCTCGCTTCGCTCCTCGTCTCGCTGACCCTCATCGGCACGCTCCAGTCGAGGACCTTCGACTTCGGCATGGGCTCCGAGCGCCGCTGGAAGTGGACGTGGGGACTCAAGAAGTTCCCGGCCGCGGAGCGTCCCCTCTACGCCGTGTTCAAGGGCGTCGGGTTCATCCTGAACTTCCTTGTGAGCTTCATCGTCCAGCTCTTCGCTTTCATCTTCCACTATCTCGGGCTGCCCTTCCGCCCCGTGCTCAAGGCGGTCTTTGCGGCCTTCAACGCGGTCTACGGCCGGTTCATCGTCGGATATAAGCGGTTCCTCCGGTGGAGCCTCGACCACAAGGGCCGGGTCATGGCCTGGACGCTCGTCTTCTTCGCCGTCACGTTCGCCCTGGGCGGCCTCATCCGCCGGGAGCTCATGCCGCGCATGGAAACGAACACCTTCGAGCTCGACCTCAAGATGCCCGTTGACTTCTCTTTCGAGCAGACGACCGAGATGGCGGTCATGCTCGAAGGCCGGCTCCACGGCCTTCAACCCGTTCGGACCGTCCTCTCCCAGGTCGGCATCGTCAGCGGCATGGAGAGCGCCGACCCGAACATCGCCGTCAACTCGGCCCGCATCTTCGTCGAGGTCGAAAAGCCCAAACAGCTCGAGGGCGTTCTCGACGTCATGCGCGCCCGCCTGGCCCAGTTCCCCGACATCACCTACACGATCGTCCGCGAGCAATCGACGATCAACCAGTTCCTGGCCCTGTCCGCGGCCGAAGTGGGGCTCAAGGTCAAGGGCAAGGACCTCGACCGCCTCAAAGAGATCGCCGAGGACCTCGTGGCCAGGCTTTCGGCCATCCCGGGCATCGCCGACCTGGCCACCAACATCGGCGAGGGCAAGCCGGAGTTCAAGGTCACCGTCGACAAGGAGGCCATGAAAAGATACCCGGGCCTGGCGCCTTCGACGATCGGCGATTTCCTGGTCAGCGCCGTCCGCGGCCGGGTGGCCACCCAGTTCCGGGAGATGGAGAAGAAGTACGACATCCTGGTTCGCCTCGAGGACGCCTCGCGGCAGAATATCGAAGCCCTTCTCGGCGAGACCCTGCCCTTCGAGGGCAAGGTCGTCCCGATCCGGGACCTCGTGACATACGAGGTCGTCCGCGGCCCTCGCGAGATCCGCCGCGAGAACCAGCAGAGGGAGGTCCTGGTGACGGCGAACCTCAAGGGGCGAAAGATCAGCCAGGTCACGCCGGCCATCGACAAAGTCATCGCCACTCTTCGCCTGCCGACCGACTACCGCGTCGTCTGGAGCGGCGAGCGCGAGGAAATGAGCCAGTCGTTCCGGAGCCTCGTCCTGGCCCTTCTTCTGGCCACCCTGCTCACGTACATGATCATGGCCGCCCAGTTCGAGTCCCTCCTCCACCCGTTCATCGTCATGTTCACCCTGCCGATGGGCGCGGCCGGCGCCATCGTAGCCCTTCTTCTCACGGGCCAGACGCTCAACGTCATCTCCATCATCGGCATGGTCGTCCTCATCGGCATCGTCGTCGACAACGCCACGGTCAAGATCGACTACACGAACCAGCTCCGGCGGGGCGGCATGGGGCTCCGGGAGGCCGTCGAGGAGGGCAGCCACGTCCGGTTGAGGCCCATCCTGATGTCGACGGGGAGCACGCTCGTCGGCCTCATCCCCATGGCCCTGGCCCTCGAAAGGGGCGGCGAGCTCATGCAGCCCCTGGCCATCGTCGTTATCGGCGGGCTGACCTTCTCGACCTTCCTGACCCTCATCCTCATCCCGGTCATCTACGAGTGGGCGGAACAGAGAAAGCGATGAGGATCTTCATCGACCGCCCCGTGGCCACGGCCATGGCCTTCCTGGCCCTGCTCGCGACGGGCGTCTACTCCTTCCTCAACACGCCGATCGAGCTGGCGCCGAAGGAGAGCTACCCGATGGTCGACGTCGTCACGGGCTGGTACGGCGTGCCGCCCGAAGTCATTCAGACCCAGGTCACGGCGCCTCTCGAGGAGGCCTGCTCGACAATCAAGGGCATCGTCAAGATGTCCTCGACCTCGCAGATCGGCCTCTCCCGGATCACGCTCGAGTTCGACCCCAAGACGGACATGGAGTTCGCGACCCTCGCCCTGCGCGAGGAGCTGACGAAAGCCCGCGCCCTCCTGCCACCCCTGATCCGGCCGGTCGTCCAGCCCTACATCCCCGAGGACTTCCGGGTCCGCCCCTTCCTCCAATACACGGTCTCCGGCGACTACGGGCTCCAGGAGCTCCAGGAGATCGTCAAGGAGAAGCTCGAGATCGGACTCGGCTCGGTCCGCGGCGTTTCCGGCGTCGAGGTCGCGGGAGGTTCGGAGCCGGAGATCCGGGTCGTCCTCGACAAGGGCAAGATCAAGGCCTACGGCCTTCACCCGTACACGGTCAACGCGGCCATCGGCGCCCGGCTCGGGACTTATCCCACGGGCCGCGTCCGGAAGGGGAACCAGGAGTTCCTGTTCAAGTTCGCCGACCGGATCGACAGCCTCCCCGAGCTCGAAGAGACGGTGGTCGCCTATTCGGGGCAAAATCCCATCCTGGTCAAGGACGTGGCCGCGGTCGAGATCACCTACGCCGATATCCGGACCATCCACCGCATCAACGGCCAACCCACCGTCAGCCTGACCGTATTGAAGGAGCGCGGCGCGAACACGCTCCGTGTCGCCAGCGACGTCAAGAGCAAGCTCGAAGAGGTCAAGGCGGAGCTCCCGCCCAACCTCGTTTTTAAAAGCGTCGACGACGAAAGTGAAGAGATCCGCAAGAATCTCAACGACCTCACCCTCCTGGCCGGGCTGATCACGATCATCGTCTTCGCCATGATCTTCGTCATCCTCCGCCGCTTCCGGCCGGCGCTCCTCATCCTGTCCTCGATCGCCTTCTCCATCGTCATCACCTTCAACCTCATCTACGCCTTCAAGATCTCGCTCAACATGCTGACCCTCGGGGCGCTGGCCCTCGGCTTCGGCATGTTCGTCGACAACTCCATTGTCGTCTTCGAGAACATCCTCCGCCTGCGGGAACGCGGGATGGAACCACGAGAGGCGGCCATCCAGGGGCCCAAGGAGGTCTTCGTCGCCGTCCTGGCCTCGACGCTGACGACCATGGCCGTCTTCTTCAGCTTCCCCTTCTTCCAGGGCAAGCTCAAGATCTTCTACCTGCCCCTGGCCATCGTCATCGCCTCGGCCATGGCCGCTTCGCTCCTCGTCTCTTTCTCGCTTATCCCGGCCCTCAGTCCGCGGCTCATCAAAAAACGGAAGGCGACGGGATCCGAGGAAAGGAGGAGCCCGCGGTTCGAGAAGGGCCTGGGCGTCCTCATACACCATCCCGTCGAGGTCCTGCTCGTCGTCACGGCCTTGCTTTTCGGGGCCTATCGCTGGTTCCGATCCGAGGTCACGGTCGGCCGCTGGTATTCCTGGTACTCCAAGGAGTACCTCTACGTCCGCGTCGGCATGCCGCCCGGGACCGACATCGCCCGGACCGACGAGACGATCCGCACTTTCGAGGACAAGGTCATGGCCCAGGGCTACGAGAAAGAGATGAACGTCCAGATCGTCTCCGAAAGCGCCCAGGCCATCATCGGGTTCCCGCCGGAGATCGAAAAGTCCTACCGGCCTTACGCCCTGAAGGAAGAGCTCATCCAGCTGGCCACCCAGTTCGCCGGTATCGACATCAGCGTCTCCGGATTCGACCCTCAGTGGTATTCCTCGAGCATGGGCGCCGGGACCTACTACAGCTCGCGGATCAAGTTCTTCGGCTACAACCTCAAGAAATTAAAAGAGATAACCGCCGACCTGGAAAAGACCCTGCGGCGCAACCCGCGCATCAAGGAGGTCCGGACCGTTTCCAGCCGCTACGGCTGGTGGCGGGGCGATACGGTCGAGGACGTCCTCAAGATCGACAAGGCCGCGCTCCGCCGCTACGACATCGACCCGGCCTACCTCTACTTCCACCTCCAGACGATGATCCAAGGGGAGTTCGGCTCGCCCGCCCGGATCCGGACGGGGGGCCGGGACCTCATCGTTTCCGTCAAGTTCCCCGAGGCCTCGACGCTCGACATGCGCGGCCTGCGGGAAGCCCTCATCCAGACGCGCGCGGGCGAGTATCTCCGGCTCGGCGAGATCGCCGTCTTCGAGGAATCCCCCATCCCCGGGTCCATCGACCGCGAGAACCAGCAGTTCCAGCAGACGATCATGTGGGAGTTCCGCGGCCCCTCCAAAGCCGAGGAGCGCTACCGCAAGGCCGTCTTCGACTCGCTCCACCTGCCCCCGGGCTTCTCGGCGACCCTCGACGAACAATGGTACGTGACCGAGGAGGAGCAAAAACAGATCAACTTCGCCATCGCCGTGGCCCTGGTCATCATCTTCATGATCCTGGCCTCCCTCTTCGAATCCTTCGTCACGCCGTTCTTCATCCTTCTGGCCGTGCCGCTCTCGCTCATCGGCGTCTTCGTCGCCTTCGTCGTGGCCAAGGCGCCCTTCGACCCGACGGCCTACATCGGGGTCATCCTTCTTTCGGGCATCGTCGTCAACAACGCCATCCTGCTCGTCGACCACATCAACCAGAGGCGGCGAGAGGGATTGGCGCTTCTGGAGGCCGCGGTTCGAGGCACGAAGGACCGGGTCCGGCCGATCTTCATGACCACGGCCACGACGGTCTTCGGCATGCTGCCCCTCCTCCTCATCGGTTCCGGGACGAATAAACGGCAGATCTGGTCGTCTCTGGCGCTCTGCACGGTGGGCGGCCTGACGACCTCGACGCTCCTCATGCTCATTGTCATCCCGGTGCTTTACTTTCACGGCGACAAGCTGAACGCCTGGAGCGCCGAGAAGTTCCGGGAGGCGCGGGGCTTGTTCCGGACGAAAAAGGCCGCCGGCGCGGCTCCGGCGTGGGAAGACACTCAACCCGGGGACGCCCCGAAATAAAGGGTTACCGGAGATGACAGCGCACGCACTCGAGGGGCAGGTCCGAGTGGTAGGTGTTCCGGAAGAACTCGTTGTCGAAGAGCATCTCCTGGGCGATCTGGGCCCGGGACTGCTGGATGAACGCCGCCAGGTCCTCCTCGATCACGGCCCCGGCCTTGGAATGGAGCCGCCCGACCTCGACACCCAGCCAATAGACGATGGCTTCGGGAACCTCGGTGACGCCGTTGTCGGCGATAGTCGCCGCCGGCTCGGACAAGTCCTTCGCGACACCGATGAATTCCGCGGAGAGGGCGGCGTTCCCCGCCGCCTCGAAGGCCCGGCCGATGGCCCCGGCGAACTTGAGGTCGTCCGATCGCGAGGCGAGCAGGAACATCCGGACGTGGACCGGGTCGACCAGGGTAACGAGGGTGGCCAGGGCGTTCGGCGACGGCGCATAGGAGGCGAAGGAGCCGTCGGCCGCGGTCGCGAGCGAAACGATCTTTTCCCTCGAAAGATAGCCGACGAACGCTTCCTCTTGGCCGCCGCGCCAAGCCAGGGACGTGATCCCCAAGAGGACGCAGAGGGCGCCGGCAAAGCCCGCGCTCTTCGTTCTTCTCATCGTTCCGGAATTCTTCTCTTTCGCCGGCGTTCCGGCTTAGCGTCCGCCGTCCTGCAGAATTCTCCGGCCGGCCCGTTCGAGCGGCCTGAGCTTATTCACGACCACATCCCAAACGATCTTCGTATTGACACCGAAATACTCATGGGCAAGGACGTTGCGCAAAGCGATGATCTTCCGCCATTCGATATCTGGCGCCTCGGCCTGGATCTCGCCGGGAATTCTTCCCGCCGCCTCGCCGATGACCTCCAGGTTCCGGACGACGGCGTCGACGGTGACGAGGCTTTTTTCAAAATCCTCCAGGCTCATGCCCTCCGTGTAAGAGAGGATCCGGCGGACGGCTTCCAAGATATCGGTCAGGTAGACCCTGTGGTCCCTAGGCATAAAGGACCTCGCGCAGGGCCTTCGCACGGATCCCTTCTTTCAAAGAATCCTCCAGGACGAGGTCACACGGCCGGCCGAAGAGGTCCTCGAGAAAGAATTTGAGGTCCATGTAGCGGTCGAAGGTCGGATCCTCGAGTTCGACGAGAACGTCGATGTCGCTCGCCGGGCCGGCTTCGCCCCGAGCCGTCGAACCGAAGATGCCAATCTTTCGAACGCCGAATTTATTCTCTATTTCCGGCGCGGCCGCCCGCAGGAGGCGAATGGATCGGTCGCCCTCCGGGACCTCGCCGGCCGGTAACGATCGTTCTTCCACCCACTTATCGATTTCGGAACGCCTGAATTTCAAGAGCCTCCCGATCTTCCTGGCCGGCAGGCCGCGCCTCTCCACCCACTTGTACACCGTGCCCCGTCCGATCCCCAGATAGGCCGAGACGTCATCGACAGATAGCCAACGCACGTCCATCACAGGATCATTCATGTTCGTATGTCTAATATAAGCTAATATATATTACTTAAAGATAATATAAGACACTTGCTTTGTCAACTAATTTTTTTTCGGACGAGATCTCAGAAGACGCATAAGGCACGTATAAAAAAACCGATCCTACACCCGGCTTCCCAGGCATTTTTCGAAGGGCGGGCGGCAGACGCCCCGCTCCGTGATGATCGCCGTGATGTAGGCGGCCGGAGTGACGTCGAAGGCCGGGTTACGGACCTCTGTATAAGGGAGCGTGATCAGACGGCCGGCGACCTCGCGGACCTCGTCCGGGCTTCTCTCTTCGATGGGAATGCCGCCGCCGTCGGCGATCGTCGGATCGACCGTACTCATGGGCGCCGCGACATAGAACGGCACGCCATTTTCCTTGGCCAGTACGGCCAGCGAATACGTCCCGATCTTGTTGGCCGTGTCGCCGTTGCGGGCGACCCGGTCGGCGCCGACGATGACCGCGTCGACATCCCCGCGCCGCAGGAACCAGCCAGCCATGCTGTCGGTGATGAGGACGACCGGGACACCGTCCTTGTCGAGCTCCCAGACGGTCAGGCGGGCGCCCTGCAGGAAGGGCCGGGTCTCGTCGGCGAAGACGCGGACCCTTTTGCCCTCGGCCACGGCGGCCCGAATGACGCCGAGCGCCGTGCCGTATTCGGCCGTGGCCAGCCCACCGGCGTTGCAGTGGGTCAGGATGGTCCAGCCATCTTGGATGAGGGCCTGACCGTGACGTCCGATGGCCCGGTTCGTCTCCGAGTCCTCGCGCTCGATCGCCTTGGCCTCCTCGAGGAGAGCCGATCGGATGGCCCGCAGGCCGTGCTGCCGGGCGCGCGCGTAGACCGCCTTCATCCGGTCCAGGGCCCAGAAGAGGTTCCTGGCCGTGGGCCGTGTCCGCTCGAGCCGCCGGGTGATCTTCTCGAAGTCACGGTCGAGCGACAGGTTCGTCCCCGCGGCCAGGCCCATCGCACCCAACGCGACGCCGTAGGCCGCGGCGATGCCGATGGCCGGCGCCCCGCGGATGACCATCTTCTCGATGGCCTGGGCCACCTGGATGTAGGTGCTGCAGCGGACGTAGGTTTCCTGGCCGGGGAGCTTCCGCTGGTCGATCATGATGACGGAACGGCCGCGCCAGGTGATCGTCGGTAACATGGGTCACTCTTTCTTCCAGGCCGGCGTTCGGGCATCCCGCCAACCCCACTTCTTCGTCCATTCGGAATGGGCCGCGGCAAAAGCCTTCGATTCGGCCGCCGGAAGGGTTTCTTCGAGCTTATCATAACAGTAAACGAGCTGGTTGTCGTTGTCGCGCAATATTTTTAGCGTCCGGGCCTTTTCCTCGGGATCCGGACTGACGGCGCGGGCCTGGTCCTGGCCCTCGGCGTAAAACTGCTTGGCTTTCCGAAGATGCGGGAGACAAGCGGCGGAAAGGATGAAGACGAGGACGAGGGCTAGGACCGGGAAAAGTTTTCTTTTCATGCGTCGGGGGGAATGCCCGGACCGAGGACGGCCGGCTTTTTGACAAGGCCGACGATCATGTTCTGGACGTCCTCGTCCTTGAGAAGATGGAGGCCGAGCGAGGCCGCCTCCATGCCGATGAGCTCCAGGGCCTTCCAGAAATCCGGGTTCGACGCCGCCGGCCGGATGTCGTCCCTGGCCTGGCTCGTCCGGGCGGCGAACTCGACGACGATCACCCGGTAATCGGCGGCTTCGATTTCCACCTTGAATAAGGCCTTGAGGAAAGCGTCCTCGAGGCCGAAAACCGGATAAAGGGCGGGGAAGGCGGCCCGGAGGGCCCGCAGATCGCCCCGGCCGAGTTCGTCGGCATAGGCCTTGCTCAGCTCTCTATGGCCGGTGAAAAAATGCCGGACGAAATCGTCGGGCTTGGTCCGGACGAATTCGGGGTCGAGCCAGACCTGCCAGGCGAGGATCCTTTCCTGGTAGTCGAAAACGCGCCGGACGGCCCAGACGCAGGCCGAGTAGAGGACGGGGAAGCAGAGCCAGGATTTCAGGGGCAGGAACCCGTTGAGGATCTCGACGCCCCGGGCGAGTGCCGCCTCGACGTCCTTCTTGTTCATCGCAAGTTCATTATACGACAGGCCGAGCCTCCCCGTTCAAAGTGTCACTTGACCTCCAGAATCGCCAGGAAGGCCTCCTGGGGGATGTCCACCTTGCCGACGCGGCGCATTCGCTTCTTTCCCGCCTTTTGCTTTTCCAGGACCTTCATCTTCCGCGTGTAGTCGCCGCCGTAGAGCTTGGCCAGGACATCCTTGCGGAAGGGCTTGACCGTCTCCCGGGCGACGATCCTCTTGCCGATGGCCGCCTGGAGGGCGACCTCGTACTGCTGGCGGGGGATGACCTTGCGCATGCGCTCGACGAGGCCGCGGCCGATCGCCTGGGCCTTGTCCTCGTGGACGATGAGGGAGAGGGCGTCGACGGCCTCGCCGTTGATGAGGATGTCGAGCTTGACCAGGGGCCCCGCGCGGTAGCCGGAAAATTCGTAGTCGAGAGAGGCGTAGCCTTGCGAGAGCTGTTTGAGCTGGTTGTAGAAGTCGAAAACGACCTCGTTCAAGGGCAGTGTGTAACCAAGCAGCACGCGGCCCGGCCCGATGTACTCCATCTTCTTCTGGACGCCGCGGCGCTCCTCGAGGAGTTTGAACAGGCCGCCGAGATAGCGGTCCGGGGTCAGGATGACGGCTTCTACGACCGGCTCCTCGATGACGGTGACATCGGTCGGATCGGGCATCCCGGCGGGGTTGTGGATCTCGACCGTCCTCCCCGCGCGGTTCGTCACCCGGTAGCCGACGCTCGGCGCGGTCGTGATCAAGGTCAGCCCGAAGTCGCGCTCCAGCCGCTCCTGGACGATCTCACGGTGGAGGAGCCCGAGGAAACCGGCCCGGAACCCGAGGCCGAGGGCCGGCGAGTTCTCCGGCTCGTATATGAGGGAGGCGTCGTTCAAACGGAGCTTCTCCATCGCGTCGCGGAGCTCCTCGATGTTGCTATCCCCGGCCGGGAAGATGCCGCAAAAAACCATCGACTTAGCGTCCTTGAAGCCCGGCAGGGGCTTTCCCGTCGGGCGGTTCCGGTGGGTGACCGTATCGCCGATCCGGGCGTCGCTGAGCTTCTTGATCCCGGCGATGAGATAGCCGACCTCTCCTGTCCGCAGGACTTCGGACTTGATGGGCTTCGGCATGAGATAGCCGACTTCCTCGGCCTCGTACTCCGCGCCCGAGGCCATGAGGATGATCTTGTCACCCGTCCGAAGCTCGCCGTCGAGGAGCCGGACGAGAACGATGACGCCCCGGTAGGAGTCGAACCAGGAGTCGAAGAGGAGGGCCTTGAGCGGCGCCGCGGGGCTCCCCTTCGGGGGCGGTATGCGCTTGACGACGGCCTCGAAGAGCTCCGGCAGGCCCTGGCCGGTCTTGGCGCTGACGAGGAGGGCCTCGGAGCGAGGCAGGCCGATGACGTGCTCCATCTGTTCGAGCGAGTCCTCGATCTGGATCTGGGGCAGGTCGATCTTGTTGACGACCGGGACGAGGACCAGGTCGTTCTGGATGGCGAGGTAGGCGTTGGCCAGGGTCTGGGCCTCGACGCCCTGGGAGGCGTCGATGACCAGGATGGCCCCGTCGCAGGCGGCCAAGCTCCGCGAGACTTCATAGGAAAAGTCGACGTGACCGGGGGTGTCGATGAGGTCGAAGACGTAGTCTTCTCCCGAGAGGCTCCTGTAGGTCAGGCGGACCGTCTGGGCCTTTATGGTGATCCCCCGCTCCCGCTCGAGGTCCATGGTGTCGAGGACCTGCTCCTTGAGCTCCCGGGCGGACAGGGCCCCCGTCAGCTCGATGAACCGGTCGGCCAGGGTGGACTTGCCGTGGTCGACGTGGGCGATGATGGAGAAGTTCCTGATGTTCTTCATGGAATCATCAATTATCCCAGAATTCCCTCTGCCCGTCCACCAAAGGCGGACGCCGCCCGTTAGGTTGACTTTTGAGGGGGGAGGGCGTATCTTCTAGGGGAGAATCGCGGAAAGACCCATAGGAGATTTCCATGCTTGGATCCATCGGACCAACCGAACTGATCCTGATACTCCTGATCGTCATCATCATCTTCGGCGCCCGGAAGCTGCCGGACCTCGGCAAATCGATCGGCGAAGGCATCAAGAACTTCAAGAAGTCCATGAACACCAAGGACGACGCCGAAAATCCCAAGAAGCCCGAGCCCCCCGCCAGTTGACGGCCTGCCGCCCCGGCGCCTGCTGGGTCCTCCATCTGAGCGGGCCCTTCGAGTACCTTTCATGAAGACTCTATGCGACGCCGGTTTTGACATCGGCGGCACCCGCCTGAAATACGGCCTCATCGACTCCGATGGGCGCCTCGTTTTCAAAGGGCAGACCCGAAGCCCCGAAGCCATGGCCGATATTCTCGGAGTCCTCGAGGAAACCTGGGGGTTGCTCAAACGAAAGGCACCCGGCCCCGTCCGCTCGTGCGGCTTCGGCATCGCCGGTTTCTACAGCCGGAAGGAACAAAAGATCCTCCAGTCGCCGAACTACCCCAGCCTCAACGACTTCCCGCTCGTCCCCGCGTTCCGCAAGTTCATCGATGTGCCGTTCCGGATCGGGAACGACGCCAACATGGCCGCCTTCGGGGAGTTCAAGCACGGGGCGGGAAGGGGTGCCCAGAGCCTGGTCCTGCTGACCATCGGGACCGGCATCGGCTCAGGGATCATCCTCGACGGGAGACTCTGGGAGGGCGAGGGCGGATACGCCGGTGAACTCGGGCACATCACGGTCAATCCCGAGGGAGCCCCTTGCCCTTGCGGCGGACGGGGCTGCCTCGAGACCGAGACCTCGGCCCCGAGTATCGTCAAGAACTACCGGGCCCTCACGGGCCGGACGGATGTCGCCAACTCCCGCGACGTCTACCTTCTGGCCAAGGCCGGAGTCCCGGCCGCGCTTGAGAGTTTCAGGAAATGCGCCTATTACCTGGGCATCGGCCTGGGTATCGTCATCAATTTCCTGAACCCGGAGAAGATCCTCATCGGCGGCGGCGTCGTTTCGGCCGGAAAATTCCTCCTCGGCCCGGCTGTCGAAGAAGCCCGGCGGCGGTCCCACCGCATTTCCTTCGCCGGCTGCCGCATCGAGAAAGCGTCTCTGGGCAACGACGCCGGCCTCACCGGCGCGGCCGCCTGGGCCCGTCTCAAGGCGGGGAGCAGAAAATGAGGCCCCTTCCCCTCGGAGTCCCGAGTGTAACGATCCGCGTCCGGCGGGAGTTAATTATTTTGACATCCCCAGAGGAAAAAAATATAAAGGACTGGTGGAGACCGAGACCAAGGAGGCCGTTTTGACCAGGAAAATTCTCGCCGCCCTCGTCCTCTCCGCGGCCGTTCTCGTCCTCTGCCTGCCGTCTCCCGCGGCCAGCCAGACCGGCGCCATCAAGGGCCGGATCGTCGATAAACAGGGCCAGCCCGTGTCGGGGGCTTACTTCTACGTATCCTCCCCGGCTATGCTCGGAATCACGAATTCCATCACCTCGAAAACCGGGCGCTTCGCCGTCGCCGGACTCCCGCCGGGTCTCTTCAAGGTCATCGTCGAGATGCCGGGGTTCAAAACGGTCACCGTCGAGAACGTGGCCGTCAACGCCGGGGCGACGGCCACGCTCGATCTCAAGCTGGAGCCCTCCGAGCTCGAAGATGAAGCGATCGGCGGACGGCCGGGCCCGACACTCGACCGGGATTCCGCGCGCCAAGCCGTCGTCCTGGACAGCGACCTCCTCAGCCACCTGCCTTTGAAACGTGATTTCACGGCCATCCTGGGGATCGTCCCCGGGCTCGTTTTCGAGGACAACGCGCCCAGCACCCGCTTCTCCGTCAACGGCTTGCCGGTCACGACCAACGTCTTTATCCAGGACGGGGTCAATGTGACCCATCCCGAGGACGATCGGTCCATGAACCGGATCAGCGTCGATCTCATCGACCAGGTCGTCGTCGAGACAGCCGGGCACACCGCCGAAGCCGGCCCCGCCCTGGGGGCTTACGTGAACGTCATCCACAGGCCGGGCGGCCGTTCCTTCCAGGGCAGCCTGGCCTACACCAACGCCAGCAAGGGACTGGCCAAATCACTCTGGTCGGCCGATGAGCTCGCCGGGATGGGCGGAGCGGCCGTCCCCGCTCGCCAGAGGGAACACGACTTTTCCCTGACCCTGGGCGGCCCCGTGCTCGAGGATATCTCCTGGCTCTTCGCCAACTTCCGCTACCGGGCCCAAAACCAGAAGGCGCCTTTCCGCTACTGGACCGACCCGCTCGGGGTTCGCCACTTCGTCTACGATCTCACCGACCGGAACAGGTCCAGCCTGTTCAAGCTCTCGATAAGCGTCCTCAACAAGTTCAAAGGCGTCCTGGAGTTCGGCTTTTCCAACATCGACCAACCGGTCTTCACGGAGGACGTCGAACTGCTCCGGCCCGAATCCGCCACCCGCGGCCTCACCGGAGAAGGCGACTTCCTCGGCCGTGGCGGATTCTCCTATAACGTCAACGAGAACATGCGGGTCAGCCTGGGGATCGGATATTCGAAATACAAACAGCCCCTCCTTCTCAACGACATGGGGAGCGTCAAACCCCAATACTACGACGTCATCACGGGCTATAGCTGGGGAAGCGGCTCCATGAACGACCGTGAAGCGGCCAGCCGGATGCAGGCCAGCGTGTCCATCACCCGTTTCGAGGATAGCCTCCTGGGCATGCCCCACGAACTCGCCGTGGGCGGCGAGTACGAGACTGTTTACACGACGTCGTCCGTGTGGAAGGCCGACAACCTCATCTATAACTACGCCTCGGGAAGCCCCTACACTTACGGCCGGACCATTTCCCCGACCTCGGGCAATGATGTCGGTTGGGGACTCATCGGCTTTTGGATCGCCCCCGGACAGGAAGGCGCGCTGTCGGTCCGGCGCGAGCTCAAGAGGCTGGGCTTCTTCGCCCAGGACACAATGCGGATCGGCAGCCGACTGTCGCTTTCCGGCGGCCTCCGGTTCGACCGCTCCGAGGTCAGGTTCCCGGCGATCACCAAAGGCGCCAGCGGCAACGCGATCTCAAGCGAATTGGGGAGCCTGATCATCAGCCCGCAGTTGGGTTACAACATTTACGGCGAGTTCGGCCTCGGGGTATGGGACAAGGCCATCATCTGGAACACGCTCTCACCGCGGGCCGGGCTGACCTTCGACCTCCTCGGGAACGGGATGACGCTCCTCAAAGGATCCTACGCCAGGATCCCGGAGTATCTCGGGCTCGGCTATGCCCGGGACCTGGCCCAGCTCGACCCCCTGGCGTCCCACGATTTCATCTGGTACGACGAGAGCGGGGACGGCGTTGTCGACACGGCCGATGCCTTCGTTTCCTTGCCCTATGACTTCCGCGTTTACAGAAGCGAGTTTTTCCGACAGGCCATCGACCCCAACCTCAAAGCTCCCGTGACCGAGGAATGGACCGCCGGCGTGGAACAGGAGCTTCTCCGCGATTTCACGCTCTCCGCCAGGTACATCTCGAGACGTCAAACGAACGCCATCGGACACGTCCTCTACGACCCCTCGACGCAAGCCCACTGGTGGCGGGCCGATGACGCGCCGCAAGGCTGGTGGGTCCCCTTCTCGACCGTCGTCCCCGGGACGGACGGTTATGCCGACGTCCCCGTGACCCTCTATCTCCGTTCGAGCACGGCGCCCGATTACTTCGAGAGGATCGAGAACGTTCCCGATCTCACGGCAAAATACAGTACCCTCGAGTTTTCCTTCCGTAAGAGAATGGCCCACAACTGGCAGCTCTTCGGGTCTATCGCCTGGAACCGTTCGACCGGGACGACGAACGTGGCCTCCCGCTGGAGCGCCGGGAACTCCCCGGTTCTCCTGACGCCCAACGCGTTCATCAACATCGCCGCGACCGACCGCCTCCTCCAAGACCGTCCGCTCGTCGCCCGCCTTGCGGGGACCGTGCGCTTCCGTTGGGACGTCTATCTCAGTTTCCTCTTCAAGGCCCAGAGCGGCTCGCCCTGGGCCAGGACCGTGACCATCATCCCGCCAGCCGGCTGGGCCGGGGCGAACGGCGCGGACACGACCCCGGTCACCGTCTATCTGGAGAGCCCGGGCTCGAGGCGTTTCGGGTCCTGGAAAAACCTGGACTTCCGGTTGGAGAAAGAATTCAAGAAGGCCGACCGGACCCTTTTCTCGGCTTCGATCGATGTCTTCAACCTGCTCGGGAACAAGTACAGAATGCTCGACCTCAACGACGGCGGAACCTGGGCCCCCGTGGGCGAGGGCGGCGCCGCGGGCACGCGCGTCCTCAGCGGAACTTACGGAACCTATCTGTCGCTGTGGGGGACGCGGGCCATCCGGTTCAACATCAGCCTAAAATTTTAGCCGGAACTCCAGCGTTTTCCGAAGCTCCTCCCCTTCGGTCGTGTTCTTGACGGAAACTTCGAGCCTGACCTTCTGGCTTTTCAACCGGTCGACGTCCTTGTCGAGGAGGAAGGGGAATTCCATCCGGAACCTCCGGCTCCTGTTCTCCTTGAGCTCGCGCTCGTCGAGCGTCAGGGGGAAGCTGTCGAGAGCTTCCCAGATGGGGCGCCCGGATTCGTCCGACATCACGGCCTTGACGATGAAGGCCGTTTCCAAACGCTCTTCCTTGAACGTGAACCAGATCGTCGCGTAAGGGATGTCGATGGCGATCTTCCCCTCGTAGACACCCTGCTCCGCCCGGATCTTTAAGATGCCCACCTCGTAGTCGAAGAATTTCTTCTCCTGCGTGAACGTCTTCTGAAAATAGCCCTGGGCGATGTTGAGCGCCTGGAGGTGCTCCAGGTTGATCGCTGTCATGACGAAATTCCCCGAACAGTGGTCGTCGATGAAAATGACGGGGAAGCTGCCATAGTACCAGACTTCGCGGCAGTAGCCGGCCGCGTCCATGGGGTAGGTCAGGCGCTCCTGCGGTGGGCCGAAAAGGATGTAGATCCGGCCCCTGTCGGTCTGCCAGCCCGGACGCCCCTCGCCGCGGAAAAGCGCACCCGCCTTTTCCAGCCGATCCTCGTATTCCACCCGATACTCGTTCCGCTCCGTATCGGGGTCCGGGTCGCGCCGTTTCCAGAACTCCTCGATGAAGGCGTCCTTCCCGTCATCCGGTAGCTCAAGAAAGATCTTCCGTTCCTCGCGGGTGATGATATAGCCGACCTTGGACAGGAATTCGGAGTGGGTCGGAATAAGTTTTCTCTCGATGTTGTAGAGGCGGCAAGCGGAGACCGCGGCCAAGCCAAGGAGCAACAGGGCCGGCCCGAGCGCCCGGAAAAATCCCGCGACGGGAAGGTTTTTATCGCTAATGGGGTTCATGGGGGCGTTTGTCCTTTCGCCTTCTAAGTTAGTCCTCCGGAAGCGGTTTTTCAAGAGAACGTATCAAGCGAGGGTGCGATTGAACGCGGCCAACTCCGGGACGGAGATATCGCTCTTGAGATACGCGAAGGCGGTTTTATTGTGGAGGAGGGGATCGGAATCCTCGGCCAGGACGCCCCTGCGAACGAGAGTCGCCCACTCCGCAGTCCCCGGGATAGGCGAAAAAAAAGCGACCCGCGGCGTCGCTCCCAAACTGCGGACGAAGCGGACGCTCTCCGAGACGCCGGCCGCTCCCTGCCCGGGAAGGCCCATGATGAGGTAGACGCCGACGGCCCGTCTTTCGTAGCCCACACGCTCCAGTTCGCCCAGGGCGCGGGCCAGGTCCTCCGCCGAGGCCTTCGGGCTCCGCTCCTTCATCAGGGCCTCGTCGGTCGACTCCAGGCTGAGATAGAGGGAACGGACGCCCGCGGCTCGGAGAAGCCGGGCCGTCGTCCCGTCGACCTCCCTAAGTTGAAGGCCGTTCGGCGTGTGGAACGACAAGGGGCGGACCGCGGCGGCAAGTCCCTCGAGAAGGGGCCAGGCGTGCCCCTTCTTTCCCGAAAGGAAGGCGTCGTCGTAGAAGGCGAAATGTCTCGTCCCGAAGCTCGCGTGGCTGCTCAGGATTTCAGAAAGGACGGACGCCACCGGCCGTTGTTCGAAGCCGCCGTTGAGGAGGAAGCTTGCGCAGTACGAACATCGGAACGGGCAGCCCCGGGACGTAAGGACAGGGAGCCACGTCTTGTCGCGGAGGAGGTCAAAAGCGGGAAAGGGCAGGTCGTCCGGACCCGGGAAGTCGGAGGTCGAGGACGGGCCGGAATCGAGCGCCGCCGCGAGCGCCGCGGAGAGCGCCGTCCCCGCGGGTCCGGGCACGATCAGGTCGGCCCCGGTCTCCGACCGGGCGTGGTCGGGGCAAAGTGTCGCATAGACCCCGCCGAGGACGATGGGCACGGAGCCGAAGCGGCGCCGGACGAGGTCCACGACGGCCTGGACGCCCGGGTACCAGTAGGTCATGGTCGAGGTCAGCAGGACGACGTCGGGCTTCGGCGAGCGGGCGAGTTCCTCCTCGAAAACCGCGACCGGGATCCCGTAGCGGGAAAACCTCCGGGGAACGGCCCGCAGGACGGCCGGTTTTGGCACTTCTTCCTTCGGGAAGGGGCCCCGGCCGTCGGCCTTTATCGCCGGCCGCTTCTTCAGCCCGGGATGGGAGCGGTCGAGGCAGTCGACGAAAGACACGGAGTGCGGGGTGAAACGGCGGATGAGCGAGGCGACATAGAGCAGCCCGAGCGGCTTCATCCAGAAATCGTAGGCGGTGAAGTCGTAGATCCAGGGGTTGATGAGGAGGACGTTCTTGGAGGGCGCCATGCTGTTCGCGGCCGCAAGGAAACGGGAGATGGTGCGAGACTTTACGGAAGTATATAAGCACCATCCGGCACACCGATCTTAGCACATATCTCGAACAATTGAAAGAACTTGCGCGAGTTTATGCGGTGCCTGGGCTTTGTCCGGCGGGGTACTGAAACCGGCCTGACCCTCCATTTAGGACCTGTTTGCTACAAAAAGGGCGACAAATGCTCGTGTATACCTTATGTAGGCAGAAAGAAAACATGAATAAATTGATATCGAGAGAGGAGAGATAAATCATGTCAGGACGCATTTTGATTATCCCGTCGGCCCTGGCGCTGGACATGCGGTTCCCGCCAAGGACGATCCGGCTATGGCTGCTGCTTCAGGCGTCAGCCAGGCACAAGGACGACGAGGGAAACCTCGTCAACATGAGAGACCGCAGCGAGATCGCAAAGGAGCTCGGCTCCTCATATGTGACCGTTTCCAACGCCCTTCTAAACCTGCAGAAGGCCGGTTGGGTGAAGGTCGACCGTATTCCGAACGCGTATGGCCGGCAAGTGACGTTGTTCGAAACGCCGCAGCCGCCAACGACTAAAGTGAGTGAAGCCGGCAGGCTCGAGGAAAGCCAAGTCCCGGCCGAGAACTAAGGAGCAAACCGAATGACAGACGCGCAAAAGCTAAGGCAGATCGTCGAGGCGGTTAGAAAGACGGGCGCAAGGCCCCTAGAATTGACCGAGACGCAATCGGAAAGGCTCCGACATATAGTCGAGGCTGTCCGTGCAACAAGACCCGCTACGGTGAGCGCAACCGAGGGAGACCGAAGATGAACGAAACCGAAGCCAAGAGACTGCGGCAAATAGTCGAAGCCGTCCGGGCCGTCACCCCCTGGAAGGGAACTAAGGTTGTCGACGAAAACGACTACGGCCTTTGTTTCCCTGTCCCCATGGTGGAGCGCATGCTGACTTTTGGCCCGTCTGAAGTCAAGCTTTACATTTACTTGCGCCTGCTTGCCAAGAAGCACCCGACAGTCACCAAGGACGGGATCGAGATCTGGCCGAGTCAGGAAACCATGGCGCTGGCTGCCGGCATGAGCGTGCGGACAATTCGCAATGCCCTGGCCGGCCTCGAGGAAAACGGCGCCATATTGGTTCATCGGTCGGGCGTTGCCGAACGCGACCGCGGGCAGAATTTCTATTTGCTTAAAAGGTGGCCTTTCTAATGTTCACCGAAGATCACCTAAGCCGCTCACCTAAGAACACCGCAGTTCCAAAAACACTTTGTCAGGCACCTAAGATCCACGGTGACTACTTAGCCTCAATTATTCATAAAAAAAGCTGTTCCCCCCCGTAACGTATTGATTTATAATACGTTTTGACACAATGAAGGAGGAAACAGCTTTGAACGAAATTCATCATACCACCGAACGCTTTCTTTT
>Ga0268276_1000298_pt1 | contig 59684 bp, 64 predicted proteins | sample saktaG_4_FD_190145 | JGI IMG/M metagenome (GOLD analysis project Ga0268276, IMG submission 190145) | Saline water microbial communities from Sakinaw Lake, British Columbia, Canada - sak_2010_1_5_45m | ecosystem: Environmental > Aquatic > Non-marine Saline and Alkaline > Saline ... | reverse complement strand
GCCCTCGACCTCGAGCTTGGTCACGACGGTCGCCTGGGGCAGGCCGAGAAGCTCGGCGACCATGGCCGGGACCTGGCTGTTGTCGGTGCCGACCGCCTGCTTCCCGAAAAGGAAGAGATCCGTCCCGGCGAACTTCCGCTCCACGGTTCGGGCGATGATGCGGGCCGTCCGGAGCCCGTCATAAGTTTCGGGCGAATCGTCCTTGACCAGGAAGGCCTCGTCGGCCCCCATGGCCAGGCACTTGCGGAGGACGACGGCGGCCTCGTCCTTGCCCACGGATACGGCGCGGACGGTCCCTCCCTGGACTTCCCTGAGTTTCAGGGCCTCTTCCACGGCGTATTCGTCATAGGGGCTGACGACGAAATTCAGCCCATCCTCGACGACCGATTTCGTCTCGTGCTGGATCCGGATCCGGGATTCCGTGTCGGGAACCCGCTTGACGAAAACGAGAATGTTCATGTGTCCTCTCCTCTTCGGAAAAGTCCCCCCGTCCCGGCCCTAGGATTTCTCGAATCTCCTGAACAGCAGAGCGGCGTTGGTCCCGCCGAAGCCGAAGGAGTTGCTGAGGCCGTGGACGATCTCCGCCTTCCGGGCGACGTTCGGGACGTAGTCCAGGTCGCACTCCGGGTCGGGGAACTCGTAGTTGATGGTCGGCGTCATGACCTGATGGTGCAGGCAGAGCGCGGTGATGCCGGCCTCGAGGCCGCCGGCCGCGCCCAGGAGATGGCCGGTCATGGATTTCGTCGAATTGACGGCCACGCGCGAGGAGTGCTCTCCGAAAACCTTCTTGATGGCCATGGTCTCGATCTTGTCGTTGGACGGCGTCGATGTGCCGTGGGCATTGATGTACTGGACGTCCTCCGGCCGGACCCCGGCGTCCTCGATAGCCCGCCGCATCACCCGGACCGCACCGTCCCCGTCGGGGGCCGGTGCGGCGACATGATAGGCATCGCTCGTCATCCCATAGCCGACGACCTCGGCGTAGACCCGGGCCCCCCGCCCGAGCGCCCGGCCCAATTCCTCGAGGATGACGACGCCCGAGCCCTCGCCCATGACGAACCCGTCCCTCTGCGCGTCGAACGGCCGAGAGGCCTTGGCCGGGGCGTCGTTCCTCTCGGAGATCGCTTTCATGGCGTTGAAGCCGGCCAGGCTGAGCGGCGTCAGAGGGGCCTCGGCCCCTCCCGCGATCATGATGTCGACCTCGCCCCGGACGATCATCCGGAACGAGTCGCCGATGGCATGGGTGCCGGTGCTACAGGCCGTCGCGTTGGCGCAGTTGGGGCCCTTGGCCCCGTAGCGGATGGAGATCTGACCCGAGGCCTCGTTGATGATCGTCTGGACGAGGAAGAACGGCGAGATCCGCTCCGGGCCCTTCTCGAGGAGGACGGTGTGCCACTCCTCGATGGAGCCGAGCCCGCCGATGCCGGAGCCGACATAGGTTCCGGCCCGGTCCGACTGGAGGTCGCCGAGCGGGATCCCGGCATCCTCCACGGCCAGATGGGCCGCGGCCAAGGCGAACTGAGTGAAGCGGTCCATCTTGCGAACTTCCTTGCGGTCGATAAACAGGAGGGGGTCGAAGTCCTTGACCTCGCCGCCGAAGTGCGTCGCGTGGCGGGAGACGTCGAACCGGGTCAGGAGCGCGATGCCGCTTTCGCCGCGGAGGAGGGCCTGCCAGTTCTTGTCCGTTCCCGTGCCGAGAGGGGACACGAGGCCGATGCCCGTGACAACGACCCGCCGGTCGGGAGCACGTTCCCTGTCCATTTGACGGTCGATCAGAAAAAAAAGCCGCTGGCGGATCTACTTGGCGTGGCCGGCGATGTAGTCGAGAGCCTTGCCCACCGTGGTCATCTTTTCGGCCTGATCGTCGGGGATATCCAGCCCGAACTCGTCCTCCAGGGCCATCACCAGCTCGACCGTATCCAAAGAGTCGGCACCGAGATCATCGATGAAGGACGCGTCTTCGGTGACCTGTTCCTCGCTGATGCTCAGCTTGTCCGAAACGATCGCCCTGACTTTCTTGAGCAGTTCGGCTCTTTCCATACTGTCCTCCTCAAAAATAATTGATACGGATGATAGCGGACCGCCTACATATACATGCCGCCGTTCACGCTGACCACCTGGCCCGTGATATATGCGGCCTCGTCGGAGAGTAGGAATTTTACAGCAGATGCCACGTCTTTGGGAAGCCCGAATTTTTTTAAGGGAATGATCTCGAGGTAGGCCTTCTTGACGTCCTCGGGCAAGACGTCCGTCATGGCCGTCGCTATGAACCCCGGCGCGACCGCGTTGACGGTGATGCCCCGGGCGCCGACTTCGCGGGCCAGGGACCGGGCCAAGGCGATGACGCCGGCCTTGGAGGCCGCGTAGTTGGCCTGGCCGGCGTTGCCCATGAGTCCGGCGACGGAGGCGATGTTGACGATCCGCCCGTATTTCGCCGCGATCATCGTCCGGATGACGGCCTTGGAGAGGTTGAAGGTCCCTTTCAAATTGACCCGGATGACGGAGTCCCAATCCTCCTCCCGCATGCGCATGAGCAGACCGTCGCGGGTGATGCCGGCGTTGTTGACCAGGTGGTCGATCCGGCCGTGCGCGGCGGCGACGGCGCCGACGACACGTTCGACGGCGGCCGCGTCGGCGACGTCGGCCTGGTGCGCTTCGGCCTTGCCGCCGGCGTCGGCGATCGACCGGACCACGGCCTCGAGCTTGTCCGGCTGGACGTCGAGGAGGACGACGGCCGCCCCCTCGGCGGCGAGCTCGCGGGCGATGGCCTCTCCGATCCCCTGGGAAGCGCCGGTGACGATCGATACCCGTCCTTCGAAGCGACTCATGCGTTGACTCCTTTGAGCGCATGCTCGTAGCGCAGGATCTCCGCCTGGATCTTCTCCTGGACCCGGTTCGCGACGAACTCCCGGGCCCGAAGGACGGCGCTGCGGACGGCGGCCGGGTTGGACCGGCCGTGGCCGATGATGCAGACGCCGTCGACGCCGAGGAGCTGGGCGCCGCCGTATTCGGAGTAATCCACCTTCTTGTAGATCTTTTTCAGGTGTCGCTTCATGAGGAGGTAGCCGAGCTTGGCGAAGATGTTCTTGGTGATCTCGTGGCGGGCCATCGACAGGACGCTCTGGACGACCCCTTCCGAGACCTTGAGGGCCACGTTCCCGGTGAAACCGTCGCTGACGATGACGTCGGCGACGCCGGAGAACAGGTCCTTCCCTTCGACGTTGCCGATGAAGCGCATGGGCACCGTCTGGAGCCTGTCGAACGTCTCGCGCACGAGGTCGTTGCCCTTGCCTTTTTCCTCGCCGATACTCATCAACCCCACCCGGGGGTCCTTCACTCCGACGACCGCCTCCATGAAGATCTTGCCCATGATCGCGAACTGGACGAGGTTGTGGGGCTGGCAGTTGGCGTTGGCCCCCACGTCGATGAGCAGGGTCTGCCCCTCGACCCCGGGGACGAGGAGGGCAAGGGCCGGCCGGTCCACGCCCTTGAGGGCGCCCAGGACGTCGCGGGAGATATATACGACCGCCCCGGTATTGCCCATGCTGACGAAGGCGTCGGCCCGGCCGTCCTTGACGAGCTGGGCCCCGACCCGAATGGAGGAGGCCTTCTTTTTCCGAAAGGCGAGGACGCTCTCGCCCATGCCGATCGCCTCCGGCGCGTCGATGACGGTCGTTCGGGATGGCTTGAGCCCGCTCCGGTCGATCTCCCGGCGGATGACGCTTTCAAGGCCGACGAGGAGGATGTCGACACCGAAATCCCCGGCCGCCTGCAGGGCGCCGGGCACGGTGGCCTTAGGGCCGAAATCCCCCCCCATCGCGTCGACGGCGATTCTCATGCGCGAGACCCGTGTCAGTCTTCGGTCCCTTCCGTCACCTGCCGTCCCTTGTAGTACCCGCACTCGGGGCAGGCCCGGTGCGGCAGCTTGGGATTGCCGCACTTGGGGCAGACGGAGAAGGTGGGGATGGTGAGCCCGTCGTGGGCCCGGCGTTTCCCTTTTCTCGTCGGCGAATGGCGTCTCTTTGGATTAGGCATTTAACTCTTGTCTCTCACGTCGAATTTGATTTTATTCCAACGGGAATCGAACTCCTTGACGAGGCACGAGCACTTGGCGTCACGGATAAGCTCGCCGCAGACGGCGCAGAGGCCTTCGCAGTCGGCCGCGCAAAGGGGTTTCGCCGGGAATGTCAGGTTCAGCTGCTCGAGGACGACGACCCGCAGGTCGAGCTGGCGGCCGCTGTAGAACATCTGATCGATCTTTTCGTCGGACAGCTCATCGGACAGGGCGTCGATCTCCTCGGGGAGGTAGACGAGGTCGAACCGGCTGGCCACGGGGAATTCGAAGGGGGTCAGGCAGCGCGAGCAGACGAAGCTCAGCCGGGCCGTGATCTCGCCCCGGACGAGGATCTCCTCGCCGATGAGGCGGATGGCGACCTCGGCGTGGGCCGGCTCGAGGAAGACGACATTCTCCTCGATCAGGTCAAGGCTCAGGAACTCGAAATCCCTGGACAGGTGGAGCCCTTCCTTCGGCAGGCGGTCGATATCGATCAGCATCGTTGTGTCCAAATGATCATCCTCGGAAAAAATTTCACCTTATTATACCAAGTGGGACCGGGTTGTCAAATTCGCCCCTGGCTGAAGAAATCGGGCTTGAACCGGCGGCCCGGACAGGTATAATGAGGGGGAACGATCGTCATGAGCGGCTACAACACCCGTGTGGAATACCGGGGGGACGCCTACAACGTTCAGACCCAGGACAAGGGGCTCGCCGTCCAATACGTCGAATCTCTGATCTACAAGTCGGGCCGGCTGCTCGCCTCCAAGAGGGCTTCTTACACCGCCTACATGAACTTGCCCGACTTCGCGGAGCGGATCGGACGGATGATGGAGGACCAGCACAAGACGATCCTGGGACAGATCGTCGAAGGCAGGTACGACTGAGTCCGAAACGTCTCTTCCTCATCGACGGGCATTCCCTCCTCTACCGTTCCTACTACGCCATCCCGGGTCTCTCCAACTCCGGCGGCTTCCCGACGGGCGCCATCTACGGCTTCCTCAACGCCCTGCGGAAGATCGTCGACAAGGAAAAACCCGACTATCTCGGCGTCGTTTTCGACGTCGAGGGACCGACGGTCCGCCATGAGGAGTTCGGCGCCTACAAAGCCCACCGCAAGCCGATGCCCGAGGACCTCGTCGCCCAGCTCCCGGTTCTCAAGGACGTCCTCGGGGCCCTGCGCATAGCCACGGCCGAATACCCAAAGTACGAGGCCGACGATGCCCTGGCCTCGCTGGCCGCGCGGGCGGCGGCGAAGGGGATCCTGACCGTCATCGTGACCACGGACAAGGACCTCCTCCAGGTCGTCGACGCCACGACGTCCATCTGGAATCCGTCGAAGGAAACGACCATCGACGCGGCGGGCGTCAAGGACGTCTTCGGGGTTGGGGCCGGGGAGGTCGTCGACGTCCTCTCCCTATGGGGCGACCCGACGGACAACGTCCCCGGCGTGCCCGGGATCGGGGAGAAGACGGCCAAATCCCTCATCCAGGAGTTCGGTTCCCTCGACAACCTCCTCCGGAACATCGACCGGGTCAAGAACCCCCGCGTCCGGGAGAGGATCATCCAGAACCGGGAGCTCCTCGAGCTCAGCCAGCGGCTCGTCACGGTGACCCGCGACCTCGACCTCGAGCTGGACCTGGCACGTTACGCCGTCCAGGAGCCCGACGAGAAGGAGACCATCCGGCTTTTTCAGGAGCTCGAGTTCTCCTCCCTCCTGGCCGATTTTCTGAAGAAGCCGCGGCTCCGAGCCGCAAAAGAATTTCACACGATCTTCGAGGAGGACAAGCTCCGAGCGCTCGCCGCCCGGATCGCCGCAGCCGGAGAAGTGGCTTTGGACACGGAAACCGACAGCGCTTCCCCGACCCGGGCCCGCCTCGTCGGGCTGTCCTTTTCCCTTCTCCCGGGAGAGGCTTTCTACGTCCCCGTCGGCCACGACTACCTGGGCGTTCCGCCCCAGATCCCCAAGGAGCGCGCCCTGGACATCCTCCGCTCCGTCCTGGAGGACCCGGCCGTCCGTAAAATCGGCCAAAACATCAAGTACGACCTTATCGTCCTCGAACGCGAGGGCGTTCGCCTGGCCGGGGTCTCCAAGGACACGATGGTTCTGTCCTACCTCCTCGAGCCAAACTGGGGCCGGCACGGCCTCGAGAAGCTGGCCCTCCATTACCTCCAGGAGACCAAGGCACCTTACGAGGACATCGTCGGCCGGGGGAAAAACGAGCTGACGATGGACAAGGTCGAGATCGAGCGGGCCGCTCCATACGCCTGCCAGGACGCCGCCCTGGCCCTGGAGCTCGGTTCCGTCCTCTGGGAGAAGATCGAGGCCAAGAGCCTCGACCGACTTTACGAAGATATCGAACGGCCCCTCATCGGGCTCCTGGCCCGGATGGAGATATGGGGCGTGCGCGTCGATACCGAGGTCCTGAAGTCCATGTCCAAGGAGCTGGGAGGGGAGCTGGGGCGCTTGGAAAAGGAGATCCACGCGCTCGCCGGGGGGGCCTTCAACATCAACTCGCCCCGCCAGTTGGGCGACATCCTCTTCCACAAGCTGGGACTGCCGTCCTCCCGGCGGACGAAGATCACCAAGGGTTACTCCACTTCTCTCGACATCCTCGAGGAGCTGGCCGCGGTCCACCCCCTGGCCCGGCACGTCCTCGATTACCGGCAGATGGCCAAACTCAAGTCGACTTATGCCGATGCCCTCCCCCAGCTCATCAACCCGGCCACGGGCCGCATCCACACCTCTTACAACCAGACCGTGGCTTCAACCGGCCGCCTGTCGTCGAGCGAGCCGAACCTCCAGAACATCCCCGCCCGGGGCCCGTGGGGGGCGCGTTTCCGCCGAGCCTTCATCCCGGACAAAGGACATCTCCTGCTGGCCGCCGACTATTCCCAAATCGAGCTGCGCGTCTTGGCCCATCTCTCGAAGGACCCCAAGCTCATCGCCACGTTCCTCGAGGACCGGGACGTCCATGAGGAGACCGCACGGCTCGTCTTTGGGGAGAATGCCGGGGAGGAGACGCGGCGGCGGGCCAAGATCATCAATTTCAGCATCGTCTACGGGACCTCCGCCTTTTCCCTGGCCAAAGAGCTGGGGACGTCGGTGGCCGAAGCCCAAAAGTTCATCGACCGTTACTTCGGCGAACTCCCGGGCGTCAAGGCCTACCTCGACAAGGTCGTCGAGGAGGCCCGTGAGCGGGGCTATTCCGAGACGATCTTCGGCCGGAAACGGCAGGTCCCGGAGCTGCGCATGCCGGACCGGAACCTCCAGCAGGCCGGCCGGCGGATCGCCCTCAACAACCCCATCCAGGGCTCGGCGGCCGACCTCATCAAGGAGGCCATGCTTCGCGCCGCCCGGGAGATCGAGGCCCGGGGTCTCCGGACGCGGATGATCCTTCAGGTCCACGACGAACTCGTTTTTGAGGTTCCCGAAAGGGAAAGATCGGAGGTCGAGCCCTTGGTCCGTACGGCCATGGAGGGGGCGGCCGAGCTGCTCGTTCCTCTCAAGGTCCGCCTGGGCTGCGGCCCGAACTGGGCCGACGCGAAATAGCCCCGCCGGCGCCTTTACTCCTCCCCGAACGTGTGCTATAACGGCCCATAAGTCCGGTACGGGATCGCGGTTCGGAGAGCGTCGGATGAACGACGAAGGTTCGAAGATGTTCCTCTATTTTTCCGATTTGTTGGACCTTCCCGTTTCCGACCCGGAGGGGAAAGTCCGCGGCCGGCTGACCGACCTTAAGGTCCAGCTGGGCGAGCTCTTCCCGAAGGTCAACTCCCTCGTCATCCGCAGCCGGCACGAGAAATCGGCCCGAGCCCTCGACTGGAGCTGGGTCGAAACGATCCGCGGCCGCTCCGCCGTCCTCAAACCCGGCGCGGACGGCCGACTGACCGCCCTCGAGGTCGGGAGCCGGGAGATCCTGCTCCGGGAAGACCTCCTCGACAAACAGGTCGTCGACACCTCCGGGGCCAAGATCGAGCGGGTCAACGACATCCATCTTTTGGCCGTCCATGGCGAGCTCCGCATCGCCCATGTCGATTTCGGCATGCGCGGTATCCTGCGCCGCCTCGGCTGGATGAGGGCGATCGACGCCGCCTCGGACTGGCTTTTCTCCTACCGCCTCCCGGAGAAGCTGGCGTCCTGGAAATTCGTCCAACCCCTGGCCAGCGACCCGAAAAGGAACCTCAAGCTGAACGTCACCGTGCGCAAGCTCCGCGATCTGCACCCCTCGGATATCGCGGACATCATCGAGGATCTCGACCGGGCCAACCGGTCGTCCGTCTTCCGGTCCCTGGACACGGAGACCGCCGCGGAGACTCTTCAAGAGGTCGATCCCCGGCTGCAGCTGTCCCTGATCGAGACGGCCCCTCCCGAACAGGCGTCCGACATCCTCGAGAGCATGGAGCCGGACGAGGCCAGGGACTTTCTCGCCGACCTGCCGGAGGAGAAAAAGGAGCGTTTCATCGGGACGATGGAAAAGCCCTTCCGCGAGCAGGTCGAGGGTCTCCTGAAGCACGAGGAGGGAACGGCCGGGAGCATCATGACCACCGATTTCCTCGCCCTGGGCGGGGACCGGACGATCGCCGACGCCGTCGAAGCGTTCCGCCATGCGGTCCACCCCCTGGAGACGGTCGCCTACATCTATGTGATCGGGGAGGACCGGCGGCTGGCCGGGGTCATCACCCTCCGCCATCTCCTCCTCTGCAACCGGGAGGAAAGGCTGGGGGCGCTCATGAACCCCCATGTCTTGATGGTCGAGGCGGACGACGACATCGCCACGGTCGCCGACGTCTTCAACAAGTACAAATTCCTGGCCGTCCCGGTCGTGGACAGGGACCTCGTCATCCGGGGGATCATCACCCTCCAGGACATCGTCCAGGCGACGGCGGAAGAGCTATGAGCGAACGCCGCCTCCGCCGGAAGGCCGCGGGAACCGGGGGTGGGCCGTGATCAAGGACGGGATCAAGCGCCGCTGGAGGGGCCTCCTGCTCTTCCTGGCCGTCATGGGCCCCGGCATCATCACCTCCAACGTCGACAACGACGCGGGCGGCATCGCGACCTATTCCATGGCCGGAGCCCATTTCGGCAATAACCTGCTCTGGACCCTCATCCCGGTCATGGCCGCCCTGATCATCATCCAGGAGATGTCGGCCCGGATGGGCGTCGTCACCGGCAAGGGTCTGTCCGACCTCATCCGCGAGCGTTTCGGGGTCAGGATCACGGTCTACCTGCTCTTCGGCATATTCGTGACCAACCTCGGCAACGTCATCGCCGAGTTCGCCGGCGTCGCCTCAAGCCTGGAGATCTTCCACGTCTCCAAGTTCATCTCCGTCCCCCTGAGCGCCGTCATCGTCTGGCTGCTCGTGGTCAAGGGCAATTACCGGTCCGTCGAAAAGGTCTTCCTGTTCGCGTGTCTTTTCTACGTGACCTACATCATCTCGGGGATCCTGGCCAAGCCGGACTGGGCGGCGATCGGAACGAGCCTCGTCCGGCCGAGCCTGTCCTTCTCGCCGAGCCAGCTGGGAATGGTCATCGGACTGGTCGGCACGACGATCGCCCCGTGGATGCAGTTCTACCTCCAGTCTTCCGTCGTCGAGAAGAACATCGCCGTCAAGGACTATAAGCATTCCCGTCTGGACGTCATCATCGGCAGCTTCATCGTGACCATCGTGGCCGGGTTCATCATCCTGACGTGCGCGGCCACGCTCTTCAAGGCCGGCGTCCGCGTCGAGACGGCGGCCGACGCGGCCCTGGCGCTCAAACCGCTGGCCGGGAAGTACTGCTCGGCCCTCTTCGCCTTCGGCCTCCTCAACGCGTCCCTCTTCGCCGCCTCGATCCTGCCCTTGTCGACGGCCTTCCTCGTCTGCGAGGGCATGGGCTGGGAGAACGGCGTCAATAAGAAATTCTCGGAGGCGCCCCAATTCTACGGCCTGTATTCCCTCCTCGTCTTCCTCGGGGCGGCCGTCATCCTCCTGCCCCGGATCCCCCTCTTCCGGGTCATGCTCATCTCTCAGGTGGTCAACGGCATCGTCCTGCCGGTCGTCCTCGTCTTTATGCTGATCCTGGTCAACAGCCCGAAGCTCATGGGCACGCACAAGAACGGCCGGGTTTATAACATCCTCTCCTGGGGTACCGTCGCCGTCCTCGTCCTCCTGACGGGGGCCTACGCCCTGTCGTTCGTCGGTTGAGCGCCCCCCTCTCGGACAAAGAGGGACTGTCCCCCTTGAAGGGGACAGTCCCTCCTGGACAGTTCCGGCTAGATCATCTTATAAAAGGCCCGGTATTTCTTGTAGATGGTCCCGCCCATGCGCTCCATCTCGGCCCGGACCTTGACGTTGGCTTCCATTTCGTGGTGGGTGTCCATCATTTCGTAGCCGGCCTCGTGGGCGGACATGAGGGTCTTGACGCCCATGAGGACGTCGAGGCCCTGGCCCCGGTACTGCTCTTTGACGGCCCCGAGCAGGAGGTCGAGCTGCTTGGTCTTCTTGGCCGCCCGAAGGACAGGGATGAACCCGAAGGGAAGAAGGCGGCCCTTGGCCTTGACGATGCCCTCGGTCATGTCGGGCATGGCGATGATGAAGGCCACGACGTCCCCGTCCTTCTTGATAGCCTTGACAAAACGTGGGTCGACGACGGGAAGGTAGCGCTTGGCCAGGTCGTCCATCTCCTCCTCGCCGAGGGGGGCGAAGCCGTAGATGTTGCCCGCCATATAGCACTCGTTCATGAGCGACAGGATGGGACGGATCCAGGGCTTGAGCTCCTTCCTCTTGCGGAACTCGACGATCTCGTAAGTGCCGCGCTTCATGGCCCGCTCGTAGATCTTTTTATAGAATTCCGGCAGCTCCTTGGGAACTTCGAGCTTGTAGACGAACCAGTCGTTATCCTTGGCGTAGCCTCCCTCCTCGAGCAACCGCGGCATCCATTCGAAATTGTAGTATGTGGCGATGGTCGCCCGGTGTTCGAAACCCTCGATGAGGAAGCCTTCGGGGTCCTGGTCGGAGAAGCCGTAGGGACCGACGATCTTGGTCATGCCCTTGGCCCGGGCCCAGTCCTCGATGAAACCGAGGATGGCGTGGAGCGCCTCCTTGTCTTCGTAGGTGTCCAGGTACCCGAAGCGGGCCGTCTTTTCGTTCCGGTGTTCGTTGAAGCGGTGGTTGATGATGCCCATGGCCCGGCCCACGGGCCGTCCGTCCTTCCAGGCCAGGAGGAGGATCGTGTCGCAGTAGCCGAAGGCTTTGTTCTTCTTCTTGTCGAAGTACTTCCAGTCGTCCATGTAGATGGGGTGGACCCAGTTCTCGTGCCCGGCGTGGATCTTCTCGGGCAGGTAGATGAATGTCTTCAAGTCCTTGCGGGAAAGGACCTCGCGGATCTCGATGGGCATGTTGTTCACTCTCCTCGGCGGATTCGTCCTTTTATCCTACATTCCAGGGGAAAAATCAACCCATTCCAAGCCCCGGTTTGAAGCCCCCTGGAAAATCTGTTAATAAAAGTGAGGATGGAATGTGGAAATTCTTGACAACCCCAAAATCGATAATTATACTTGGCCCTCTAAATAAGGAAGGCAACCTGTCCAAATGAATGCCGAAACAATCGTCCTCCTAACGATCCTCGTCCCCATCATCGGCTCGTTCGCGGCCCCCCTGGCCGGTCTGTTGTCCAGGCGTGCCCGGTCGATCTGGTCCATCCTGGTGAGCGCCGTAACGGCAGTCCTGCCGCTGACCCTGATCCCCCTCGCTCTCCAAGGGGGGGAGCTCGTCGTGCGCAAGAGCCTGGCACTGGGCCTCGACTTCGTCCTGATCATCGACCCGCTGTCGATCTTCATGGCCGGGGTGTCGTCGTTCGTCGGCTTTCTCATCGTTGTCTACTCCGTCGGCTACATCCATAAGGAAGAGAATCAGAACGAGTACTACCTGATGGTCTTGCTCTTCATCGGGGCGATGATGGGCCTGGTCTTCTCCGGGAACCTCATTTTCCTCTACCTCTTCTGGGAGATCATCGGCATCAGCTGCTGGCGCCTCATCGGTTTCTACCGGGAGCCGGCCCACGTCCGCAAGGCCGACAAGGCCTTCCTGGTGACGTTCTTCGGCGCCGTGGTCATGCTCCTCGGCTTCATCCAGATCTACGGCCTCACCAACACCTTCGACATCACGGTCATGCGCGGCACGCTCGTCCCGGGGACGGCGGTTCTGTTCATCCTCTTTGGCATGTTCTCGAAATCGGCCACGATCCCGCTCCACACCTGGCTGCCGGACGCCGGCATCGCGCCGACGACCGTCACGGCCCTGCTCCACGCGGCCGTCCTGGTCAAGATCGGCGTCTACGCGTTCGCCCGCCTCTTCCTCTATACCTTCCGGCTGCCCGAGGGTTGGCAGCAGGCCATCCCCATCATCGTCATGGTCTCCAGCCTCGTCGCGGCGGGCGCGGCCGCCGTGGAGAACGACATTAAAAGAATCCTGGCCTACTCGACGATCAGCCAAATCGGCTACATCTTCCTCGGCTTCAGCATGATGAACGCCGCGGGCATCTCCGGGTCGCTTCTCTTCATCCTGATGCACGGGCTGGCCAAGGCGGGGCTCTTCCTCTGCGCCGGGATCGTCATCCACGCCGTCCACACCAAGGACATCCGGGAAATGGGCGGGCTGATCAAGACCATGCCGGTCACGGCCGTCGCCTTCCTCGCCTGCGCTTTTTCGGTCATCGGCATCCCGCCCTTCGGCGGCTTCTTCTCGAAATTCCTGGTCATCATAGGGACCGTGCAGGCCGGCCAGACCTGGCTCGCCGCCTTGGCCCTCTTTACGGCCGTCCTGACGATGTACTACCTGTTCAGAGTATTCAGCCTGGTTTTCCTGGGTGAGCTCAAGCATCCAGCCCCCGAGAAAACGAAATCCATGGTCTTCGTCGTCGCCCTCCTGGCCGTCCTCGGCCTGGCGGCCGGCCTGCTCGTCGCCTACCCGATGAAGCTCGTCAACATCGCGACGACCGAGATGAGTTGGTGGCTCCGATGACCCCCAAAATGCTTCTTCTCCCCATCCTCCTGCCCGCCGTCCTGGCCGTCGTCCTCCTCGTCATCCCGCGGACGCTCCGCCTCGTCCGGGACGCCCTGGCCCTGGCCGGCGCGGCCGTCCTTCTCTACTACGGCTTCGTCTTCTTCGCCCTGAAGGACCTTCGGTTCAACGTCCCTTGGCTCGGCATGGGCATCGACTTCGACCTCCGTCTCTACCATTTCTCGAGCTTCATCCTGCTCGCCCTGGCCGGGTTCCTCATCCTGATCACGCTTTATTCGACGGTCAAGATCAAGGACGCGCCGAGGGCCCGGGAATTCTTCGCCTACGTCTTCCTGACCGCGGCCTTCGCCAACGGGGCGGTGCTGGCCAACAACTTAGTCCCCCTCGTCTTCTTCTGGGAGGGCCTGCTCGTCACCCTCTACGGCCTCATCACGATCGGCGGCCGGCCGACGTCGGGCCGGACCGCGGTCAAGGCCCTCATGATCGGCGCTTTCTGCGACTTCTCGATGATCCTGGGGATCGGGCTCCTGTGGACCGTGAGCGGCACGCTGACCATGTCCCAGATCTCCGTCGAACCGACGGGGCTGGCCGCGGTCGCCTTCATCATGATGATGATCGGAGCCGCCGGCAAGGCCGGGGCCATGCCTTTCCACACCTGGATCCCCGACGCCGCCGTCGACGCGCCGGTGACCTTCATGGCCTTCCTGCCGGCCGCCTTCGAGAAACTGCTGGGCATCTATCTCCTGGCCCGGATCTCCCTAGATTTCTTCAAGATCCGGCCGGGGAGCGGCCTCTCCGTCCTGCTCATGATCGTCGGGGCGGTGACCATTGTCCTGGCCGTCCTCATGGCCCTCGTCCAGAAGGACTTCAAGCGGCTCCTGTCCTATCACGCGGTCAGCCAGGTCGGCTACATGATCCTCGGTATCGGGACGGCCATCCCGATCGGCATCGCCGGCGGGCTCTTCCACATGATCAACCACGCCATGTATAAGAGCGGCCTCTTCCTGAGCGCCGGGTCGGTCGAACACCGGACCGGCACGACCGAGCTCAAGAAGCTCGGCGGCCTGCGGAAAGAGATGCCGCTGACGGCCTTCGGCTTCACCGTCTGCGCCCTGGCCATTTCCGGGGTCTGGCCGCTCAACGGGTTCGTTTCCAAAGAGATGGTCTTCCACGGGGCCCTCGAATCGGGCTACACGATCTTCGCCATCGCCGCCTGGGTCGGGGCGATCTTCACCTTCGCCTCCTTCCTCAAGGCCGGGCATTCCGTGTTCTTCGGCGAACGGACGCGCGAGGTCCCGGCGGTCAAGGAAAGCCAACCGGCCATCGTCGTCCCCATCCTCGTCCTGGCGGCCCTCTGCATCCTCTTCGGCGTCTACAACAAGCTCCCCCTGACCCTCTTCATCCAGCCGATCCTCGAAGGTCACGTGGAAGCGGGCGCCCATATCAACTTCACGAGCCACGCCCTGGACATCTTCAATCCGGTGGCTCTCATCTCGATCGGCTGTCTTGTCCTGGCCTTTCTCCTCCACCGTCACGGCTTCCTGAAGACCGGCCGCAAGCCCTACCTGGCCTCCGAGCCCATCCACAATCTGCCCGTCGTCCACAAGCTCTACGATCTGGCCGAGGCCCGGGTGTTCGACCCCTACGAGCAGGGCGTCAAGGTCCTCCACGGGCTGTCGCTCTTCCTGTTCAAGGCCATCGACCGGCCCATCGATTTCGTCTATGAAAAGGTCGTCACCGTGGCCGGGGAGAAATTCACGGCCATTCTGAAAAAGGCCCACAACGGGCATTACGCGAACTACCTCGCATGGTGCCTGGCCGGCCTGATCATCGTGGCGGGCGCGATCAGCCTGCTGATGAAATAGAGGAGGAGCGTTGATCATACTTTTCGTTGCGCTGCCGCTCGTCATAGCGGGTATTCTCCCTCTCGTCGGCAAGGTCTCCCGGCGGGTCGTGCCGGACCTGATGGCCAACGCGACCCTTCTCTTCCTGCTCGTCTACGCCGCGGTCGCCGGACGCCACTTCATCGCCGCCGGTCCCGTCCTCCAACATCTTTCCTGGTTCGGAGAGCCGGTCGCCATCCGGCTGGCCCTGGACGGATTCAGCCTGTTAATGCTCCTGGCCATCGCCCTCGTCGGGTTGGCGGCCTGCCTGTTCTCCATCGACTACATGGAGCACTACGGGGCCAAGGCCAATTACTACGCCCTGTTCCTGGTCATGGTCGCCGGGATGAACGGGCTCGTCCTGGCCACTGACCTTTTCAGCGTCTACCTCTTCATGGAGGTAGCGGCCATCGCGTCCTACGCCCTCGTCGCCTTCGGGCTGGGGCCGGACGAGCTCGAAGCCGCCTTCAAATACCTCATGCTCTCCGTCATGGCCACGGCCTTCATCCTGGCCAGCATCGCCGTCATCTTCGGGATGACCGGGAGCCTGGGCTTCGCGGCGGTGGCCAAGGCCCTCCAGGAGCTCAACGCCGGCGCCGTGGTCGGCGTCGCCTCCGCCTTCTTCCTCATGGGCTTCGGTCTGAAGGCGGCCCTCATCCCGTTCCACGCCTGGCTTCCGGACGCCCACCCTTCGGCCCCGGCGCCCATCTCGGCCGTCCTGTCCGGCCTCCTGATCAAGGTCTCCGGCGTCTACGCCATGACCCGGATCTTCCTCAACGTCTTCGGCCTGACGCCGGCCCTATCCACGGTCCTGATGTCCATGGGCACATTGTCCCTGGTCGTCGCCGCCTTCCTGGCCCTGGGCCAGAAGGACATCAAGAGGATGCTGGCCTATTCCTCGATCAGCCAGGTCGGCTACGTCGTCCTGGGCATCGGCATCGGGACGCCCCTCGGCATCGCCGGCGGGCTCTTCCATCTCTTCAACCACGCCCTGGCCAAGGGGCTTCTGTTCTTGACCAGCGGCTCCGTCCAGCAGGCCACGGGCACCCGGAACCTCGACGAGATGGGCGGCCTGGCCAAGCGCATGCCGGTCACGGCCGCGACGAACCTCATCGGGGCCTTGTCAATCTCCGGCGTCCCGCCGCTCAACGGCTTCTGGTCGAAGCTGATCATCATTATTGCGCTCGTCCAGGCCGGGCACCCCGTCTTCGCCGTGATCGCCGTTCTGGCCTCGGTCCTGACCCTCTGGTACTACCTCCTCATGCAGCGGAAGGCCTTCTTCGGCAAGCTCAACGAGAAGTGGGCCGCCGTCAAGGAAGCGCCCTTCTGGATGACGGCCGCGACCGTCTTCCTGGCTCTCCTCTGCGTGGGGATCGGCATCTTCTTCTCGTCGACCATCACGACCTGGATCCAGCCCGCCGCCGACGTGCTCGCGGACGGGATCCACGCCGCGATCGGATCGTGGGGATTTTAGACGATGATCGTGCAAACAGCTCTTCTCATCGGTTTGGTCCTATTCTCGGTCCTGGCCATCCTGCTCCGCGACCTGCTCAAGTCGGCCATCTCGCTCGCCGTCGCCAGCCTGTTCCTGGGCATCATCTTCTTCCGGATGAACGCCTCGTACGCCGGCGTCTTCGAGATCTCCGTCGTCGCCGGGTTGATCACGGTCCTCTTCATCCTGACCATCGCCCTGACCAAGGCCGGCGACGAGGTCCGGGAATCCCGGGCCGTGAACTGGGTCTTCCCCCTCTTCTTCATCGCCTTCATCATCATCGACGCCCTGGTCATGAAGGGCCTCCTCCAGAAGATCCCGGCCCTCGCCTCGGGACCGGAGACCGGCACCTTCGGCGACGTTCTCTGGAAGGGGAGGACGTTCGACCTCGTCGGACAGATCGCCGTCATCCTGGCCGGCGTGTTCGCCGTCCTGGCCCTGTTCCGCAAGGGGGACAAACATGACTAACAATTGGTTCTTCTACCTGTTTTTCGCGGCCGCCCTCGTCTTCGCCGGGATCCTCGGCCTCCTTCTCCGGCGGAACCTCATCAAGCTCTTCATCGCCATCGAAGTCATCGCCAAGGGCATCAGCCTTCTCCTGCTGGGGACGGGATTCGCCAAGGACAACATCCTCGTCGCCCAGACCCTCGTCATCACGTTCATCGTCGTCGAGGTCAGCCTCGTGGCCACGGCCCTGGCCCTGATCATCAACATCTACCGGCAGACGAAGAGCCTGGACATCCGCAACTTGGCCAAGCTGAAAGGGTAAGCCATGAACGGTATCGGTTTTCTCCTCTCTCCGCCCATCGCCTTCCTCTTTTTTCTGGGGACGGCCTTCGCCCTCTACGGCCTGGGATCGAAAATGGCGCCCAAGCTGACTAAGGTCGGCGGCAAGCTCACGACCTACGCCTGCGGCGAGGACATTCCGGGCGTGAAGATCCAGTTCGGCTACCGACTGTTCTTCTTCATCGCCCTGTTCTTCACGATGATGCATGTGGCCGTCCTGGTCATCGCCACCGTGCCCTCGGGCAAGATCGTCTTTTTCGCCGTCTTCTACCTACTTATGATCTTCCTGTCCATCATGGCCCTGGTCACAAGGAGTTAACATGCTCGACAAGCTCACGCGCTGGTCCAGGATCAAGTCGCCCTGGATCCTCCACCTCAATTCCGGCGCCTGCAACGCCTGCGACATCGAGATCGTCGCCGCCCTTACACCGCGGTTCGACATCGAGCGCTTCGGTATTCTGCTTAAGGCGACTCCACGCCATGCCGACGTCATCGTCGCCAGCGGCCCGGTCACCCGCCAGATGAAGGACAGGCTCATCCGCATCTATGAACAGACCCCCGACCCCAAGTTCGTCATCGCCGTGGGCGCCTGCGCCATGTCCGGTTGCGTCTACCGCGGCTCATACAACATTTTGGGAGGCATCGACCAGGTCATTCCGGTCAACATGTACGTCCCGGGCTGCCCGGCCCGGCCCGACGCCATCATCGACGGCGTCGTCAAACTCCTGGGAAAACTCTAGGCTTCGAGGAAACGCCATGAGCGACGCCAACATCATCGAACAGATCCAACGCGAGCTCCGCGGAAAGGTCGCCGAGATCGCCAACCCGGCGCCCCGCCGGTTCTACCTGAAGATCCTGCCTCCTGACCTGGTCCAAGCGACGGCCCTTCTGCGGGATAACCTGGGCATGACCCACCTCTCCACGATCAGCGGGGTGGACAAGGGCGAGACATTCGAGATCCTCTATCATTTTTCGATCCCCGAAGCCGACCTCAACCTCAGGACCGAGATCCCGAAAGACAAGCCGCACCTCCCGAGCATCACTTCCGTCATCCCCGGCGCCATCCTCTATGAGCGGGAGATCCAGGAGATGTTCGGCTTGATTGTCGACGATATCCCCGATAAGCGGCGGCTGCTGCTCTCGGACGACTGGCCCGAGGGCCAGTACCCGCTCCGCAAAGACTGGAAACACGTCAGACCGACGGAAGTCATCCCCGGGGGCCAATCATGAACGTTCAGATCCCCATCGGTCCGCAACACCCCGCCCTCAAGGAACCGATCAGCCTGCGCATGACCGTCGACGGCGAGGTCATCACCGATGCCGACATCCGCCTCGGCTACAACCACCGCGGCGTCGAAAAGGTGGCGGAGGAGAAGAATTATATCCAGAACCTCTACCTCACCGAGCGGATCTGCGGCATCTGTTCCCATTCCCACTCGACCTGCTACGCCCAGGGCGTCGAGAAGCTCATGGAGCTCACCCCGCCCAAGCGGGGCATGTCCATCCGTTACCTTGTCGCCGAGCTCGAGCGTGTCCACAGTCACCTGCTTTGGCTCGGCGTCGCTGGCCACGAGGCCGGTTTCGATTCGTTCTTCATGTACGTCTGGCGCGACCGAGAGATCGTCATGGACCTCTTGGAGATGATCTCCGGAAACCGCGTCCACTACGCCATCAACACGATCGGCGGCGTCCGCCGCGACCTCGACGCCGGCCAAGTGGCCAAGATCCTCGAAGGCCTCGTCACGCTGAGAAAACGGAGCGAGTATTATTTGCGTATCGGCGCGACCGAGCCGAGTTTCGTCGCCCGGATCGCCGGTGTCGGCTTCCTCTCCTTGGAAAAAGCGATCGCCCTCTGCGCCTGCGGCCCGACGGCACGGGCCTCCGGCTGGGCCCGGGACGTCCGCAAGGAGGATCCGTACGCCGTCTACGACGAGCTCGATTTCGAAGTCGCGACGGCCGACACCTGCGACGTCCTCGGCCGCGTCGTCGTCCGGATCAAGGAGCTCCTCGAATCCTACAAGATCTGCGAGCAAATCCTGAAGAACCTGCCGGCGGGGGACATCGCCATCAAAGCCCCGCGCAAGGCCAAGCCCGGCGAGGTCGTCAGCCGCTACGAAGCGCCCCGCGGCGAGAACATCCACTATATCAAGTCCAACGGAACGGACAAGCCGGAGCGCCTCAAGGTCCGCGCCCCGACCCTGGGCAACTACCCGGCCACGGTGGAGATGCTGCGGAAGGGCTTCATCGCCGACATCCCGCTCATCTTCGCCGCCATCGACCCCTGCATCTGCTGCGCCGAACGGACCGTGACGCTGATCAGCGCCGCAAGCGGTGAGGAGTCGGTCGTCCGGATGAGCGATCTGCGCCGGCGGGCGATCGCCCGGCATCAAAATGCTCCCGTGAAAAGGAATGCGGTATGGCCGTTCTGAGAACGCTTCTCTATCTCGTCGTCTACCCCGGTCTTCTTTTCCTGTTCCTCTATTCGACCTTCTGCGAGTGGTTCGACCGCAAGGTCTACGCCCGGCTCCAGAACCGGATGGGGCCGACCCATACGGGCCGGTTCGGGCTCCTCCAGCCCATCGCCGACTTCGTCAAGCTCCTGGCCAAGGAGGACATCGTCCCCGACGCCGCGGACAAGCGCCTCTTCAACGTCCTGCCGGGCATCGGCCTGGCGGTCGTCGCGACGGCGGGGCTGCTGCTTCCCGTCTGGAATTTCGACCTGGCCGCCCCGAGCTTTACGTCGTTCTCGGGGGACATCATCGTCATCCTCTACCTTCTCAGCCTGCCGACGCTCATTCTCTTCCTGGCCGCCTGGGCCTCGACAAACCCCTTCTCCACGATCGGCGGCGCCCGCGTCCTGACCATGCTCTTCGGCTACGAGGTCCCGCTTTTCCTGGCCGTCCTCGGCCCGGCCATCATGGCCGGCTCCTGGCGCCTGGCCGAGATCGCGGCCTTCTACCAGCAGAAGCCCCTTCTCCTCTTGACCAACCTGCTGGGCTTCCTCGTCGCCGTCATCGCCGTCCAGGCCAAGCTCGAGCGGACGCCCTTTGACATTCCCCACGCCGAGACGGAAATCGTGGGCGGCACTTTCACCGAATACTCCGGCAAGAAGCTGGCCCTTTTCCGGCTGACGTTTGACATCGAGATGGTCGTCTCGAGCGGCCTGCTCGCGACCGTCTTCCTGGGCGGCTTCCCCGGCGGGGCCGTCATCGGGTTCCTCCATTTCGTCGTCAAGACACTCTTCGTCATCTTCCTCCTGTCCCTTCTCCGGGCCGTGACCTCGCGGATACGCGTCGATCAGGTCGTGTCCTTCGCCTGGAAGTATCTGGCTCCGCTGGCCGTCATCCAGCTCCTCGTCACCATCCTCCTGAAGGGATTGCTGTCATGAAAATAGCGGTTTTCCTCCCCGAGCTTATACGCCATCTCTTCAAGAAACCGAACACGGTCGACTACCCGTTCAAGAAGCTCCAGGTCCCAAAGAATTTCAGGGGAACGCCTTATCTCAACCCCGACATGTGTATCGTCTGCCGGGCCTGCGAGCGGGACTGCCCGGCCGAGGCCATCGAGATCACCTCGGTCAACGAAGCCGAAAAACGCTTCCGCATGGTCATCCACAACGACCGCTGTATCCACTGCGCTCAGTGCGTCGACTCCTGTCCGACGACCCCCAAGGCCATGCAGATCGACAGCCTCTATGAGATCGCGACCGACGACCGCCACAAGCTGAAAAAGGACTGGGTCTACGTCCGGGCCGTGCTCAAACCCAAAGCGGCGGCGCCGGCGCCCCAGGCCGCCGAACCGAAAGTTTGAGCTCTCGGGCCGGCCGCCTGCGGACATCCCCCCGCTCGCTGCGGCCGGGTCCGGGAATTCATAGGATCAAGCCATGGAATCCTGGGAGCAAGTTCTCCGGAAGGAGATTCGCCTGTCCGCCCGCGTGGCCGTTATTGGCGTGGGGAACGTGGCCCGGGGTGACGACGCCGCAGGCGCGCACGTCGCCCGTGACCTCCTGAGAGGGCGCCCCCGCCTTCCGCAGAGAGCGTTGGTCGTCGACGCCGGGGATGTCCCCGAGAATTTCACCGGGGTCGTCCGGGCTTTTGCCCCCGACCTCTCGGTCATCGTCGATTCCGCCGCGGCCGGGCGGCCGCCCGGCGAGGTCTTTCTCATCGACCCTGCCGAGGTCGCAGACGAGGACGTTTCCACCCACCGCGTGCCCCTGACGCGTCTCGCCCGCTATATTCGGGAAACGATGGGCTGCCGGGTTTCGATCCTGGGGATAGAACCCTCCTCGTTCAAGGAAGGGGCGCCGGTTTCTCCGGCTGTCGGCCGGGCCGTCCGGCAGGTCGTCTCCGTCCTCCGGAGCGCCCTCGAAGAGGAGTAGGCCCCGGCTCCACGGCCGGGTCAGATCTTCATCGGCATCAGGACGTAGATATTGGTGATGCCTTCCTCGGCCTCCGGCTTGATAAGGACGGCGCTGTTCTCGTCCTTGATCTCGAAGACGACCCGCTCGGACGCGACCGCCAGGAGGAAGTCGAGCAGATACTGGGCGTTGAACCCGATCTCCAGGTCCTGGCCCTTGTACTCGACGGCCAGCCTGTCGCGCGCCTCGCCGATCTCGGGATTGGAGGAAAAGAGCCGCATCCGGTTCTTCTCGATCGTGAACTTGATCCCCTTCGACCGCTCGGCCGAGAGGAGCGACACGCGGCGGATGGCATTGGCCAACTCTTCGCGCGAAACGGCCAGCCGGCCGGGGTTGTCCTTGGGGATGACCGCCTGAAAATTGGGGAACTTACTGTCGATGATCCGGGATATGAGGATCCTCTGGCCAACCTTGAAGAATAGATTGTTCTCGTCGAGGTCGAACTCGACCGTTTCATCCTCGAATTTCCTGATCTCGTTGAGCGTCTTCTTGGCCACTATTACGCTGATGTCCTGGTCGAGTTTCAGGCCGTCCTCGGCCTTTTTCGTGTACGACAGGCGGTGCCCGTCCGTGCTCACAAGTTCGATCTGCCGGTTCTTTAGCGAAAGCTGAGCCCCGTTGAGATAATACCTCTGCTCCTGGGTGATCGCGTAATAAACCCGGTCGATCATATCCTTGAGGTCCTTGAGCCCCAATTTAATGCCTTTCTCGAACTTTGGCTCGGGGACCTGGGGATAATCCTCTTTCGGCAGGCATAGGATCTTAAACTCGCTGTCGCCGGACTTGATCTCGATATTATCGTCGATTTTTTCAATCTGGACGGTCTGCCCCTCAGGTAAGGATTTGACGATCTCGAAGATCTTCTTGCCGTTGACCGTGATCGCTCCGGCCTTATCGATAGCCGCCGCGATATGCGTCCTCAATCCCACCTCGAGGTCCGTCCCCGTCAATTCGATGTCCGACGCCGAAACGTCCATTAGAATGTTGGCCAGGATGGGCATGGTGTTCCGTTTTTCTACGATCCCCTGGAGGAGTTGAAGTTCTTCCAGAAAAGATTCTTTGGAGATTGAAAATTTCATTTTGTCACCTTTTGAACCGGATTCTTGATATTCTTTATATTCTTATTATTTAGTTTATAAAGATAAATAAAATTAAGAAGAGAAATAATAAAGTCCTCTGGAAATGTGCATATTCTGTCGAACATATTGATAATCCTCATTGGATGAACGCCAAGAGACTGTTAATTTCTTTGTTGAATTCGGGATCGTCCGTCCGGAGCTTGTCGATCTTGCGGATGCTGTAGATGACAGTCGTGTGGTGTTTTCCACCGAATTTCTTGCCGATTTCGGGAAGGGACGAATGGGTCAATTCCTTGGCTAGATACATGGCGATCTGACGGGGAAAGGCGATCTTGGGGGAATTATTCTTCGATTTGAGCTGTGAAGGCTTGATTTTGAACTTATGGCAGATGAGTTTTTGGATCTTTTCCACAGTGACGATCATCGTCGACGAGTCAAGAAGACCCTTGAGCGCTTCTTTGGTCAGGTCGAGATCGATTTTCTCGCCTTTGAGCGAGGCGAAAGCGATGACGCGTCTCAAATAACCCTCAAGCTCCCTAATATTGGATTGGACCTTGTCGGCGATGTAGAGTCCGACGCTCTCGGGAAGAGAGACCGCTTCGGCCTCGGCTTTTTTCTTGAGAATAGCAATACGGGTCTCGATGTCAGGTGGTTTGAGGTCGGCGATGAGGCCCCATTCGAATCGGGATCGGAAACGTTCCTCGAGATGGGGGATCTCCTTGGGCGGGCAGTCGCTCGAGATGACGATCTGTTTCTGGCTGTCGTATAAATGGTTGAAGGTGTGGAAAAATTCCTCTTTCGTCCGCTCTCGGCCGGCAAGGTAGTGGATGTCGTCGATCAACAAAACGTCGACGCTCCGGTATTTCTCGCGGAACTCGAGGACCTTGCCGTATTGGAGGTGGTTGATCAGGTCGTTCATGAATTTTTCGGTGGTGACGTAGAGGATCTTATTTCGCTCGTTCTGCTGGATGCTGAAGTGACCGATGGCGTTCATTAGATGCGTCTTGCCGAGACCCGCCCCGCCGTAGATGTAGAGAGGGTTGTAGGATTTGGCCGGGTTCTTGGCCACGGCCACGGCCGCCGCGTGGGCGAACTGATTGCAACTGCCGACGACGAAGTTCTCGAAGGTGTAGTTGGGATTGAGGTTCGGATTGATGGTCTGACCCTGCTTGGTCTTCCTGTCGTCCGGTGAGCGCCTCATGAACGACGACGGCGTATCGTCGTGGATGTAGCGGATGTCAAAGGTTTTGCCGAAGATGTCCCGAGAACATTCGTTGATGATGGCCGAATAATGGAAGGACAGCCAGTCGCGGAAATAGGAATTCGGGACCTTGATGTACAGGCAATCCTGTTCCTGGCCGATGAAGCTCGTCGGGTCGAACCAGGTCTCGAACGAGTTGGGGTCAACCTTGGTTTCGACGGCCCGGAGGATTTGAATCCAAAGGTTTTGATTTTCTTTAGGTTCCATGGGTACTGCTAATTTATCCACAGATATTTCCACATCTGTGGAAAATCCTCTCCTGGCAAAAGATCCGACCGGGTGAGGCCTGCGAATCATAGCACCACGGGAAGGGCAATTCAAGCTATTTTTTAGGGGAAAATGGCATTTTGCAGCTCCAGCGGAAGGTCCCTGGTCTACGGCGCCAAAAAGGGGCTTCCTCAGGTCCTTGGCGGGCCTAAAAAGAAGCCGAAAAGAGGCCTCGGCCGAGGCCTCCCTGGACGGGGAAAACCGTTCTTTTCTATGCTCTTAGCGGGCCGACCGGTTCAGCGCCGGAGGAGGGTTCGCTCCTCGATCGTCGGAGTGCCGAAAAGGACCGGGAAGAGGCGGGCCCGGAGACGGGCGGCGAGTTCGTCAAAAGCGAATTCGGCCGGTTTGTCGAGGTCGGTGTAATCGCGGTCCTCGCGAAAAGTTTTTTGATAAAGGATTCCTCCGGTCGCGGCGGAAACGACCAAAATGTCGACTGAGAGGGTCCAGCGGCGTTGCTCGATGAGGCCGCGGCGGTCAACGTTGAAAGGACCGTCCACGGGAAGCTTTTTTTTCTCCAAGGCCTTTCGGGTCTGGCCGACGAGCCTAGCCGAGCCCGTGAGGAAGACCGCCTGTTCACGGCCGGCGGCTGCCCGTTGCCAGAAGGCCGGCTCGTCCGCGACTGCCTCGCCGTCCCGGGAAAGATCCATGCGGGAGACCGTGCCCTCGAAGGACCGGCCGAGTTCCGTAGCGAGATAGCCCTGGAGTTCCTGGCCCAGCGCGAAATCCGGGGATGGAGCGTCGTCGCGGAAATCCGTCACGATGATCTCGCTGAAAAGGCCGGGCGGAAGCACCGCAACGCCGGGCTTCTCCTCCTGGACGCCGATCACAAGGGTTTTTGAGGCGAGGGGAGGCCGGCAGGCCGCAGCCAGGGGCAAAGAGAGAGAAACGAGAGCCAGAAAAACATTGGGTCTCATGCCGGCCTCGAAGGAAAGCTACGCCTTTCAAGCCGGCCGGTCAAGCGGAAACAAATTTGGCCAACTTGCCTCCGGCCGATTTTTATGGTATAAATTCGTCTCATCTAGAAACGAAAGAGATACGACCATGCCGAAAACCTGCCAGATCTGCCAAAAAGGCCCGATTTTCGGGCATAACGTCAGCCATTCCCACAAGTCGTCCCCGAAAAAATGGAAGCCCAACCTTCAGCACGTCAAGGCCCAGACCCCACGGGGGGGCGTTCGCCAGATCTGGGTCTGCACGAGATGCCTGCGTTCGGGGAAAGTGGTCAAAGCGGCCTAGCCCCGCCTACACTCTCTCGACAGACAAAACATCTTTCAGCGCGGAGATGCGCCGCGTGATGTCCTCGAGGTGGCGAATGTCCCGGATCCTGATGTCCAGCTTGATCTTGGCCCGGCCCTCGGCGAGCATCGCCGCCTCGGCCTTGGAGATGTTCCCCTCTAGCCCCGCGATCGCCGTAGCGACCTTGGCCAGGACCCCGGGCGAGTCCTTGGACTTGACCAGGAGGCGGGCCTTGAAAGTCCCGGCGAAGGACGGGTCCCAGGACACCTCGACAAGCCGCTGACCGTCCAGGATCTCCTTGGTTACGAGCGGGCAGCGGAGGGAATGGATGCTCAGCCCTTTTCCCGCCGTGATGTACCCGACGACGGGCTCGCCCTTGACCGGAGAGCAGCACTTGGCCAATTTGATCATCTGTCCGTCGATGTCCTTGATCCTGATCCCCGGCCCCGGGCCTGGAGCGAACTTGGCCGCCGCTTTCCCGAGCAGGCCCGGCCGGCGCGGCGAGACATGGCCGCCGGGGAAGACGACTTCGATGAGCCCGGCGTTGACGACGATCTGGCCGAGCCCCACAAGCTGGTAAAACTCCTCCATGGACCCGGCCCTCGGGCCGAGGGCCGCGGCCAGTTGCCGGGCGAGGTCCTGTTCGTTCCGGAATTCGGCGGGGAGGATGTATTTGCGGATCTCCCGTTCCCAGAGCCTTCGTCCCAGGGCGACGCTCGTCGTCCGGCTCTTGAGGTTGAACCAGCGCTTGAGCTGCTGGCGCGCGCCGGCGGTTGCGGCCGAAGCGAGCATGTCCCGCGTCGGCGTCCTCTCCTCCGACGTCAGGATCTCAACGATGTCCCCCGTCCTGAGAACGGTCTTGAGCGGGGATGCGGAGCCGTTGACCTTGGCCCCGGACGCGTGAAGCCCGATCTCCGTGTGGATCTTGAAGGCGAAGTCGAGGGCCGTGGCGCCGGGCGGCAGGTTGACGGCCTTGCCCTTGGGCGTGAAGACGTAGACCTCCTCCGGGATGAGGTTGGTCTTGAGGCTTCGCAGGAACTCCCGCGGATTCTTCTGCTCTTCGAAGAGGGCGGCCATTTCGCGGAGCCAGTGGAGGCGGCGGTCCTCTATCATCGGGCCTGCCGGCGAGTCTTCCTTGTATCGCCAGTGGGCGGCGATGCCGTTCTCGGCGAGGTCGTGCATCTCCCGGGTCCGGATCTGGATCTCGAACATCTTTCGCCCCTCGGTGATGACCGTCGTGTGCAGAGCCTGGTAGAGGTTGGGCTTGGGCATGGCGATGAAATCGTGGAACCGCTGGGGCAGGTGGGGCCAGCGCTGATGGATGATGCCGAGGAGGGCGTAGCAGTTCTTGACGGAATCGGTGATGATCCGCAAGGCCAGGAAGTCGAAGACCTGGTCGAACGCGATGTCCCGCCGCTTCATCTTGCTCCAGACGCTGTAGGGGCGCTTGATCCGGGAGAACACCTCGGCCGGGATGCCGTTTTCCCGGACGAGATCCTCGATCGCCTTCTTCATGGCCTTGAGGTCCCCCTCGGCCGCGCTTCTCCCGGGCCCTTCGGATGCTGCGATCTTGGCGAACTCCTCGGGGGCGACGTAGCGGAACGACAGGTCCTCGAGCTCGGCCCGTATGCGCCCCATGCCGAGCCGGTTGGCGATCGGGGCGTAGATGTCGAGCGTCTCGCGGGCGATCTGCCGCCGCCTTTCCTCGTCGAGGTACTTGAGGGTCTTGAGATTGTGGATCCGGTCGGCCAGCTTGATGAAGATGACCCGGATGTCGTCGGTCATCGCCAGGATGATCTTCCGGATGGCCTCGGCCCGGCGGACCTCGGGCGACACCTCCTGGACCCGGCTGATCTTGGTTACCCCCTCGACCAGGTCGGCGACCTCCTTGCCGAAATTCTCGCGGATGTCCGCGGCCGTTGCGTCCGTGTCCTCGAGAACGTCGTGAAGGAGGGCGGCGACAAGCGTCGTCTTGTCGAGCTTCATGTCGGCGAGGTAGTCGGCCACTTCGAGCGGATGGCTGAGATAGGGTTCCCCGGAACGGCGGACCTGCCCCTTGTGGGCCTTGCCTGCGAACACGTAGGCCTTCTGGAGGACGAGGGCCTCTTTTTCGTTGATGTAGGAGGAGGCCTTGTCGAGGATGTCGTCAAACCGGATCATGGCCGGACGGCCTCCAGGGTCTGAAGATCGAGGTGGCGGCTTCGCGGTCCCGGACGGCCAAACGTATTGCGGCCGAGGAAAACGGCCCAGCATGTCGGCATGACAAGCGTTCGCCGGTGGCGAAGACCTCCGATATGACGGCTAGGATGGAGATTTGTCGGTCTTGGGCTTGGCGGTCGCGGCGGGGGCGGGCTTGGTCTCGGCCTTGGCCTCGGCGGCCGGGGCCTTCCCCTCGGCCCTGGTCTCGGCGGGCACCGAGCTTTTCTTGGCGTAGTCGTTGATATACCAACCGCTCCCCTTGAACTGGATGGCCGGCGATGAGGTGATCTTTTTGACGGGACCGCCGCATTTGGGGCACTTCTCGGGCGGCTTGTCCTTGGCTTTCTGGAGTACCTCGCAGACCTCGTGGCACTTAGAGCACTGATATTCGTAAATCGGCATCGCGGCTAACTCCCGGTCCAACTCGCACTAAAGAAACTACATTATATCAGAATTCCGCCCGCCTGAGTTAGCGACAACGATCCTGGGCCCGGCTTGCTAAGGGTCTTGAGTGCCGCGGATGCGGCGACCGCTAAACCCGGGGCCGAGGGGATCGACGACTTGGAGGGGGAATCCGCTCCGCCTTCCCCCTTCCAACGGTCGCTTCGCTCCCTGCCTCCCCTCCTCGAACGCTGCGGCGTTCTGCGGCCCGGGAGAAATATCTCCCGGGACCCTCTTCCGGCTCAGGCAGCTTCAGGGCAGTATCTGAGTGAGCATAAGCGGTGATTTAGTCGGCCGGCGTGACGGACGAGGGCAGTTTCAGGGGAAACCGCCAAAACGTGTTTGAGCTCGGCCAAGGACAGGGGGCCCGGGGACATGTACTTCCGGTACGTGTCCCCTTTATTCGCTTTCCGGGGCCGAGGCCTATTCGTGGAAGACGATGGCCTCGAAGACGTAGAGCTTGGCGCCCTGCCGCCAGGCGTCCCGCGGCAGGCCGGCCTTGAGCGAGGCCTGCTCGAGGAAGGTCTCCCGGTCCCACTTGTTCTCCACCGGGACTTGGGGCAAGAGGACGCCCTTCAGACCGTCCCGCGCGATGATCAGACCGTGACGGCCCACGGTGACCTCCCGGGGGTCGGATATTTCCCGGACCGGCGTCAAAACGGAGATCTCGAACTTGAGGTCCCGGAGTTCGGCGGGCCGAACGGGAGGGAAACGCGGGTCCTCGGTCGCCGCGTAGATCGCCGCCCGGATGACGGCTTGGCCCAGCGGGGCGACAGGTTCGATGAATCCGATGCAGCCGCGCAGGTCCCCGCCTTTCGTAAGGGTCACGAACACGCCCCGCGGCTCCAGGAACTTCGCCTGACCCGAGGCGTCCTCGATTACGACCCGGCTCCCGATGAATTCGGTTACGGAGGCCCGGGCCAGGCGGAGGAGCTCGGCTTTTTCTTCCGGCGTGAGCGAGTACTCGCCGCGGTCACCCTCTCCGGGGCCGGGCTTCCCAGTCCCGGAAAGGACGGCGGCGGCGAGATAGCCTACGACCGGGCCTCCGAAGCCGGACGAATCGGTCCGAGCCAGGATCTCGACCCGGGCTTGGCCCGCCTTCCCGGCCAGAAGGAGGACGGCGGCGACGGGACCGCCGCCGCACATGATGTTCTCCCCGGCCTCGATTTTACGGATGAGGCCTTCCGTATCCATGGCCCGGATGAGCGCGGCCGTCGAAGCGTCGGTCGCTTGCGCTTCCGCTTTCGGCAGGAAATGGGACAGATCCGTCGAGGCCACGACGAGGACTTTTTTCGAGAGGCAGGTTTTTCCCAGCGCGGCGGCCAAGGTCCGGATGGTCGAGGGGGTTTGGTGGCCCATGACGATGGGAACGATGGCGGCCTTGGGCAGGGCTTTCTGGACGAAGGGGACCTGGACCTCGACCGAGTGTTCTTCGGCGAAAGCTTCGGGCCGGAATCGGAAACCCGAGGCCTTGGCGATCTCTTTGGCCAGGGCGGAATCGACCCGGGCGACCCCGAGCGGCGTCTCGAAGCCGCCGTCGGGCCAGATGGAACAGCCCTCGAACGCAGCCCGGTGGGACGGGCCGATGATGACGACCGTGTCGATCTCCCGGTCCCGGACAAGGGCATAGGCCGCAGCGGCCGTCCGGCCAGAATACACATACCCGGCATGCGGAACGATGAGCGCTAAGATCTTGCCGGCGGGCGGGGCGGCCGGAACGGCGGCCGCGAGATAGCTTTCGATCTCGGCCGCCAGACGGGCCGGGTCGGCCGTGTAGAACTGGCCGGCGAAAGCGGCCGGCCGGACACCCTGGCCTGCCGCCTGGGCCAGGGCAAAGACCACCATCCCGGCCAAAAACCAGAGGCTTATTCTCATGGGCCTTCTCCCCGGCGCGCTCCGCGCGCTCCCTATCTTTCAATATATCGGCGGTGGAACGAAAAAGCAAATGAGCCCGAAATTGCCACACGGACGTGACCCGGAATTCCCCAGAACACTTTAAACCGACCTATCAAACGAAACGGTGGACGAACGGCAATTTTGGCCATTGACTTTTTCCGGGATTTTAATAGAATAATAGGGGAAGGTTACGATGAAAGGCTTCTTCAAGTTTCTGCTGGCCATGCTGACCTTGGGTTCGGTGTTTTTCCTCGGTCTTCACCTCGGGAAAGAGAAGGAAAAATCCAAGATCCCGATATTCCAGGAAGAGCCCGAAAGCCACGGCTGAGCGGCCCGCGGTCCGTCCGGCATAGAACGCCATCCCTTTTTCCCCGCCCGGGGAAGAAGGTGGGAGTCGAACGATGAACTGGAGCACCACCGCCATCCTGATCATCTTCGCGGCGTTCGTCCTGCTCCTCATCCTCAACCCCAACATGTCCTGTTTCGGGAAACGCATCACTTCTCCGTTCTATCCGCTCATCAGGAAAAAGCGGCTTAAAGAAAAGGCCGGCGCGGCGACGGGCGCCGGGGAGAAGGCGGCGCCGAAAACCGAAGATTATGGATTTCATTAGTCCTTCGCCCCGGCGTCTCCGTCTGGCCTGGCTCGTGGGTCTTCTCAGCGTGTTCACCGCGTGCGCGGGGCGCGCTCCCATCCTCGTCCCCCCGCCCGGCGGCGTCGAGGCCGTCGAGGGGTTCGGCTCGGCCGCCATGCGAGGAGAGGACGTGGCGGTCAAGGGAAAATTCACCTTCCTCTTCCGCCGGCCGGGCTTCGGCCGGGTCGAGGCCATCGATCCGATCGGCAGGACGGCCTTCCTCATAATCTTCCGCGAAGCCCGGGCCTACTTCGTCGTGCCGGGGAAAAAGGCCTACGCCGAAGAAACGCCGGAGGCCATGATGAAACGGTTCCTGGGGATAGCCCTTCCGCCCGACGAGGTCCTCCTTCTCCTCAGCGGGACCTGGGCGGCCGCCGGCGGCGAGGGCGGTTGGAATGTGGAAAAGGACGAACGGGGACGGGTCGCCCGCGGCGGGCGGGACGGCTTCGTGTTCACGGTCCTGGCGTTTTTCCCGGGGGCCGGAGTGCCGAGGGACATCGGGCTTTCGGGGCCGGGGACGGCTGGGCAGATGAGGGTCCTCAAGCTCGGCTTCAACCCTTCGTTGCGGGAAGCGGCCTTCGACGTGTCCTTCCTCCGCGGCTATGTCCTAAAAACGTGGGAGGAGCTCCTGGAGCGCACGGACAGATGACCGTCAAATCCTTCGCCAAGATCAACCTCGGCCTGGAGATCGTCGGCAAGAGAGCGGACGGCTACCACGATATCCGAACTCTTTTCCAGACGATCTCCCTCGCGGACGAGCTTCATCTCGAGCCCGCCCCGGCCGGCGCCATCCATCTCACCGGGGACGACCCATCCGTGGTTTGGGACGAGACGAACCTCGTCCATCAAGCGGCCCGTCTCCTCAAGGAAATATCGGGGACTGACCATGGCGCCCGGATACTGGTTAACAAGAGCATCCCCGCCGGCCGGGGGCTCGGCGGAGGCAGTTCCAACGCGGCGGCAGCGCTTTTGGGCCTCAACCGGATGTGGGACCTCGGTCTCGACAGGCCCGGATTGGCCGGACTGGCCCGGCGCTTGGGCGCCGATGTCCCCTTTTTCCTGCATGGGGGACTTTGTTTGGGGGAGGACATCGGAGACCGCTTGACCCGCCTCCCCGACCTTGCCCCCATCCCCTGTCTGCTCGTCTTCCCGCCATTCCCCATCCCGACGGCGTCCATCTATGCCGGCATCGGGCCGTCCTTGACTTCCGACGGCAAAGTCAGTAAAATTATGCGTTTTCTAGAGACCGGAGACTTCGGCCTTTTAGAAAACGACCTGGAGCACGTCATTCTCCGGGCCTATCCCGAGCTCGAGAGATGGAAAAAGTTTTTCGGGGAGCGGGGGGCCATCTTGTCCCAGGTCAGCGGGTCGGGCTCGGCGGTTTATGGGATTTTCGCCGACGCGGAGAGCGCCCTTGAGGCGCAGAAGAGGCTCCCCGGAACGCCTGCCACCCGGCTCGCGGCGACCTTGCCGCGGGAGGGCTATTGGGCACAGCTCGGTGCTGGGGCGTAGCCAAGCGGTAAGGCAACGGACTTTGGCTCCGTCATTCGGAGGTTCGAATCCTCCCGCCCCAGTTCGGACGATATAAGGCGAGGAAAAGACGATGAAGGTATTCACGGGATCATCGAACACGGCCCTGGCCCGGGAGATCGTCGATTATTTGAAGATCGATCTCGGGCGGTGCGTCCTCGACCGTTTCAGCGACGGCGAGATCCACTTCTACATCGACGAGAACGTCCGCGGTGAGGACGTGTTCATCATCCAATCGGGGTCGTCCGACGCGAACAGCCACCTCATGGAGCTGTTCATCATGATCGACGCCTTCAAGAGGTCGTCCGCGGGCCGGATCACCGCCGTCATCCCCTACTTCCCCTACGCCCGGCAGGACTGGAAAGACCGTCCCCGCGTCCCGATCTCGGCCCGCCTCGTCTCGGACCTGATCGAAAAAGCGGGGGCCAACCGCATTCTGACCATGGACCTCCATTCGCCGCAGATCCAGGGTTTCTTCTCGGTCCCCGTGGACAACCTCATGTCCGCGCCCGTCCTGGCCAACCACATCAAGACGCTGAAGCTCGAGGACCTGACCATCGTTTCCCCCGACGCCGGGGGCGTCGGCCGGGCCCGGGTGTTCGCCCAGCGGCTGAACGCCAAACTGGCCATCATTGATAAAAGGCGGCCCGCGCCCAACGTGGCCAAGGTCCTCCACGTCATCGGCGAGGTTGCCGACCAAAACGTCGTCATCTTCGACGACATCGTCGATACGGCCGGGACTCTGACCCTCAGCGTGGAAGCCCTGGCCAAAGAGAACGCCAAAAGGATCTTCAGCGCCTGTACGCACCCCGTCCTGTCGGGGCCGGCTCTCGACAGGATCGAGAAATCGAAACTGGAACGCGTCTTCGTGACCAATACGATACCGTTGACGGAACGGGCCGCCGCCTCCAGAAAATTCGCCGTCCTTTCCGTCGCCGAACTTTTCGGAGAGGCGATCCGGAGGATCAACGAGGGGAGCTCGGTGAGCTCTCTCTTCGCTTAAGGAGAACAAGATGAACATCGTCGTCAAGAGCGAGAAACGCCAAGGACTGGGATCCAACGCCGCGCGCCGGCTGCGGAAGCAAGGCTTCATCCCGGCCATCCTGTACGGGGAATCGATGGAGAGCCGGTCCCTCGTCGTGAGCAAGAAGGATATCGTCCAGATCATGAGGCTCGAGTCCGGGGAGAACACGATCTTCAAGGTCGCCGTCGACACCGACATGTACGACGCCATGATCAAGGACCTGCAGATCGATCCGGTCACCGACGAGCTCCTCCACGCCGACCTCATCCGGATCTCCATGGACAAGCCGGTGCGGGTCACGGTCCCCGTCGTCCATCAAGGCGAGCCGTTGGGCGTCAAGACCGAGGGCGGCTTCGTCGACTTCATCACCCGCGAAGTCGAGGTCGAGTGCCTGCCGCGAGACATCCCGGAGAGCCTGTCGATCGACATCTCCGAGCTCCACATCCACCAGGCGTTCAAAGCCGAGGGCATGGCCATCCCGGCCGGCGTCCGGCTCATCACGGAACCCGCGACCGTCCTCGTCCTCGTGTCCCTTCCCCACAAGGAAGAAGAGGAATTCCCCGGCGAGAAGCCGGAAGAAGCCGTGGCCGAGGAGGCCATGGAACCCGAGATCATCAAGAAGGAACGGGCCGAGAAGGAAGAGCCGGAGAAATAGTCCTTGTGGCTGGTTGTAGGGCTGGGCAACCCCGGTGACGAGTACGCGGCCACGCGCCACAACGCCGGTTTCCTATTGGTCGAGCGGGTGGCCCGCGCTTGGGGCGTCCCTCTGCGGGGCCGGCTGTTCCGGGCCAGGACCGGTATCGCCCGCCGCGGCGAGGAGGACGTCCTGCTGGTCCTCCCCAAGACGTACATGAACCGGAGCGGCCTCGCGGCGCGGGCGGCCATGGCCGGTAAGGACATCCCGCCCGAGCGGCTTGTCGTGGTTTACGACGACCTCGACATCCCGCTCGGCGAGATCCGGGTGCGAAAAAAGGGCCGGCCCGGCACGCACAAGGGCATGATCTCGGTCGTGGGCGAAATCCGGACCGACGAGTTCCCGCGCATCCGGATCGGCATCGGCCCACTCCCCGGCGGCCGGGACGCGGCCGATTACGTCCTCGAGCCCTTCCGGCGCGACGAGCGTCTGTCTCTCGAGAAAAGTCTCGAAGCGGCCGGCGAGGCCCTGGAGATGATCCTCGATGGGGCGATCGACCGGGCCATGACCCGTTTCAACCGTCGCCGGGCGACGACTGGGGATTCCGGAAAATAGGAACCCCCTGCCATCGCGTGGCGGAAGGTTGAATTTTCCGGAGAATCGGCTAGAATAGTCGGTGCACTCCTTGTTCCTTCCCGAGGGGAGGAGCTGTTAAATCCATAAGGAGGTCTCAGTGAGACAATACGAAACGGGGTTCGTTCTCTCCCCCACGCTCTCGGAAGAAGAGACAGCGCAGTTGGTACAGCAGATGGCTGAGGTCATCGGCCAGAAAAAGGGCCGCATGGTCAAGCAGGACATCTGGGGTAAGCGCAGGCTGGCCTTCCCGATCAAAAGGTTCCAGGAAGGCGTATACGTTTTTTTCACCTATGAAGGCGCGGGCGATATCTCCACGGAGCTGGAGCGCCGGTTCAAGCAGACCGACTCCGTCATCCGGTTCATGACCGTCCTCCGGGACCCGCGGGACCTCCTCGGGCGGAAGAGGAAAAAGCGCGCCGGGGAAGCCGTGCAGGTCGCCGCCGAACCCGCCGTCGAACAGACGGTCGCCGCGCCTGCCGAAGTGAAAGAGGAGAAGTGAGATGCCGAGAGACGAAAGGCCCGAACGGAGCGAGCGGGGCGGCTACCGGAAGTATTTCACGCCCAAGAGGAAATTCTGCCGGTTCTGCCAGCGGGACGTCCGGGGAATCGATTATAAAGCCGTCGAGATCCTGAAGAAGTACATCCCCGACAGGGGCCGTATCACGCCCCGCCGGATCACCGGGACGTGCTCGTTCCATCAGAGGAAGCTTGCCCTGGCCATCAAGCGGGCCCGGCTCATGGCCCTTCTTCCTTACGTCGAGGATTGACATGAAGGTCATTCTGAAACAGGACGTGGAAAAACTGGGCCGGCGCGGCGATGTGGTCAACGTCGCCCCCGGGTTCGGGCGGAACTATCTCATTCCCCGTAAGATGGCTCTCGCCGTCACTCCGACGAACATCAAGATGATCGAGATCGAGCGCCAGGCCCTGAAGAAAAAAGTCGAGATTGAGCGGAAGGCCTTCCAATCGCTCGCCCAGAAGCTCAACCTGGTCTCGCTGACGTTCACCCGCCGGGCCGGCGACAAGGACGTCATCTTCGGCTCGGTGTCATCCGGCGACGTCAAGGAAGCCCTCGACAAGCTGGGGTATGACATCGACAAAAAGAAGATCCTGCTCGACGAGCCGATCAAGCGGCTCGGCAATTTCGCGGTCCCCATCAAGATCAGCCACGATGACCGGGCGGAGATCAAGGTCGTCGTGGCCCGCGAAGAGGCCGAGGGAACGGACGGCGGCGCAGCCGACGGAAAGACGGAAGACCAGACGACCGGAAAGACCTGAGCGTTCTCCGGACCGGTCCTGGCCGGAGCGAGGTGGCCATGGAACTCGACACGATGTTCCTGAAAAAGACGCCGCCGCAGAGCCTCGAGGCCGAACGGACGGTCCTCGGCGGCATCCTCGTCCAAAACGAGAGCTTGAACGTCGTCCTGTCCACAATCTCTCCCGACGACCTCTATAAGGACGCCCACCGGAAGATCCTGGAGAGGATCGTCGGGCTGGTCGATAGGGGGCTCCCCGTGGACCTCCTCAGCCTGACCGAGGACGCCCAGCGGGCGGGCATCCTGGAAGAGATCGGCGGCGCCTCCTATCTCTCGTCCCTGCTCGACGGCGTCCCCCGCAACATCAACATCGAATACTACGCCCAGATCATCAAGGAGAAGGCGCTCCTTCGCCGGCTGATCCTCTCTTCCACCCGGATCATCCAGGAAAGCTACGAGCAGAAGGAGGACGCCGACGAACTGCTCAATTCCGCCCAGGCGGCCATCATCGAAGTCGCCGAGCAGCGCATCAAACCCGGCTTTCAGCCCATGAGCGCCTTGGCCGGGCCGACGCTGGAGATGATCCGCGTGCTGGCCGAGCGCAAGGAGGCCGTCACCGGGGTCCCCTCCGGTTTCCGCTACCTCGACGGCCTGACCGCGGGGTTCCACCCCTCGGAGCTCATCATCCTGGCGGCCCGGCCGTCCATGGGCAAGACCGCCATGGCCCTGAACATCTCCCACCACGTCGGGATCAAGACGGACAAGGCCGTCGGTTTCTTCTCCATGGAGATGGCCCAGGAGCAGATCGCCATCCGGCTCCTCTGCGCCGAGTCCCAGATCGACATCAAGAAGACCCGGACCGGGTTCATCAGCGACCGCGAGTTCGAAAAGCTCAAGCTCGCCGGGGAGGCCCTCTCCCGGGCCCGGATCTTCATCGACGAATCGCCGGCCCTGACGGTCATAGAGATGAAGGCCAAGTGCCGGCGGCTGAAGATGGAGCAGCGCCTCGACATCGTTTTCGTCGATTACATCCAGCTCATGCGGACGGGCGGGCGGTTCGAGAACCGCAACCAGGAGATGTCTTTCATCTCCCGGTCCCTCAAGGAGCTGGCCAAGGAGCTGCGCATCCCGGTCGTCGGGATCTCCCAGCTCAGCCGGGCCCCCGAAAAGGGGCGGCGCGAACCCAAGCCCATGCTCTCGGACCTCCGCGAGTCGGGCGCCCTCGAACAAGACGCCGATGTCGTCATCTTCATCTACCGGCCCGAGTTCTACCACCCCGACGACGAGTCGCTCAAGGGCATCGCCGAGGTCAGCATCGCCAAGCAGAGGAACGGGCCGATCGGCAACCTCCAGATGGCGTTCATCCGCGAATACGCCCGTTTCGCCGATATGGAGCAGTTCGCCCCGGAGTACTGAACGATGGGGCGGCGATGAAGGACAAGACTGTTTTCATCTGCCAGAGCTGCGGCGCCCGCTCGCCGAAGTGGATGGGCCGCTGTCACGCCTGCGGCGAGTGGAATACCCTCGTCGAAGAGATCGAGGACGAAGCCCCTTCCGGCGTCATCAGCTACGCCCCGACCGAGCCCGTTCTCTATAAGGACGTCCAGGACATCCCCCGCCAGAGGCTCACCGTCGGCATCGAGGACTTCAACAAGGTCCTCGGCGGGGGCCTCGTCTCCGGCTCTCTCGTCCTTGTCGGCGGCGAGCCCGGCGTCGGCAAATCGACGCTCCTCCTCCAGGTGGCCCGGGACATGGCCGCCGGGGAGGCCACGATCCTCTACGTTTCCGGCGAGGAATCCCTGGAGCAGATCAAGCTCAGGGGGGACCGGCTGGGCGTCCGGGACGGACGTCTCTTCCTCCTGGCGGAGACCAACCTCGAGCGCATCCTGGCCCAGGCCGAGCGCCTCGCTCCCAATATCCTCATCGTGGATTCCATCCAGACTGTTTTCTCGGCCAAGATGACCTCGGGGCCGGGGACGATCAGCCAGATCCGGGAGGCCGCCAACCAGATCTTCCGATACGCCAAGAACAGGCAGGTCCCGACCTTCCTGGTCGGCCACATCACCAAGGACGGGACGCTGGCCGGTCCGAAGTCCCTTGAGCACATCGTCGACGTCGTTCTCCTTTTCGAGGGCGAGCGGGACCATAGCCACCGCGTCCTCCGGGCCATGAAGAACAGGTTCGGGCCCGTGTCGGAACTGGCGGTTTTCGAGATGACGGCCGCGGGGCTCCAGCCCATCCTCAATCCGTCGGCCTTCTTTCTCCGCGAACGGCCGCGCGAGGAGGCCGGCAGCGCCGTCGTCTGCACGGTCAAGGGGACCCGTCCCCTCCTCGCGGAGATCCAGGCCCTCGTCTCCTCGACGATCTTCACGGGGAACCCCCGACGCATGACCATCGGCCTCGATCATTACCGGGCGGCCATGCTCCTGGCCCTGGTCGAGAAGAAGGCCGGATACAGCTTCGTCGGGGAGGACATCTACCTCAACGTGGCCGGAGGGATGTCGATCGACGAGCCCGCCGTCGACCTGGGAGTCGTCATGGCGGTCGTCTCCTCGCTCAAGAACGCGCCCTTGCCCCAGGATATGGTCTTCTTCGGGGAGGTCGGCCTCAGCGGCGAGATCCGCTCCGTCAACCAGCCGTTGGTCCGGATCAAGGAGGCCCATTCCCTGGGTTTCGGGACCGTCCTCCTCCCGGCCGGCAACCTGGCCGCGCTGGACAAACAAGACCTGCCGGCGATCCAGTGCGTGGGGGTGAAGACCGTCCGCCAGGCCCTCGACCATGTTTTCTGATCTCTTTGATATCTTAAATAGATAAGGAAAGAACCGATGGGCCTTTTCATTTTCCGCTTCTTCATCATCGGATTGATCACGATCGGCGGCTATTTCTATCCGCCCTTCAAGCTCAACGGCGCCTACGGGGCCGCCGCGGCCTTCGTATTGGGCGCCCTGATGATGTTCCTGGAGACCCGGATACGGAAAGCCCAGTTCCGGGTTATCTGGAGCGCCGGCATGGGCCTGCTCGCCGGCATCCTCCTCGGCTGGATGCTCGGTGCGATCTACCAGTCCATCGTCCATACGCGGGAGATGGCCACCTTCATCCGCATCTTCTTCCTGGCCATCATGCCCTATATCGGGCTCCTCGTCGGGACGCGGAAGCCGGAGTGGCTCGACCCGGCCCACCTCATCGGGCTGTTCAAGGAGAAACGGATCGGCCGCAGCTTCAAGATCCTCGACACGAGCGTCATCATCGACGGGCGCATCGCCGACCTCTGCGACACCGGGTTCATCGAGGGCGCGCTCGTCGTCCCCCAGTTCGTCCTCAAGGAGCTCCAGTTCGTGGCCGACTCCGCGGACGGGCTGAAGAGGCAGCGTGGCCGGCGCGGCCTCGACGTCATCGACCGTCTCCAGAAATCCTCCCAGGTGGAGGTGATCATCTCCGACCTGGATTTCCCCGAGACCCCCGACGTCGACTCCAAGCTCATCGAATGCGCCAGGTCCATGGGCGCCAAGATCGTCACCAACGACTACAATCTGAACAAGGTCGCCCGCATCCAGGGCATCAAGGTCCTCAACATCAACGAGGTCGTCAATTCCCTCCGGCCGGTGGTCCTGCCGGGCGAAGCCATGAGCGTGTTCATCCTCAAAGAGGGCAAGGAAAAGGAACAGGGCGTCGCTTACCTCGACGACGGCACCATGGTCGTGGTCGACAACTCGCGGCGGATGATCGGCCAGACGGTCGACATCACCGTCACCTCCGTCCTCCAGACGACGGTCGGGAAGATGATCTTCGGCCGCTTCAACGGAGAGTCGAAGTGAGCCGGGCGTCGGCCATCGTCGTCGCGGCCGGGGCCGGCAAGCGCTTCGGCGAGAAGAAGCAGTTCGCCTACCTGCGGGGCAAACCCGTCCTCGAATGGACGCTCGAAGCGTTCCAGGCCCACGGCGAGGTGGACGCCGTCGCCCTCGTCCTCCCCGATGAGAAGGACCTGAAGCACTACCGGATGCGCTACCCCAAGATCGTCGATATCGTCCGCGGCGGCGAGAGGCGCCAGGACTCGGTCTGGCAGGGGTTCCGCCTTCTCGATGCCGCGACGGCGGATGTCGTTCTGATCCACGACGGGGCCCGACCGCTCGTGAGCGCCGGTCTCGTCAGCCGGGTCATCGCCGCGGCCCGCGCCGCCGGAGCGGCCGTGCCCGTCCTGCCGCTCGAAGAGACCGTCAAAGAGGTCCGTGACGGCCGTATCGTCGGCACGGTTGACAGGACCTTCCTTGCCCGGTCCCAGACTCCCCAAGGATTCCTTTACGCCGTGCTGAAGAAAGCCCTGGTCCAGGCCCGCCGGGACCGGTTCTACGGCACGGACGAGGCGATGCTCGCCGAGCGGGCGGGCATCCCGGTGACGGCGGTCGAGGGGGACCCGCGCAATATCAAGATCACCACCCCGGTCGACCTGAAAATCGCGGAGGGGCTGCTCGATGCATAAGATAGGTTTCGGCTACGACATCCATCGGCTGGAAGCCGGGCGCAAGCTCGTCCTCGGCGGCGTCGACATTCCCTTCCGCGCGGGGCTCGCCGGCCACTCCGACGGCGACGCCCTCGTCCACTCCGTCATCGACGCCCTCCTTGGGGCCCTCGGAGAGGGCGACATCGGCGGCCGCTTTCCGGACACCGACCCCCTTTTCAAAGGGGCGCGGAGCGTGGGCCTCCTTGGGGACGTCGTTGGGCTCCTGCGGCAGCGCGGCGCCGAGATCGTCAACGTGGATTCGGTCATCGTTTCCGAAGAGCCGAAAATGGGCCCGCACATCCCGGCGATGAAGGCGGTCCTTTGTCCCGTCCTCGGGATCCCCGCGGCCGGCTTGGGCATCAAAGCCAAGACCAACGAAGGCCTGGGGCCGGTCGGCGAGAAGCGGGCCATCGCCTGCTACGCCGTCGCCCTCCTCCGCTTTTCTGGCTGAACGCCCCAGAGGACCCGCAGGCATCGCCACGGGTTGACTTGGCTGCGCATTCCGAATATCCTCCACTTAACACGCTCGCGAGGAGGTCACATGAATAAACCCGTCTTGAAACTTGGCCTGGCCGCGGCCGTCGCCGCGACCGTCATCATCGTCGCCATGGCCCAGGAACCGGGGCCTCGGGGACGGGGTTCTCAGGAGTCGAAGCCGACGAAGATGTATACGGTCGGCGGTACCCGGCATGGGATCAGCTTTTTCCCGAGGGTCGACACGCCCTTTACCCGGCCCAAGGTCGCCGGCGTGCTGGACTTCGTCCACTATCACACCTACGACGAAGTCAATTCCTTCCTCAGGAAATGGGCGTCCGAATACGCGAACATGGTCGACCTTTATTCCGTGGGCAAGTCGTTCGAGGGGCGGGACATCTGGCAGATCACGATCACCAACAAGTCCACCGGCAAGGATACCGACAAGCCGGCCATGTTCATCGAAGGGAACCGGCATTCCGGCGAAGTGACGGCGGCCGAGTCGGCCCTCTGGTTCGCTTGGCATATCCTCTCCTCGTACGGGCAGGACCCCGAGATCACCCGGCTTGTCGATACCAAGGCCATCTACGTCAGGGTCGAGAACGACCCCGACGGTTCCGAGCTCTACCTCAACACGGCCCAGTCGAACCGCAGCACGGTCCGCCCGTACGACGACGACAGGGACGGCCTCCTCGACGAAGACCCGGCCGAGGACCTCGACGGCGACGGCTTCATCCTTCAGGTCCGCAAGAAGGTCGAGCCCGGCAAGGGCACGATGATCCTCGACCCCGACGATCCGTCGGGCCGGCTGATGAAACGGGCCACCGACGGCAAGGGCGACTACGTCGTTTCGACCGAGGGCCTTGACAATGACGGCGATGGACGGACCAACGAGGACGGCATCGGCGGCCTGGATCTTCACCGCAACTACCCGGAGAACTGGCGTCCCATGCCCGGCCTGGACCTGACCGGTCGCGGCTGGACGCAGGGCGGGTCGGGCGAGTACCCGCTCTCGGAGACCGAGACGCGGGCGGTCTTCCTGTTCCTCCTCGAGCACCCCAACATCAGCATCGTCCAGACCATGGACACGAGCGTGCCCATGCTGCTCCACGGTCCGTCGACGAGCCGCATGAGCGAATCCATGTTCCCCGAGGACATGAAGATCTACCAGTACTTCGACGAGCAGGGGAAAAAGATCACCGGCTACCCGAACGCCGGCGACACGTACTGGGACTACGCCAATCTGGGCCGGGGCGACCGCGACATGCGGACCCGGGCCGCCCAGATGGGCTTCGAGATACCGCGCGAACCCCAAGGTTCCCCGCTCTTCGGCCATTCGCCGGACTTCGGCTATCTCTATTACGGCGCCGTCTGGTACGGCGACGAGCTGTGGAACGGCGGCCGGGTCAAGGACTACGATGGCGACGGCCGCGTCACCGATCTCGAGAACCTCCGTTATATCGATGAGGAGCTCGGCGGCCGCTATTTTAAGCCCTGGACGAAGTTCATCCACCCGACGCTCGGCGAGGTCGAGATCGGCGGCTTCAATCCAAAGTACTGGCGCCAGAATCCGCCCGTCGAGATCCTCGAGGAGTGGATCAGGAAAGAGGCCCTATTCAACCTCTTCATGGCCAAGTCCCTGCCCCAGGTGAAGATCGTCTCCGCCGATATCAAGCCGGTCAAAAAGGAAGCCGACACGTTCGAGGTCGTCGCTGTTTTCACCAACGAAGGATTCCTGCCCACGGCCCTCAAGATGGCCGACCGGGTCAAGATCGTCCGGCCCGACACCGCGGAGGTCCGCCTCCCCGCGGGTGCCGAGCTCGTCGGCGTGAGGGGGCGCCAGGACATCGGCTTCCTCAAGCAGAACGAGAAGAAAGAGGTCCGCTGGAAGGTCAAGATCAAGCCGGGAACGGTCGGCGAGGTTGACGTCGCCATCCTCTCGACGCGCGGCGGCGTCGCCCGGACGAAGGTCAAGATCGGCTAGCTTTTCCCGGGCCCGCCGCGGCTGCCGGCCCCGGCGTCGATGTCGTACGTCTTCATCTTGTAGCTGAGCATCCGCTCGGTGATGCCCAGGAACTTGGCGGCTCGGCTCTTGACTCCACCGCTTTCTCGCAGGGCGCGCCTGATCTCCCGGGTCTCGAGCCGGTGGACCTTGTCGAGGAGCGAAGCATCGGCGTCTCCCGGATCGTCCTCGGCCGTCTCCTTGAGGACGAGGGGCAAGTCGGCCGCCCCGAGGACGTCCCTTTCGGCGAAGACGACGGCCCGTTCGATGACGTTCTCGAGCTCCCGGACGTTGCCGGGAAAGGAGTAATTCACGAGGACATTCAAGGCTTCCCGGGTGATTCCTTGGATTTTTTTCCCCTCCCGTTCGCCGTACTTCTTCACGAAGAAGTCCGCTAGGAGGGGAATGTCCTCCTTCCTTTGACGGAGCGGCGGGACGGTGATGGCGATGACATTGAGCCGGTAGAAGAGGTCGGCCCGGAACCTGCCTTCTTTCATCAGGGTACCGAGGTCGTGGTTGGTCGCGGCGATGATCCGGACGTCGGCCCTGAGGGCCTGGTTCGAGCCCAGCCGGTAGAACTCCCGGTCCTGGAGGAAACGGAGGAGCTTGACCTGCGCCTGGGGGGCAAGGTCTCCTATTTCGTCGAGAAAAAGTGTGCCTCCGGAGGCCGCCTCGAACTTCCCGATCTTCCGCTCGTGGGCGCCCGTAAAGGCCCCCTTTTCGGCGCCGAAGAGCTCCGATTCGATCAGGGTTTCGGGGAACGAAGGGACGTTCAAGGGAACAAAGGGACCCTTTTTCCGCGGCGAAGATTGGTGGATCGTCCTGGCGACGAGGTCCTTGCCCGTGCCCGTCTCGCCGGAGACAAGGACCGTGGCTTCGCTCCGGGCCGCGTTGACAATGAGGTGGGCGACCTCCTCCATCGGAGGAGAGGCGAAGACGAAGTTCCTGGCGCTGAAGCGCTCGTCGAGCCGTTCCTGGAGAAGAGAGATCTCTTTTTTGAGCTTCTGCCGCTCCAGGGCGCGCTCGAGGATGATGAGGAACTTCTCGAAATCCAGCGGCTTGACGATATAATCGTAGGCGCCGGCCCGGACGGCCTCCACGGCCCGCTCGATGTTCCCGTAAGCCGTGACCATGACCGGGGTCACGAGGGGGTTCCCGGCCAGCATGTCCTTGATGGCGTCGACACCCGTTTCTTCGCCCAGCCGGTAATCGACGACGGCCACGGCGACCGGATTCCGGACGACGGCCTCCAGGGCCTCCTTCCGGGACGACGCCTCGATGACCGGGAAACCGCGCGCCTCCAGATTTTCCCGGATGAGCTTGCGCTGGACCGGGTCGTCTTCGACGACCAGGATAAGAGGTTCGTTCATCTCACGCTCCTGGAAGCTCGATCCGGAATTCGCTCCCCTTGCCTGCCCGGCTCCGGACCTCGATCGTTCCGCCATGAGCTTCGACGATTTTTTTGGCCAGAAAGAGACCGATCCCCGTGCCCTTCTCTTTTGTCGTGAAGAAGGGTTCGAAGACCCGGGCGACGGCCTCCGGCGGGATGCCCGGTCCTTCGTCCCGGACCAGGATCTCGATCTTTTTTTTCGTCCGGCGGCCTTCCACCCGGACGGGAGTGGACGACGACGCTTCCACGGCGTTTTTTAGGATGTTGAGCAAGGCCAGTGACAGCAGCTCGGCGTCGCCCGCCAGTCGAACGCCGGGCTCCGCTTCGATGTGAAGACGGGTCGTAATTTCCGGGTCCTCCGCGGCGAGGCTTGCCGCGGCGCGGCGCAGGACGTCGTCCAAGACGAGCATCGAGGAAACAGGCCGGACAGGCCTGACCGCGCTCGAGAATCGGTCGACGATGCGGGCGATCGCCTGGACCTGGTTCTTCCCGAGTTCCAGGCTTTCCTTCTCTTCCGGGGGGGTTTTATGGAGAAGCAGTTCGAAGAGCAGGGACAGGCTGTTCAGCGGGTTCTTGATCTCGTGGGCTATGCCCGAGGTGAAGGCCGAGATTTCCCGGAACCTCTCCTTCTCCAATCGTTCGGCCTCGGCCTCCCGGGCCTTGGCCATGTAGCCGGATTGGAGCTGGAACAGGCCCCGGAAAAAGAGCGCGCCGGCGAGCAGGATGAGTCCGGAGAGAAAGAAGGAGGTCCGCCGGGACAAGGCGATCATCTCTTCCATCCCGGCCAGGGCGTATCCCAGGTAGATGTAATAACGGCTTCCGTCCCGGCGCGGGACGGCCGTGAACGTGTTGAAGATCTTCCCGGCCGGGGAGTCGATGATCTCGGATCGTTCGGCCCGGGCCTCCCGGAGAGAGATGGGCAAGTAGCCTTCATAGCGGGAATTCCAGGCCAGGACGTTGTTTTCCCCGTCGAGGAGGGCGATGAAATAGATGTCTTCTTCCGTGAGGACGATGTCGAGGATCCCGCCGGGGGACACGCCCTCGTCGAGAAGATGGGAGACCGTCACCCTGAGAATGTCCGCCGTGGCCCGGAGCTGGCCGCGGACCAGGACCTCCGTCCGCCTCTTCAAATCGGCCTGGCCGAGGAAGGAGGCCAGGGAGAAAAAGAAGAACACTCCAAGGAAGGGAAGGAGGAAGAAAAGAAATACGTTCCGACGCTTCAATTGCCGCAGAACCTCCGTATCCCGCGCTTATGTCGGGGGCCGCCTTGCCAGCTGGGGAATCCCCGCTTGTCCCGGAGCGTGAACGTTTCGCCCCGGAGCTGGAGCTCCCGGGCCATGACCGTCGGGAGGTCTTCCCGGGCTTCGGAGAGGGACCCTACGATCTTCACTTTCTCGCCGCCGTGGATGTCCTGGCCGAAGAACCAGGATGGGCTGACTTCGACTTTGTACATTTTCTTCTCCGCGGAAGCCTCGACACGGAGGACGAGAAAGGGGGCTGTCCCCTTGTAGCGGGGCTCGAGGGCGATCTCCCGGACCGTCCCTTCGAGCCGGATCTCTTTGTCGACGTTGTAGAAATGCTCGGCCGTCTGCCCGGCCGCTGGGCCGGCGAAGAGCACCGCGAGAATGGGAATGAGGGCGATTCTGTTATTCATGAGATGCCTCCCTTCCGGCCGGTCGGCAGGTTCCACTCGAACCCGCCCATGATGTAATGGCCCTTCCAATCGAATAGCGGGTCGCTCGAGCGATTGTCGACCCGCGAGAAGGCCAGGAAAACCGTGACCCGGCGGAAGTTCTTCTCGACGCGGGCCTCGACGAGATGCCGGAGGTCGTTCCGGACGATCCCCAGCGGCTCTCCTTCAAGGCTCAGGCTTTCGACTCCGGGGAACGTCTTGTCGGCGTAGGTGTAGCCGGCCTTGATCTCGACGCTCCAGGGGAGGTTCAAGGTGAGCCGGCCGTTGAACTGGCTCCCGTCCCAGGAGAAGGCGTCCGAACTGGGGTTCTGCACAAGGTAGAATTCCTCGATCGAAAGGAACGGGTTTTCGCCCGTCACGATCCATTGCCTCAAGGCGGACACGCTCAGCCCGGCCACGTCTCCGAGGCCTTGGGCTGCGAGAACGGAGAGGGAGACATGGCCGATTCCTGCGCCGCCGCCCTCGCTGTTAGTGCGCGGAATGAAGCCGTTGCCGCCCTGGTAATCAGCGCCTCCCCAGCCCTGGCCGGAACCGCTCCCCGTTCCCGCTCCCATGCCGGCTGGCGCGGCGATTATCGCGACCGGCTCCGGCAGGAAGGGATGGAGGAAATATTTGTATCCCCATTCCGCGTCCGCCTTAAAAGTGGTTCTGGTTGCGAAATATTTATCGATTGAAAGGGAGGCCGTCGTGCTCACGAAATCGAACAGGGAGTCCTTGTAGGCCGCGTAAGCGCCCTGTCCCTGGAGCTTCAAGATGGAAGAGGGCGCCAGGTAGGTCTTGAAGGCTGCCAGAAGGTTGGCTCCCAGGGCGCTGAAGGCTTCATAGGTCTGCCGATAGAACAATCCGGAACCGCCCGCGGCGAAGTAAAAAGCACTCTTCGCCCCGGTGGGTTTGAGATAATCCAGGCCGATGTCCGCTCCGAAGGAGCTCAATCCGGACATTTCGCGAAAGGCGGAGTACTGCAGGCCGGCGAGCAACGAGACCGCCGAAAAGTCCTGGTTGATGGAGAGCGAAAACGCCGAGATCTGGTCCGCTACGGCGTTTCTCGTTTGGAACAGGTTCTGGGTGGAGTGCTGGTTGAAAGAGAGGTAAACGACGCCTCCCTCGGCCGAGATGGCCAGGAGCAGGAGAACGGGAACGATGAAGCGCATCTTCCGTATTATCATGATGTAAAACCCCCGATCTTTCAAGAAAAAAAGCCTCCTCTTCGCGAGGGCGGAGAGGAGGCTCTTCGCAATCTTAGCGGCGGCCCTTTCTCTGTACAGCGCCCTTGGGGCCGGTGCCATCGCACACTCCGATCCCGGCCGTCCGTCCGGCGGCCATCGTGCCCTGCCGGAAGGAGCCCTTGCCGAAGTTGGCCTTGGTGAGCTGTCCGGCCTTCTGGCCCTGGGTCATTTCCGTATCGTCCGGGCGGCCGACGCGATTCTGGTCCTTGTAGCCGGATCCGTCGAGCGGCCGGGTCCAATCGGCGTCCTGGCCGTTGGGGATGCCGTCGCCATCGGCGTCACGGGCGGCGTCGTTGATGCCGTCCCCGTTCTCGTCGATGAAAAGGGTCCCGAATCTGTGCTGATAAGCGGGCTTCGTCAGGACTTTGTTCTGGGCCTTGACCTGAGCCTTGACCTGAGCCTTGACCTGGGCTTGGGCCTGGGTCTGTTCCTGGGTCTTCTCCTGGGCCGCCGCGAAGGCGAAGCCGACGAGAAGAATCCCGACTGCGAGTGCGAATGCTTTTTTCATCTTATGACCTCCTAAGTCATTTAGGCCAAACTCTAATGCGAGCTACGTGCCAAGTCTTATCTATAAGAAAATAAACAAGATATATAAATACACCTCGGGGAAAACAGACAATTTTGTTGGACTAACCGACATTATTGCCGGATCCCAGCCTGCGGCGGCTCTTTGACCGGCCCGGTCGCCGGGGGTCTTAGGGGGGGGGCTGGGAAGACATGGTCTGAAGGAGCATTTTTCGGGACCGTCGATTTCCTGTATAATAGGAACCGTCGGCCAGGGCCGGCCGGGATGCGGCACCCCCGTTTCGGGCCCCCTGCGATGAGGTCAGCCCCCTTTTATCCCTGTTGAAACCGGAACCGAAGGGCGGGCGTTGAAGAAAAGGATCCGGCTCCGGGAAGAATTGGCCCCTCCCCCCGTCTAATAGGGTGCGGAGGACAAGTGAGCATATCTGAATGGAAGAACGACAACTTGTCCAGCTGGCCCAAGAAGGAAGCCCGGCGGCCTTCGAGGAGCTGGTCGCGAAATACCAGTCCAAGGTGTTCAGCATGGCTTTGAGTTTCACCCGGAACCGTGAGGCGGCCGACGACCTGGCCCAGGAAATTTTCCTGAAAGCCTACCTGGCCCTGCCCCGGTTCCATGGAAAATCGGAGTTCGGGACATGGCTCTACCGGATCTCCATCAACCATATCAAGGACTATCTCCGGAAAAAGAGCCGGGTCAAGGAAGTCTCGCTGGAGGATGTCGCCGAAGTTTCGGCCTCCAACAGGGAGCAGATGGAACGGGCCGAGCAGGAACAGGAGACAGAAGCCCGGCGGACGCTCGTCCAGAGATTCGTCCAGGGGCTGCCGGAAAAATACCGGGTCATCGTGACGCTCCGGGACATCCAGGGTCTGGCCTACGAACAGATCTCCCAGACCCTCAAACTTTCGCCGGGGACCGTGGACTCCAGACTCCACCGGGCGCGGAGGATGCTCCGCAAAAAGCTGGCTCCTTATCTGTTGAGAGAGGGAGGGGCAAATGGACTGTAAAACGGCGGAAAAACGGATCCTGCGGTCCCTCGACGAGCGGCTCGATGAGCGCTCGGCGGGCCTCCTCGGGAAACACCTCGAGGCCTGTCCGTCCTGCCGGAAGGCGGAGGCGGAATACCGGTCCATGCTCGCCCTTCTGCGGGACGGAAAGGACTCCGCCCCGCTGCCCCGTTTTTGGGAGCGCCTCCAGCCCCGGCTTCGGGAGGAGCGAGAGATTGCGCCCTTTCTTTTCTGGGAAAGATGGAACCTGCGGGCCATCCCGGCATTTCTGGCTATCGTGTTCGTGGCCGGCGCGGCCCTCTTTTTCACCCCGCCGGCCAGCGAGCTGACCGCGTCGGAGGCCCTGCTCATCAATAACACCAACCCCATCACCGTGGCCGAACAGATTTTCAATGTCGAAAAGCCGGACGAAAGGAACATGATGCTCCTTTTCGCCGCGCTCGATGACAAGGCACCGGTCCGGAGGCCGACACCATGAAGACGAAATACAAGATCCTTATCGCCCTGACGCTCCTCGTCGTCTTCGGCCTTGGTGTCACCGCCGGCGTGCTGGGGGAGAGATACTTCGTCCACAAGACGTCCCGCCGCCCCCAGCCGGACCGGTCGTCCCATCCGACTTTCGAGAGCTGGGCCCGGGAGCTCCAACTGACGCCGGACCAGCAGGAGAAGATCCGCGAGATCTTCAAGAAGAACGAAGTGCGGATGAAACAGTACCGGACCGATGGGCTGGCCAAACTCGGCGAGATCCGCAAGATGCTCAGGGCCGAGATGGACGCGGTCTTCACTCCCGAACAGAAGAAGAAAAACGAAGAGATCATCCGCCAGCAGGATGAGCGGCGGAAGAACGATCCCAATCGAAAGAGTCCCAACCGAAACGATTCGCGCGAACGGCGGGAGCCGGATAAGCAGCCGCCGGACCGCGAGTGCTAAAGGAGATAAGCCATGAAGAAAAAAACCATTTGGATCATCGTAGTCCTGGTCGTCGTAGCCGGGGCCATTCTCGGCCTGACGGTGTTCAGTAGCGGTAAGAACGGCGAGATTAGGTACAGAACCGAGACGCTCGCCCGCGGCGACGTCGAGGCCCTCGTCGTCACCTCGGGGACCTTGAACCCGATCGAGATCGTCGACGTCGGCGCCCAGGTCTCGGGCAAGATCGAAAAGCTCTACGCTGACTTCAATACGCCCGTCACCAAGGGGCAAATCGTAGCCGAACTCGACCAGGAACCCCTGAAGATGAAGATCGACCAGAACGAGGCCAACTACAGGAGCCGCGTGGCCTCCCTCGATCGGGCCAAGGTGACCCTATCCCAGGCCGAAAAAGGCTACGAGCGGGCCAAGTCCCTGTTCGCCAAGGAGCTCGTCTCTATCGAGGAGATGGAGGCGGCCGAGGCCTCGTATTTAGGCTCTAAAAGCGACCTTATTTCGGCCGAGGCCACCCTATCCCAGGCCAAGAGCACGCTCGACCTGAGCAAGGTCGATCTGTCCTACGCGGTCATCCGGGCCCCGGTCGACGGTATCGTCATCGTCCGGAAAGTCAATGTCGGCCAGACCCTCCAGTCGAGCATGACGGCCCCCCTCCTGTTCCAGGTGGCGACCGACCTGACCAAGATGAAGGTCGAATGCAGCGTCGACGAGTCCGACATCGGCAAGGTCAAAGAAGGGCAGAAGGCCCGGTTCACGGTCGAGGCCTATCCGAACGAGACGTTCAACGGCGTCGTCCAGCAGGTCCGATTCTCGCCCGAGACCGTCCAGAACGTCGTCACCTACACGACCATCGTCAACGTCGAGAATCCGGGGAAAAAGCTCCTTCCCGGCATGACGGCGACCGTGTCCATCATTGTCGGCGAGGCCAAGGACGTCCTTCGGGTTTCGAACGCGGCCCTGCGCTTCACCCCCAACCTGAGCCCCGAAGAGCTCGCCAAGATGGCCCAGGAGCTGAGGGACCGGATGACGGCCCAGCGCTCGGCACCGGGCGGACAGCCGGGCGCGGCCGAAGCACCGGGCGCGGGCGCCGCTCCGTCCAGGAACGGCGGTCAGGCCAGGCCCGCAGGAGCAGGCCAGGGAGCGCCGGGCGGCGGCGACGGCCAGACCGGCCGGACGCGCCAGCAGGCACCGCGCGTTTGGCTTCTGGGGAAGGACGGCAAGCTGAGTATGGCATTCCTCCGGACGGGCGTTTCCGACACGAGCTACTCGGAAATCCTCCGCAGCGATCTCAAGGAAGGCGATGTAGTCGTCATCGGGACGGAATTGCCGAACGCGAAGGCCGGTGGGAACCAGCCCCAGATGAACCAGATGATGTTCATGGGCGGCGGCCGCCGGTAAGCGCCGCGCCTAAAGGATAACGATAATGGCTGGAAATATTATCGAGCTTCGGAATTTGGCCAAAACCTACTATATTGGCGAGACCCACGTCGACGCCCTGCGGGGCGTGTCCTACACGATCGAGAAAGGGGACTTCCTGGCCGTCATGGGATCTTCGGGGTCCGGCAAGTCGACCCTGATGAACATCCTCGGCTGCTTGGACAAACCGACCTCGGGCGAATACATCCTCGATGGAGAAGAGGTCTCCAAGTTCGATAAGAACAAGCTGGCCCGCATCCGGAACCAGAAGATCGGTTTCGTCTTCCAGAGCTTCAACCTCCTCTCCCGGACGACGGCCCTGGAAAACACCGAGTTGCCTCTTCTCTACTCGGCGACGAACGGCAAAGACATGGCGGAGCGGGCCATGGCCTCGCTCGCCGCCGTCGGTCTCAAGGACAGGGCCCATCACAAGACGAACCAGCTTTCCGGCGGCGAGCAGCAGCGGGTGGCCATCGCCCGGGCGCTCCTCAACAACCCGACCCTGATCCTGGCCGACGAGCCGACGGGCAATCTCGACAGCAAGACGAGTTCGGACATCATGAACATCTTCAAGTCGCTCAACGAAGAGAAAGGCATGACGATGGTCATGGTCACCCACGAACCCGACATCGCTGCCTTCGCCCGGAAACGGATCTACCTCTTGGACGGCCTCATCACGCGGGAAGAGCGGTCTTGACCCGGGAGGGAAGGTCCGCGAAGGAGAATTCATCATGATCAAACGAGCCCTCATGCACGGTATCAGAACGTGCCGGGTGGCCTTCCGGGCCCTGGCCCGCAACAAGATGAGGTCGTTCCTCACGGCCCTGGGGATCATCATCGGCGTCGGCGCCGTGATCGCCATGGTCAGCATCGGCGAAGGGGCCAAGCGCGGCATCGAAGACCGGTTCGCCTCCATGGGCACGAATCTTCTCTTCGTTTCGCCGGGCAGCGCGAGCTCGAGGGGTGTCCAAGGCGGGTGGGGCAGCCGAACGACGCTCAAGGCAGAAGATGCTCAGGCTATCGAGCAGCAGTGCCCGTCCGTCATGTACGTCTCGCCCTCCGTCAGCGCCCGGGCCCAGACGGTCTACGGCAACAAGAACTGGAACACCTCGATATCGGGCACGGGGGAGCGCTATCCGGAAGTCCGCAACTGGGACGTCGAGTTTGGCAGCTATTTCGATGAGAACCAGGTCAGGTCCGCGGCCAAGGTCTGTGTCCTCGGAGCCGACGTCAAGACGAACCTGTTCGAGGACGACGACCCGGTCGGCAAGGTCATCCGGCTCAAGAAGATCCCGTTCAAGGTCCTTGGCGTCCTGAAAAAACGTGGCGAGTCGGGCGGGTTCGGCAGCCGGGACGACATGATCGCCATCCCCTACACGACGGCCATGCGGCGGCTGCAGGGGATCGACTATATCCAGTCGATCGATGTCCGGGCGGTTTCGTCGGACCAAATGCCGCAGGCCCAGGCCCAGATCGAGGAGCTCCTCCGGGTCCGGCACAGGATTGCCCCCGGCGCGGAGGACGATTTCACCGTCCGCAACATGTCCGAGATCGCGGAGTCGGCCGCCCAGGCGACCCAGATGATGACCGTCCTTCTCGGGAGCATCGCCTCGATCTCGCTCCTCGTGGGCGGCATCGGGATCATGAACATCATGCTGGTCTCCGTGACGGAGAGGATCCGGGAGATCGGCCTGCGCATGGCCGTCGGCGCCCGCGAGCGGGACATCCTCCTCCAGTTCCTGACCGAGGCGATCGTCCTCAGCATGATGGGCGGGCTCATCGGCATCGCCTTCGGCGTCGGTGCGTCCAAGCTCATCAAGAAGATCCCGATGTTCGCCTCGTTCAATACCGTCGTCTCCCTCCAGTCGGTCCTGATGGCCTTCTTCTTCGCCGCGACGATCGGCATTTTCTTCGGGTTCTACCCGGCCCGGAAGGCCTCCCGGCTCGACCCGATCGAAGCCCTGAGGTACGAATAAACTCCGGCCCTCTCCTCGGAGAGCCGCCGGTTGAAGACAAGGAGAATGAACATGAGAAAAAAAGCCCTATTCCCCCTGATGGTTCTCGCCCTCGTCCTGGCGGCCCCCGGCTTCGGCCAGGACGCCAACGGCACTCTGTCGTTGTCCCTCGATGAATGCATCATCAAGGCTCTCAAGGACAACCTGGGTGTCGCCATCCAGGTCCTCGGCCCTGATATCTCGAGAGAAGGTGTCACCCGAGCCCAGGAAAAATACATCCCGACGTTGAGCATGAGCGCTAGCAGCCGAAGCACGGAGAACGCCTCCTATTCCTACCTCGACGCGGCCGATAGCCTCGTCGACAAGACCCAGAATTTCACGTTCCTCAATGCTAGCCAAACCCTGCCGACCGGAGGCACGTTCAGCCTCGACTTCACGGGCTACAAAACGGCGACCAACCGTATCGGCCAGACTATCAACCCCCGTTACGGGACGACGGTCCGATTCAATTTCAGCCAACCCCTCCTTCGGAACTTCGGCTTCAAAATGGCCCGCCGGGAGATCCTGGTGGCCATGAACAACCTCGGGGTCTCGGAGGAGAGTCTCAAGAAGACGCTGTCGGACACCGTCTACAACGTCGAGAGCGCCTACTGGAATCTCGTCTACAGCATCGAGAACCTCGATGTGCGCCGCCAGTCCCTCGAGCTCGCCAAGGACCTCCTCGAGAAGAACCAGCGGTCGGTCGAGGTCGGCACTCTGGCCCCCATGGAAGTCCTGAGCGCCCGGGCCGAGGTGGCCACCCGCGAGGCCGACCTCATCCAGGCGGAAACCCAGATCCAGAGCAACGAGGACCAGCTCCGGCTCCTCCTCAACATCACCGGCGACGAGGACAAGAGGATCACGGCCGTCGTGCCCAAGGACAAGCCCACGTACGTCCAGAAAACGGTCGACCTCGATGAAGCCCTGGCCACGGCCATCCAGAACAGGAACGACCTCGAGATCTCCCGGATCGGACTCGAAACGGAAAAACTCAACCTCAGCTACGCCAAGAACCAGAACATGCCCGACCTCAACCTCACGGCGGCGTTATATGCCCCCGGCATCGACGGGACACAGCTCTTCTATGACGAGCTCGGCCCGCTCGGGGGCAACGTCATCAGCACCATCCCCGGCGGGATTGGCGGCGCCCTAAATCAGACCTACAACTTCAAGTACCCGAACTGGAACCTGGGTTTGACGCTCAGCATCCCCCTGGCCAACATCTTCTCCAAGGCGAACCTGGCCCAGGCCCGGCTCAACATGCGGCAGGCCATGCTCGAGCTCGAGAACCAGAAGGAGCAGATCTATCTCGAGATCAAGAACGCCGTCCGGTCCGTCGAGGCCAACTACAAGAGGATCCTGGCCTACACGACGGCCCGCGAGCTGGCCGAACAGAAGCTCGCGGCCGAGGAAGAGAAGCGCCGGGTCGGGCTGAGCACCAACTACTTTGTCCTTCAATTCCAGCGGGACCTGGCCAACGCCCGCATCTCCGAGCTCAATGCCATCGTTTCCTACAATGTCTCGCTGGCTTCGCTCGAAAGATCGATGGGCACCAACCTGAAGTCGAAGGATATCAAGCTCTCGGAGATCGTCCCCGGCCTGGATTGAGCGGAATTCCCCTGCCGGCGGAGGGCCGTTGGAGGCCCCCCGCCGGCCTTCGGATCCTCCCCTTTCCCCCTTGGTTGTCAACAATTTAACTTGCAATCGTAGGATGATTGTGCTATCCTCTTTAGCAACGAGTGTCCTTTCCGACCCAACCTATCGATTGGAGAAGCTTCTATGAACAGAAAGCTGATCCGGCCCAATCTCACCGAGATCAAGGAACGCATGAGCCAGGACAAGGAACGGGAAAAGGAAGCGGTCCACAAGAGAATGCACCCGCCGACCGACACCTTCGCCGAGAGCTATTACTACCTCAAGCAGATGAACAAGAAAACCCCCATGGCCGTCGTCTACTCGGACGGCGAGATCGTCGAGGGGTACGTCGAATGGTATGACCGCAACTGCATCAAGCTCAACCGCGATAACGCTCCGAACCTCCTCATCTACAAGTCGAGCATCCGTTGCCTCTACAAGGTGGGCGAGGCCGAAGGAAACGAGCTCGGCAAGAAATGACCGTTCCCAGGATCGGGGTGACCCCCGGCGACCCGGGCGGCATCGGTCCCGAGATCGTCGTTAAAACACTTTCGCGCCCGTCCGTTCTTCCGCCGGCCGCCTATATCCTCTTCACCGACTCCCGGATCGTCGCGGCCGAGGAGAAGCGGCTCGGTCTCCGGCTCGCCGCCCGCGAGTGGCGTCCCGAATGTCCGCGGGAGCCGGGGGTGTACATCGTGGACGTTCCGGCTCCGGGCTGGGCGGCCGTCCACGGCCGGGTTTCGGCCGAGAACGGAGAATCGTCTTTCCGGTTTTTCGAAACGGCCGTGGCCGGGGCCCGAAACGGCGTCCTCGAAGCCGTAGTGACCGCCCCGATTTCGAAGGCCGCTTGGGCTCTCGCCGGGCTCCCCTGGCGAGGACACACGGATTATCTGGACCAATTCTGCCCGGGCGCGATAATGTCCTTCTGGTCGGAACGGCTCAAGGTCGCCCTGTTCAGCCATCACCGGTCTCTGCGCGAAGCGGTCGTCGCCGTCCGCAAGGACGCCCTGGTCGATTTCTTCGTGAGGCTTCACCGGGCGCTCGAAAAAATTCCCGGCGGGCCGTTCACGCTTCTCGTGGCCGGGCTGAATCCGCACGCGGGCGAGGACGGCAGCCTCGGGCGCGAGGAGGAGGAGGAGATCAGGCCGGCCATCGACGCGGTCAGGCGGGACGGTATCCCGATCGCCGGGCCCTTCCCCCCGGACACCGTTTTTCTTCGGGCCCTGGGAAAAAAGGAGGCCGTCGTCGTCGCCCTGACGCATGACCAGGGGCTCATCGCTTTCAAGCTCGAAGCGTTCGCCGAGGGCGTCAACGCGACGCTCGGCCTGCCCTTCGTTCGGACTTCCCCCGACCACGGAACGGCCTTCGATATCGCCGGCAAGGGTGTCGCCGATCCCCGCAGCATGGAGGAGGCGCTCCGGTTGGCCGGGGTTTTCAGCGCGAGCGGTTCTTAAGCGCGGCCCGGATCTCCCGGTCCGTATCCCTTTTCTTGATCGTCTCGCGCTTTTCGTGTTCCCTTTTCCCCCGGACTAGGGCCAGTTCGAGCTTGATCCTACCCTTATCGTTGATCAGGACCTTGGTCGGGACCATGGTCAGGCCCCTTTCCTGGGTCTTCCCGGTCAGGCGCTTGATCTCCCGGCGGTGGAGCAGGAGCTTGCGGTCCCTGAGGGGGTCGTGGTTGAAAATATTCGCGGCCTCGTAGGGGCTGATGTGGCATTTGACGAGAAAAACCTCGCCGTTCCGGACCTCGGCGTAGCTCTCCTTGAGGCTGACCCGGCCGCCGCGGACGGACTTGACCTCGCTCCCGACGAGAGCTAGGCCCGCTTCGAAGGTCTCGAGGATGAGATAGTCGTGAGAGACGGTCTTGTTGACGGCGACATTCTTCATGGCTTGGAGCGGGGGGCCGCGCCCGCTGGCGCGACTTCGATTAGGCTGATGTGGCGCTTGTTCATTTTTTCGACCGTTACCCGGAAACCGTTGAATTCGAGCGAATCTTTTTCGCGCGGCAGCCGGCCGAACTCGGACAGGAAGAAGCCGGCGATCGTCGTGTAACCGCCCTTCTCCGGGATGCCCAGGGCGACGAGCGCGTTGACGTTCTTGACCGGAGCGGCCCCCGTGATGAGCAAGCGCCCGCCGTCGAGCCGGGAGAACCAATCCTCGGTCTGGCCATCGTGTTCGTCCTGGATCTCGCCGACGATCTCCTCGATGATGTCCTCGAGCGTCACCAGGCCGTCGACGTTCCCGTATTCGTCGACGACGAGGGCCATGTGGACGGCCTTCTCCTGCATCTGGAGGAGGACTTTTTCGAGCGAGGCGAACTCCGGGACGAAAAACGGTTTGCGCAGCATGTTCTTGATTACAATAGCTTTATTATCAATAAGATAGCCGATAATGTCCTTGCTGTGGAGGATGCCCTCGATGTTGTCCAGCCGGCCCCTGTAGACCGGGTATCGCGAATAGCCGGCCGCGCGGACCGTGGCCAGGACGTCGTTCGGCGTGGAATCGACTTCGATGGCCTTGACCTCGGGCCGGGGGACCATGACCTCCTTGACGGGGCGGGAACCCATGTCGAGGGCGCCGGCGACGATCTTCCGGAGGAGCGCGGACAGGCCGCGCGCGCCGGCGCGGAGGGCGATCTTGATCTCCTCTTCGTTGAGAGGCCGTGACGAGCCGGCCGGCTTGGGCCTGGACGAGGGCATGATCAGCCCGGTCATGATCGAGAAGAGCTTGACGAGGGGCGCGAAGAGGATCATGACTCCCCTGATCGGGTAGCTGACGAGGGACACCGTTCTGAGGGAGTTGTGGGCGGCGAACGTCTTGGGGTTGACCTCCGCGAAGATGAGGAGGAAGAGGGTCGTGGTGATCGTCGCGTAAAGGATGGCCTGGTTGCGGTCCGGCAGGAGGCCGACGAAAATGGACGTCGCGATGGAGGCCGCGGCCGCGTTGGCCAAGGTGTTCCCGATCAGGATCGTGGCCAGGAGATCGTTCGTCCGGCCGAGGATCTTCCGGGCCAGGCCGGCCCGCTTCGAGCCTTTCTTCTCATGGTATTCGAGGGAGAAAGGGTTGACCGCGATGAAGGCCGTCTCCGACGAGGAGAAAAAGGCGCTGATCAGGACGCACAGGAGGAACAGCAGGATCCCGGTGAGGAGCATGGGCCTCCGTTCAGGCCGCGATGCGGGACTTGGCGGCCTTGAAACAGCGGGACAGGGTGCCGAGGAGCTTTTCTTCCACCTTGGACGACGGCGAGTCGACCGCTTCGGAGATCTCCGAGACCATGAGATCCTTGGCCTTCTCCATCATCTTTTTCTCGCGGAAGGAGAGCGGCTTGAGGAGACTGAGGTAGTAGAGGCTCTTCAGGACGGTGGCCATGTCGGAAAGCGTCCCCGACTTCATCAGGTTGAGGTGCTCCTTGTAGCGCCCCTTCCAGTCTGTGGTAACGTCCACGTCCCCGTTCCCCATGAAATGGTAGATCTTCCTGATGGAACCCTCGGTCATCGGCCGGCGGATCCCGATCTCCAGGGCGGTTGTGCTCGGGACCGTGACCAGCGTGTTGTTGCAGATGATCCTCAGGTGGAAGACCGTGAACAGTTCCCCGTCGTAGGTGTCCTCGCCGATGTCTTCGACGACCCCAAGACCTTGATTGGGATAAATGACTTTATCGCCAATTTTAAGTGATTTCATGCCCCCCCATTATACCGGAAGGGGGGATGAGAGTCAACGCATTTCCCCCCCTGGGAGAGCGGCCTTGACAGGCCGGCGACCTTCGGGTAACATACACCCTTCAAAGGTGTTGGACAAGCATGAAGAGAACGTTTCAGCCGAACAACAGAAGACGCAAGAAAACGCACGGTTTCCGGGTCCGCATGAAGACCAAGGGCGGACAAGCGGTCATCAAGAGCAGAAGGCGCAAGGGTCGAAAACGCGTTTCTGTCGGATGAATGAGCGCCTGACGCCTCTCGAGAGAATCCGCAGAAAAAGCGATTTTACCAGTCTTTATCGGGATGGCGGCCACCTCCGGGGAAGATATTTCCACCTGGTCTTCCGAAGGAGCGAGTTAGGCTATTCCCGGCTGGCGGTCGTCGCCAGCCGGAAGGTCGGCTCCGCGGTCGTCAGGAACAGGGTCAAGAGGCGCCTCCGGGAGCTTTTTCGGCGGCACAAGGATCTCCTGAGAGAACCGACGGACCTGATTGTTATAGCCCGTCCGGAGTCGGGAGACGCCCCTTGGACCGAGTTCCGGGAAGCTTATTTCTCGTCATTGACTACGATTTTTCGAAAACGGATATCATCGTGAAGGCCGCCGCGCTTTTCTTGATCAGGTTGTACCAGTTGATCCTTTCACCGCTCCTAGGCGCCCGTTGCCGGTACCATCCGACCTGCTCGGCCTATGCCCAGGAGGCCATCGCGAAATACGGCGTCTTCAGGGGAGCCCTGCTGGGCGTTAAGCGGCTTTTACGTTGCCATCCTTTTCATGAGGGCGGAATCGACCCTGTGCCCTGAGAGTGAGAGAGTATGGAAAAACGACTCATCCTGGCCATCGTGCTTTCCTTCTTGGTGCTGATGGGCTACCAGTACATTACCTCCAAGACGAACAAGTCCGTCGTCCCCCCCGTAGAAGACTTGTCCGCGACCCCCGCCGCTCCCCTGCCGGGGACGGCCGGAGCGGTCCAGCAAAGCAGGACCGATGCGCCGGCCGAGGCCAAGCCGGCCCCGGCCGAGGCCGTTCCCGCTCCGGACCTCGGGGCCGTGGCCGGACAGGCCGAGACGGAGGTCGTCGTCGAGACGTCGCTCTACCGGGCCGTTTGGACGAACAAGGGCGGTGTTCTAAAGAGCTGGAAGCTCAAGAATTACAAGAACAGCCAGAAAGAAGATCTCGACCTTGTCCCGGCCTTGGCCGGAGAGATCGGCCGTTTTCCCTTCTCCCTGGACCTCGATGATACGGCCTTGGCCGCCCTCCTCAACTCTTCTCTCTTCGAGGCCTCGCAGACCGTTCTCGACCTCCGGGACGGGGCGAGCGGCGAGCTTCGCTTCGTTTTCTCCGACGGAACCGCGGTCCAGGCTGAGAAAACCTTCCGCTTCACCGGTGGCGAGTACGCCTTGGAAACCGAGATCCGGGTCTGGAAGGACGGCCAGCCGGTTTCTCCCTCCGTCCTATGGGGCCCGGGAATAGGCAACC
>Ga0268276_1000297_pt1 | contig 59773 bp, 71 predicted proteins | sample saktaG_4_FD_190145 | JGI IMG/M metagenome (GOLD analysis project Ga0268276, IMG submission 190145) | Saline water microbial communities from Sakinaw Lake, British Columbia, Canada - sak_2010_1_5_45m | ecosystem: Environmental > Aquatic > Non-marine Saline and Alkaline > Saline ... | reverse complement strand
TTGAAAACAGAAATTGTTGATTAGTTCCTATGGTGAACTTTTTTTACAAGATATTGTACAAAAGAAAGAATTATCCCTAATCCTAGAAAAATATATACTACAGAAAAAATCTTTCCTAATGCGGTTACGGGGTAAAAATCTCCATAGCCCACCGTTGTTAGGGTCATTCCGCTGAAATAAAAAGAATCAAGCCAAGAAAAATCTTCTATATAATGGAAGGCGATTGTTCCTATTAGAACAGCCAAAACAGCGGCAATTGTTATAAAACTAAGGTGAATTCTCAGTTTCTTTTTTTTACTTAATCTTTCCTCTTTTTTTGGCATATCTTTTTTAGTAAAGGTAAACTTAAATACCTTTTTGTTTTATTTGTGAGATGTTAAACCAAAAACAGATGGAAGAGATAAAAGAGCACTTGGAAAGGGCTCAAAATCCGGTATTCTTCTTTGATAATGACCAGGATGGTTTGTGTAGTTTTCTGCTTTTGCAGAGATATATAGAAAGAGGAAGGGGAGTTCCGGTAAAATCTTTTCCGGCAATGACCAAAGATTATTTTAGAAGAGTGAAAGAGTTGAACGCGGATTATATTTTTATCTTGGATAAGCCCGTTGTTTCCGAAGAATTTTTTAAAGAGGTCGAACAGGTAAATATCCCTGTTGTGTGGATAGACCATCACGAAATTGACATGAAGAGTGTTCCTAAATTTGTTAACTATTATAATCCCCTTCTTAACTCAAAGAAAACTTCAGAGCCGGTTACTTATTGGTGTTATGAGATAACTCAAAAAAAAGAAGATTTGTGGATTGCGGTTGCAGGATGTATCGCGGATAGATTTATTCCAGAATTTTACTCCGAGTTTATGAAACAATACCCCCATTTGTCAATAAATTCTGAAGATGCTTTTGAAATTTATTATCGTTCTGAGCTTGGAAAGATGGTGAGAATACTTGGTTATGGCTTGATGGATAGGACTACCAATGTAATAAACATGCTTAAGCTTCTTATGAAGGCAAAATCTCCTCAAGATGTTTTAGAAGAGGGTACTAAAAATCAATTTATGCATAAACGGTTTAAGGAGATAAAAAGCAAGGCGGATAAATTTATTCAGAAAGCATCTTCCCAAATTGATGATTCTAAACTTTTATTTTTTAAGTATAGTGGAAGTATGAGTATAAGCGCAGATATTTCAAATGAACTGAGTTATCTTTTTCCGGATAAGATTATTGTTATTGCTTACCTGTCGGGGGTTAAGGTGAATATTTCTGCACGGGGGAAGGGTGTTAAGAAATTTATCCTCGAGGCAATTGAGGGAATTGAGGGTGCTACGGGCGGGGGGCATGACGACGCTGTTGGAGCGATGGTTAAAATGGATGATTTGGAGAGGTTTAGGGAGAGGCTGGAAGCGTTAGTTAACTAAATCACCAATAAATATTTAAACTTCTTTTTGTTATATACATTAATGGTAAGTAGGCATAACTCGATGTGGAATATGATTTGTTTTACATACGGCTTAGTCTATAAACCCAAGTTAGCCTCAATTTAGTTCAATTTTCTTTTGGGTTTGGATTGAATTGAGGAATGGTTCTTAATTAATTTAGACTCTTAAGGTTTTTGAATAATATTGTGGCTTGCAACTAAAAAAATGGAACAAGCATACCAACAAATGCAAGCAAGTGATGAAGTAGTTCTTGAAAGAGAACTTAACCAGTTGCTTGAAGTTACCCTTCGGCTTGAATACGAGCTTGAAGCGGTAGTTTCAAAAAACTAGCTTTGAAAGAGAAGGAGTGATACTGCGTACTGGTTAGTACGCTACATATCCAATTGGACAAAACTTAAGATATAAAAAGCTAGCTGTTTTCTGGGATAATAGATTAATCGGAATTTTCATTCCGAGCGAACGTCAGCAAAGCTGTCATTCGGGGGCCCGTAGTTCAGTGGATAGAACACTTGGCTTCGGCAAGGGGTTCGTGAAATAGGGTTAGAGTCACGAGAAACCTTGGAGATACCAGGAAACGAAGGTTCGATTCCTTCCGGGCTCATAGTGGGGTTCTTTTTTAGAAGAAAAGAACCTACAGTGGTAGAAAATGGGTTTTTCTTTTAGGAAAAGAAAAGCTACAGTGTAAAAGAAAACTACTCTAATAATTTTTCAAGAATATCTTTAGCTGTCTTAAAATCCGCACGCTTATTACTTAATCTCATAACCTGCCCAACTAAGAAGTTAAGAGCGTTTTGCTGTCCGGATTTGAAGTCTGAGACAGCCTTTGAATTTTCCTTTATTACTTTCTTTGCTAGTTTCTCTATTTCGTCTTTGTTCGAGATTGTTGAAGCAGATTTTATGTGCTTTTTTGGAGAGGTTGATTCTTCATTCCAGCTTCTTAGAATATCCTTTGCTTTTAACTCCGTTATAATCTTTTTTTCTATTAAATCTAGAAGTTCTATGAAGTGATTTGAATCTATTTTTATCTCATCAAACTCTTTCTTTGTGTAATTTAATACACTTAGAAGTTCTTCTGTTACCCATCTAACTGCAAGTTTTGGATTAACTTTAGAGATTATTTTTTCAAAGAATTCTACAATCTCTAGCTTTTTGGTTAAGACTTCTGCGGATTTAGGATTTATCTTGTGTTTCTTTATTAGTTTAGATAGTTTTTGTTGGGGAGTTTCGGGGAGCTGTTTCTTTATGTTTTCTATTCTTGATTTTTCTATGTTTATCGAGGGTAAATCTGGGTCGGAAATGAATCTGTAATCTTCTGTTTGCTCCTTTGAACGCATTTTTTCTGTTTTGTTTTTTAATTCATCGTATCTTCTTGTTTCTTGTTCTTTTGGAAGTTTTTCTGTTTGTCTTTTGATTTCATACTCGATTGCGTTTTTAATATTATTAAGAGAATTAATATTTTTTACTTCAACTCTCTTACCTCCAGGAACAGAAACATTAACGTCTGCCTTCAATCCGGCTTTTTTGTCTATTGATTTTATGTAAGAGAGGGTAGCTATGAGTTGCTTAAGCCAATTTGTAACTTCTTCTGAAGATTTGAACTCTGGGGCGGTAACGATTTCTATTAGCGGTGAACCAGAACGATTGTAGTCTATCGCTCCTGTTTTGGGGTTCCATGCCGCGGGGTCTTCTTCAAGATGGCATTCTGTTATATTTATTCCTAAGAATTTTCCCTTAGTTCCGTTTGGAGTCGAATGTGGTCCCGAAATGGTGTTTTGATATCCCTTGGGCATGTCTGGCCAGTCGTAATGTTTTCTTTGCCAGACAAGCTTTTGATTTACTTTGCATCCTAAAATGAGAGAAATTTGAATTGCTTTTTTTATTGCTTTTGAGTTTGGGAGGAGTGGCTTCGCTCCGGGTTGTCCGGTGCATATAGGACATATCTGGGTGTTTGGTTTTGTGTTTTTTGCTCCGTGAATTGCTTTACATTTGCAGAATAATTTCTCTTTTGTATCTAGATAGCCATGAATTTCTAACCCTATTTTCACCATTATACGAAAAAAGAAAATAAGTTTATTAAGTTGTTGTTTGTTTAATATGTTGTAATTTAATAAGAGTTACAATATAGAAATATTTAAATAGGGGTTTTTGCTTGGGAATTTATGGTAAATGATAAGGGATTAAAAGAATCTTTTTCAAGAGTTAAGACAGATATCTTGTCTTTACAAGCTAATATCCTTGAGATTTCTGGAAAGCAGGCCGAATTAATGCAGATGATTTCCGAATTGCTGAGAAGTGAAAGGAATTTAGAAAAGAAAGTTGATTCCAAAAAGGTGAAAGTTGTTAGAGCTCCGACACGGAGTAAAACTTATGTTGCTTCTAAAACCGGAAAAAGTTTTCATGTTCCAAGTTGTCCTTTTGCAAAGAACATCATGCCAAAAAGTATCATTAAGTTTAAGTCAACGAATGCTGCTCTTAACAAAGGCTTGAAAGCTTGCGAATGTGTAAAGAAGATTTAAGATGATAGAGGAAACTTTGGTTTTTATTAAACCTCCCCATTCAACTGATTCTAAAAAGTGTGAAGATATTTTTGGCTTTTTGGAAAATAAACTTGGAGGGGGATTTATTCGTTCTATTGGGCCCTTTTATTTTCATCCCTCTAAAGAATTGATTTGTGAACACTATGCACATATTCCTCAAGAAATGATTAGTCAATACGCACTTCAAATGACAGAAAACGGGATTGTCTTGGCGATTTATTCTGGAGAAAACATAATTCAAAGAGTTCGTGGCGTGATTGGTCCAACAGATCCCCAAAAGGCGGGAGGAAGATTGAGGGGATATTTTAGCATAGATTCCCTTGATGTTGCGCTCAGTCAAGGAAGGCCAGTGGATAATGTTATTCACGCCTCGGGAAATGTTGAAGAAGCGGAAATAGAAAAAAGAAGATTCTTTGATTTTCTTGCTGAAAAATTTTCATAACATTTTTATATGTTCTTCTATTTGAATAATTATGACTAAAAAGTTTAATGCTGTTCCAGGGGATTTGGTTGAAGTTGATTTAGGTAAGAGAATTTATGAGGGAACTCTTTTAGAGACTCCTTCCGATGAAAAAGAGATAATTCTTGTTAAGCTGTCTTCTGGGTATAATGTTGGAGTTTTGAAAAAAGAAGTTAATGAAATTAGAGTTATTGAAAAAGTTTCAGAACAAAAAGAAGAGGTTGTAATTAAGAAAGACTCCTCAAAACCAAATATCGCTATGGTTATTACCGGAGGGACTATTGCCGCACGGTTAAATCCTAAGAAAGGGGGTGTTGACTGGTTAACTGATCCTGAAAGTTTGTTTAAATTTTATCCTGAACTTTTTGAAAAGGTAAACGTTCTGAAAGTTGAAGTTCCTTTTATGAAAGCATCAGAAGATATGGATTTTGGGGATTGGAAAAAAGTTGGACAAACTGTTGAGAAACTTCTGAATGATGAAAATATTAGGGGAGTTATTGTAACTCATGGGACGGATTTCTTACATTATACTTCTGCTGCGCTGAGTTTCTTTTTAGGAAAACTAAACAAACCGGTTGTTTTAACGTACAGTCAGAGAAGTGTGGATAGAGCCTCTTCCGATGCAAATTTAAATTTGAAATGTTCCGCTCTCGCTGCAATTTCGGATATTGCGGAAGTTATGCTTGTCGGGCATGCTTCAACGAATGATGATTTTTGTTATGCAATGCGTGGAACTAAAGTTAGAAAATTACATTCTTCTAAAAGAGATGCTTTCAAATCAATAAACGATAAACCCTTTGCTAAGATTTACTCTGATAGGATTGAACCTCTTTCTGATTATCATGTTAGAAATAAAAATAATGTTAAGGGTGATTTTAAGATAGAAGAGGATGTTGCTTTAGTTAAGGTTTATCCGGGGCAAGATCCGGATATTTTGGATTACTATCTTAAGAAAAAATATAAGGGAATTGTTTTGGAGGTTGGAGGATTGGGACATGTTCCAACTATGCGTTCTAGAAAAGGATGGACCAAAAAACTGAAAGAAGTTATTGGTAAGGGTTTGATTGTATGTGCGGCTGCTCAGACAATTTATGGGAGATTGGATCCTCTTGTTTATTCTAATGGAAGAGAAATTCTTAAAGCGGGAGTGATTTATCTAGAAGATATGCTTTCTGAAACCGCTTTTGTTAAACTGGGATATGTATTGGCTAAAACCCAAGACAAAGAAGAAATTAAAAAACTTATGTTAACCAATATGGTCGGAGAACTTAATAATCGTTTAGAAGAGTAATAATTTTATCTCCAATATCGTTTTCCCACCCTTTCTCGAAATTAGTAAAGATTACTATAACTTTTTTTGTAACTTTTCTTATAACCTCTTGGATATATTTTCCTTCTTTCCATTTTTCATTTATTATTACAAAAAATTTATTTAAATCCCCCTTTCTTACTAAAAAGTCCGCTTCTAATATTCTTACTCTTACTAATGCGGGTTTTACCCTATGTCTTGTAATTAAATCAGAAGGATGGGGAATGGAATTATGAATCTCTATACCAATGTTTTCCTCGAGTAGAATATCATAGGGATCAGATGGTTCTTTTACCTTTATTTTAACTTTATTTTTTATTAAATATCCTACTAATTCTTTTTCTTCTTTTATCGAGTAAAAATCATTTATTTCTAACCCGAATGAATTCAAATTTAATTTAAGAATAATTGGAATCCACGCTTTTTTCTCTAATTTATTTCTTTCTCCCTTATTAAGTATTTTTTTTGGTATCACAATCTGAACTCTCTTTTTGCTGTGGGGGGTTAATTTCCTTGCATTAATCTCATCAGATCTTATGATAATCATCTCACCTTTATTTTTATTTAATAAACATTTTATTCTATTTTTCTTAACAAGTCCATACAAGGCCTTTGAACTTATATCTAAATAATATTTTCCTCCTCTTTTGGACAATGCAGCATTTTTACGAGTCAAATCTTCTGGAGTAATTTCGGAACTAGGGTCACCAATACTCTTTTTTAGTATATCATTTTTTGAAATTTTCCACTTTGATTCGTCCAAGTAAATAGGAATTACTGTTTGATTATTTAATTCTATTCTTCCTTTTTTTACTAGTTTAGTTATTGCTATTTGAAGTCTTTTATCTGCGGCGATAGTTACGTGGGTATCTCCTTTTGGGTCTAGAATTAATCCCTCTTTAAAATTTTGAATGTTAATTTTGTTTCCTATTTCGATGATCTTTTCTGAAAGTTTTTTACTATGGATAATCAGGAGTTTTGTTGTTCTGCAGTTTTTTATCTTTCCTTTTATTTTGATCATATATAATTATATATTACCTTATATTTAAATATTAGTATTAATGGGTTTGTGGTAACATTTAAATTAGAGAATCAAATTATTAAAGAAAAAATGTTGGTTAATTTCGTCGGTGAGTTTAACGATAGGATTGAAGAATAATTAAATTTTATCCATACATAATTATTCCAATAACAATCAAAGAATCAATGATTATCCATAATGTATAAAGAATTATTATTGGTTTTTCTTTGTGAACTATCCCATAGAATAACCACGGAATTCCAAAAATTACAAACATCCCCCACGTTATTATCGAGACATTTTGAGCGGCTTTGTTTACGTAAATTTCTAGTAGTTGTGGAATTTCGACAAGGGGGGCGAGGAAGGCGATTATGAGAACAATTTTATCAAGTATCTTTGTTGAAACTGAAGGATTTTTTGCGATTACCCTTTTTCTTAAATAATGTGAGCCCCTTTTCATCTAATTTTTTTCTCAATTCTGTTTAATTGTTTTTTTACCTCTTCTATTCCCTTTTCGGCTTTTCTATTAACCTTATAGTCATATTCGGAACGTATCCTGTCTCTCTGTGCTTCACGGTTTTGAGACATTAGAATTATTGGAGCTTGTATTGCGGCAAGACAGGAAAGAACCAAATTTAGAAGAATAAACGGATATGGGTCCCAGTTTCTTCCGAAAACTATCCAATAGCTGTTTATTACCGTCCAAATTAAGATGACCATAAAAAACATGGTTATGAAAGTCCAACTTCCCGCAAAGCTAGTAAGTTTGTCTGCAGCCCTTTGTCCGAAAGTTAAATTTTTAGTATTAACTGGGTGTTTATTCTCCTCTTTTATCATAAATTAGTTTTAGTATCTAATGGTTATAAAGTTTTTGTTCTCGGGATAATTTTTACTTTTTTGGAACACTAACTATAAAAACTCTTTTTTATTTATCTCTTTTATGGAAATTAATCACTCTGAATTGGGTTTTAAGTCAGGATTAGAAATACACCAACAGCTCGATACAAAGAAGTTATTTTGTAATTGTCCTTCTGTTCTTCGTCAAGATACTCCGGATTTTGTTATTGAAAGAAAACTTCATGCTGTTGCAGGAGAAAGTGGAAAGGTAGATGTTGCTGCGGAGTATCAGTCCAAACTCGGAAAGAAATTTTATTATCAGGGTTACGACTCTACTTGTTTGGTTGAGTTGGATGAAGAACCTCCACATCAGATTAATCCGGAAGCACTAGATATTTCTCTTCAAATTGCAATTCTTTTGAATTGTAGAATATTACCAATTACTCAAATAATGAGAAAGACGGTTATTGACGGAAGTAATACTTCTGGGTTTCAGAGAACGGTATTGATTGCGGTTGATGGTTATGTTGAAACAACTGCAGGAAGAGTTGGAATCGAGTCTGTGGGATTAGAAGAAGATGCGGCAAGAATAATTGAGAGAGAAAAAGAGAAGGAAGTTTATAGACTTGATAGATTGGGAATTCCGTTAGTTGAAATTACTACCTCTCCGGATATTAAAAATCCAGAACAAGCAAAGGAAGTTGCGTTGCATCTTGGAGATATTCTGAGAAGTTGCAAGGTTAAAAGAGGAATTGGAACAATAAGACAGGATGTTAATTTATCTATTAAAGGGGGAAAGAGAATTGAAATGAAAGGATTTCAAGATATAAGAAATCTCGAGGTTGCTATTGAAAAAGAAGTTGTAAGGCAGATTGAATTGGTTGGAAAGGGAAAGAGTGTGAATGAGGTAAGAAACGTTCTTCCGGATGGAAGTTCGGAGTTTCTTCGTCCTATGCCCGGGGCTGCGAGGATGTACCCTGAAACAGATTTGCCTTTGTTGAGAATTTCTAGAGAGAGGACTAATGAAGTTAAGAAAAATCTTCCTAAGCTTAAGAGTGTTATTGAAGAGGAATTGAGAAAGGAAGGATTAAGCGAGGAAATAATAAAAGCTATCTTTAAAAAAGGAAGGCTTGAAGAGTTTAGGGAGCTTCAAGCAATTACCAAGAATCCTTCCTTAACCGGAAAGGTTTTATTTGTACTTCCTAAAGAGATTGCTTCTCATGAAGGAAAAAAGATAGAGGATGTAGAGAAAAGATTAAACAAGGAGGTTTTGGCTTTCGTTCTTGAGAATTATGTCAAAAAGAAAATCTCTGAAAGTCAAATTAAACAGGTTTTAGAAAGAATTGTTAGTGGAGAAGAAATTGAAAATGCGGTTAAATTTGAAAGTATCGATTTAGATAAGGTTGAAGAGTTTGTTATGAAATCTATTAAAGAAAAGCCGGGATTAAATGAAAATGCGTATATGGGACTCGTAATGAAGGAATTTAAAGGTAAAGTTTCTGGAAAAGAGGCCATAGAAATTATTAAAAAGTACCTTAAATAGAAATTAATATGGAAAGAGATTACATCGAAGAAGTTTTGAAAGGGAAGAAAGAAAAGGTACTTGTAAAGGGATGGGTTCATGATTCCCGAGATTTAAGCAAAGTAAGATTTCTTGTTTTGAGGGATATTTCTGGTAAAATACAGGTTACGGGAATAAAAGGCAAAACTCCTGAGAAGATTTTTGAAATTCTCGATAAAATTCCAAGAGAGAGCGTTGTTGAGGTTGAAGGGAAAGTTGTTTTTTCCAAACAGGCTCCGGGAGGATATGAGATTAATCCAGAAAAGCTTAAAGTTCTTGCAGAAGCGGAACAGCCACTTCCGATAGATGTTTCGGATTATTCTAAGACGGAATTACCTAAGAGGTTGGATTACCGATTTATGGATTTTCATCGGATAAGAACACAAGCGATTTTTAAAATTCAGAATGAAATTGCAAATGCATTTAGGGAACATTTTTATAAAAAGGGATTTATCGAGATGCAACCCCCATGTATTATTAGTGCATCTTCCGAGGGGGGAACGGATTTATTTCCAGTAAAGTATTTTGAAAAGTCAGCATATCTAGCTCAGTCTCCCCAACTCTATAAACAAATGGTTGCATGTTCAATGGAAAAAACATTTATGATAACCCCCGTATGGAGAGCCGAGAAACACAACACTACTCGACATATAAATGAAATAAGACAGATGGATATTGAAATGGCTTTTGCGAATCAGGAAGATGTCATGAAACATCTTGCTGAAAGTGTTCAGGACGTTGTTGAGAGGGTAATAAAAAATTGTAAGAAAGAGTTAGAGATTTTGGGTGTAAATTTGAAAGTTCCCAAAGTTGTTTATTTAAGTTATTCTGATGCAATTAAGAAAGTTGGAGGCAAGGTTGGAGATGATTTCTCTCCCGAACAAGAAAAGAAACTTTGTGAGATGCATAAAGATTCTATTGTCTTTACTCACTCATGGCCGGCGGAGGCAAAGCCGTTTTACATTATGCCTGAAAACGAAGATGCAAAATCTAAATTTAGTTACGGATTTGATACACTTTATGGGGGTGTTGAAATTTCTTCTGGTGGACAAAGAATACATCTTCCGGAATTATTAATTAAAAAATTAAAAGAGAAGAAACTTAATCCTAAAGATTTCAAGGAGTATATTGATAGTTTTAGATATGGAGCGCCTCCTCATTCTGGTTGGAGTATTGGACTTGAAAGATTAACTCAGGTTATCTGCGGGTTGGACAATGTCAAGGAAGCAACGATGTTTCCAAGAGATAGAGATAGGCTAACACCCTAATCCTTGCTAATAGAAACGTTTAAAAACGATTTGTTCTCTTACAATTTATTCTAATGTAAGGAGGAAAATGCCATGGAAGAAGACGAAACTAGTGAAGAGGAAACTTCAACTGAAGATGAAATGAATGATGGATCATCTGATGATGATGTAGTTGAAGAATCTGGTGACGAAGATTCTGAATAGTAATAATTTGTTTTTTAATTAATTTTATATACTATTTCTTTCTTTTTTATTTATGAAGATTGTTGTTATCGGTGATCCGCATGGAGCCCTTTCAAAAGCGAAACAGATTCCTCTAAGTGGAACGGATTTAATTCTTGTAACCGGGGATATTGGAAAAGCCGATTTGATGCAAAAGATGGCTTTTGAAAATCATACTCGAAGAAAAAATGGCTTGCCTGAAATTGAATATTCTGCTAAGAAAAAGAAACAGACATTTCTTGAAGCCTATGAAAGTTCTCTGAGAATTATTAATTATCTTAGGGGAGTTGCTCCAGTTTATGTTATTTTTGGAAATGTTGAGAGTTCTAATGAAGATACTCGTGAACAATCAAGAGAAATAGGCCTTGAACTTCCCTTTTTGTATAACAGATTAACTCCTATGAAAAGAGTTCGAATTATTAATAATCGCCTTGCTAATTTTAATGGGATAAGAATTGGGGGGTTGGAATATTTTAGTGATGTTTCCTGGGTTAAGGAATTTAAACCAAAACCATATTCAGAGAGGTTTAAAAAAGCAAGAGAAGAAACAGAAAAGGCTAAAAGGATTTTAAACGGATTTGGAAAAGGTTTAGACATTTTATTATGCCATCAGCCCCCCTGGGGGGTTCTGGATAAAGTTAGTTTTAAGGGAGCCCCGAAAGATTGGATTGGGAAGCATGCAGGAAGCAAGGCTATTTTAAATTATATAAAAAAATATCCTCCGAGATATGTTGTTTGCGGGCATATTCATGAGGGGAAAGGAAAGAAGAAGGTGAGTAAAACCGAAGTTATTAATGTTGGTTCTTCGGGGGATTATTTTATTTTAAATATAGATTAATCTTATAAATACGGCATTCTTCTGATTCTAATGGCAGATAATTTCCTATTTCATGAGGTTTCTGATAAAGAAAGAGAAGAGATTAAGAAGCAGGCAAAATGTATTATGGACTCTTTTTCTGAGAAGCTTTCTAAAGTTGACAAAGAAATGAAAGAGCCCACCATTGAAAGGAAGAATTGTGAGAGAGAGGAGAGTTCTGAATGTGATTGTTACGAGATTGATCCCCTAGGGGGCACAAGTACCCTAAAGGGTACCAGTAGGGAAATTATGTTTGGGAATGCTCCCGGCAAGAATGCAGATTTTATAATTGCGGAGAAGGGGGGTTGGAGAGAATGAGTGTTAAAAATTATCTAGATAAAATAAAAAAAGAGAATAAAAAGATAAATGCTTTTTTGCAGATAGACGAAAATGCAAAGGGTTCTGGAAAAGGCAAGTTAGCCGGAAAAGTTATTGCGGTTAAGGCGAATATAAATGTTAAGGGGATGAATACTTCTTGTGCATCTAAAACTTTGGAAAACTATAAAGCTCCCTACGATGCTACGGTTATTAAAAAAATTAAAGATGAGGGGGGAATAATTATCGGAATGACTAATATGGATGAGTTTGCGTGTGGGGGGAGTGGGGAGACTTCTGCTTTTAACCCAACTTTTAATCCTGCTGCTCCGGGATTAATTCCTGGAGGAAGTTCTTCTGGAAGTGCTTCCGCTGTTGCGGCAGATTTTTGTGATTTTGCTTTGGGAAGTGATACTGGGGGAAGCATAAGAAATCCGGCATCTCATTGTGGTGTTGTGGGGGTTAAACCAAGTTATTCTTCTGTAAGCAGATATGGATTGATTGATTTGTCTATGAGTCTTGATCAGATTGGACCTCTTGCAAAAAATGTTTCTGATGCGGCTTTGTTGTTAAGTGTTATACAAGGGAAAGACGACAAAGATTCAATATCACAAGAAAGTAAAAAAATTGATTTGAAAGAGGTAGAAAAAATTCCTAAAAATATTACTATTGGATTACTAGACTATAAAATTTCAGATAAAAAGATTGCGGAGGTTATTAATAAAAAGGTTGAGATGGCAGCTAGGAAGTATGGGTGGATGGTTAAGAAAATAAAAATTCCTTATATTGATTTAGCAATTGAAATTTACTATCCTCTTGTATATGTTGAGTTTTTTTCTGGAACAAGAAAGTTTGATGGAAGGCGTTATGGTAAAAAGATTGAGGAGTTTGCTGGGCCAGAAGTTCTAAGAAGAATTTTGGGGGGGAGTGAAATTTCTAAAGCGGAATATGCCGGAAGATACTACCATCGTGCACTTAAAGCAAAGAAGTTAATTGAGGAAGAGTTTTCTAAGGCATTTAAAAAAGTTGATTGTATAATCTCTCCCACAGTTCCAAGACTGCCCCATAAGATAGGAAGCAAAATTTCTGTTGAGGATATGTACTCTTACGATGTTCTTACTGTGCCCGCCAATCTTGCAGGAAATTGTGCAATTTCTATCCCGGCAGGAAAGATTGAAGGAATCCCGGTTGGAATGCAGATAATGTGCGATAGATTTAAAGACGAAAAGATGCTTCAGATTGCGAGAGCTTTTGAAAAGATTTAAATTTTGGTGATTAACTCTTCAATACCTATCTTTTTATTAAGATTATTTTTTATCAAATTATAATCGCTTGTAATAATCTTTGATTTGTTTTTTTCTATATTTATTAAATTTATTTTATCTTTGGTTTCCGCCGTTACAAATATGAGGAGGAAAGAGTGAAGAGTTTTATCTTTTCTTTTTACGTGTTCTAGTGAGATTGAATTCGTCTTTTTGAATTTACAATTTATATTAAACTTTTCTTTCATTATTCTTTTTGTTGCTTCTTTAATAGTCTCTCCTAAAATGAGTCTTCCTCCGGGAAGAGAGAATTTGTCTTTGAATGGGCGTTTGTTTCTTTGATGGAGAAATATCTTATTGTCTTTTTCCAGGGCAATTAGGATAACTGGGAGAACTGAGGTTTTTTTAGAGATAAATGGGATTAGAGTCTCTGAAACTTCGGATAATCGGTAATACTCTCCCTCTTTTTCTAGAATACCCTTCTCTAAAAGATTTTTAATATGATAGGCGAGTTTATTTGAGCGCTGTTTTACCCGTTTTTCAATCTCGTTAAATTTGAGTTTGTGATTGTAGAGGAAGGTTTCGAGGATGCTTTTTTCCATAAGTCAAACTTTTTGAGGAACTATTTAAATATAATTATGATGAAGTTTTTCCATGGTAGATAAAATTGATAGAAATCTTATGCATTATGTTGTTGTTACTGGTATTCTTGTGGATAAGGAGGGTAAATATCTGATTTGTAAGAGGGCGGAATGGGAAAAAGCGTTTCCTAATAGATGGACCGTTCCGGGAGGAAAACTCGAGGTTTTGGATTATACTTTAAGAGAAAAAGACACTTCTCATCACTGGTATAATATCTTTGAGGATTTGTTGAAAAGAGAAGTCAAAGAGGAGGCGGGATTAGAAATTGAAAATATTGGGTATGTTACGAGTATGGTTTATATTCGTCCGGATAAAATTCCGTGTTTGATTGTTAGTTTATATGCAGATGCAAGTAAAGGAGAAGTTCGGCTTTGTAGTGCACTTACAGAATTTGTTTGGGTTGATTTAGAAGAAGCTAAAGAATATGACTTAATCGAGGGAATCTATCAAGAGTTAGAGATTTTAGATAGGAAATTGAAGGGCGAGAAGATGGAGACTTGGGAAAAGGGAAAGGCTTAAAACAACAAGAATAATTTTTCTTATATGGAATATTTGATTGGAAGTAAGAAGGATTTTGATGATTTTTTAGATGGAATAACCGAAGAAGATAAAATTGCTATACGAACTCATACAGATTTGGATGGAATTGCTTCTGCATTGTTTTTAGAGTTAATATTGGAAAGTAAGGGACTAAAAGTTAGTTTTATTGAATTTGGAAGCTATGGGGTTGGTATGTTCGATAAATTTATCTATAAGATAAAAAAGAATAAAGTTTCTAAGGTTTTTCTTACGGATTGCGCTGCGGATTTGGCAGATTTGGAGGGATTTGAAAAATTTAGAAGCAAATTTGATAGTTTTTTGATTGACCATCATCCTGTTAACTCAGATTTAAAAGATAAAAAGAATATAATCAAAACAGATTCTTCGGATTGTTCGTCTCTTCTTCTTTATAGTTTTCTTAGTGAGAAATTAAAAGAAAAGTGGAAATGGTTAGTTTGCGCGGCAATTATTTCGGATTTTTCGTTTAAGAAAAGAGAAAATTTTGATTTTGTTAAGGAAAATTATCCAGAAACGAGCTATGATGATGCCTTTAATTCTCAACCCGGTAAAATTGCAGCTTTTATTATAGTGCACTTATTTATTTTGATGAAGATAAGAAAAAAATATTTGATTTGATTAAAGATGGAAAAATTGAAGAGGTAAAAAAACATAGAGGAGAGGTTGAAGAAGAAATACAGAAGTATGTTAGAGATTATAAAAAATTAGCCGAATTTTATCCAGAGAGGAAGTTATATTTTTATCAAATTGAACCAAAATATAAAATTGGTTCTACCATTTCTACTCTTATTTCTTCTAAAAACCCTGATGATATAATTATTATTGTTTCGAGTTCTCCAAAAGAAAAAGTTATGCTTTATTTGAGTGCAAGAAATCAAACTAAGAGAGAAGATATGAATTTGCTCTTAAAAAATGCGTTAAAAGGATTAAAAAACGCGGATGGGGGGGGACATATTCCTGCTGCGGGGGGAAGAATTATGAAAAAAGACCTCGAAATCTTCAAGAAACGTATCCTAAATCTTTAAAAACTGTCCGATTTTTGTCTCTTTATGAAGGGAGATATTAACATCAAGTGGTTGGGGCATGCAGGGTTTATGATTAAAAATTCTAAGATTATCTACATTGATCCTTACAATCTTAAGGAGGGTATGGAAAAGGCGGATATTATTCTTATTACTCACAGTCATTATGATCATTGTAGCCTTGTGGATATGAATAAGATAGTGCAGGAGGGAACGATAGTTGTTTCTACGGCAGATTGCCAGAGTAAGATTACTCGTTTTCAAGTTCCTGTTAAAATGGAAATTGTTGAACCCGGACAAGAACTTGATTTTGGGAGTGTTAAAATTTCAACCATTCCCGCCTATAATATAGACAAACCATTTCATCCAAGAGAAGAAGGATGGGTTGGATATATAATAAAGATGAATGATGTTTTAGTTTATCATGCGGGAGATACGGATGCTATTCCAGAAATGCAAAAGCTTACTGGATATAAACAACCGGATAAGGAATTTATCGCTCTTCTTCCTGTTGGAGGGAGATTTACGATGAGTCCGGAAGAGGCTTCCGAAGCGGCATCAATAATAAAGCCTTCACTTGTTATTCCTATGCATTACGGGAGTGTTATGGGAACGGAAGAGGATGCGAAAGAGTTTGTCGCTTTGTGTTTAGAAAAGGGGTTGAAGGCAGAAATTTTGGAAAAGGAATAAAATGAATTCATTTAATCAGAGAAAAAAAGATGTTCTTTCTAAAGTTGATAAATCCTCCAAGAAGAGTTGGGATAAAAAGATTTTGGGGTTATGTGATAAGCTGAATGCTTCCGATAATTATTATACAACGTCGTCGTGTTCGGGAAGGGCAATTCTTATTGTAGATCAGGATAAAAAGGAAGAGGGTTTGTTTAGGTTTGTTAGCCATGATTTGATAACTTTTGAAATTTTAAAAAAAGAAATTGAAAAACTTAATATTAAGGAAGAGATAAATTTTAAATTAGTTCCTTTAATTATTCATGTTGCTTGTAGAAGTTTGAAAGATGCAAATGAACTTAATGAAAAAGCTAAGCTTTCTGGATTTAAGAGGAGTGGAATTGTTTCATTTGGTAAAAATATTGTCCTTGAAATAAATTCAACCGAAAAACTTGAATTTCCTTTAATTAGAAATACCTTAAAGGGCACAAGTGGGAAAATTTTAGTTGAGAATGATTTTTTAAAAGAAATTGTTAAACAGACAAACGAAAAGCTGAGAAAGGGTTGGAAAAAGATAAAAAGATTAGAAGAATCTTTGTAAAGTAGGATTATAATTTATGTATAATTTCTTTTAGCTCATTCAAATTTCTAACGGATTTTGCACCTAAAATTGCTTTACTATTCTCAAAGTTTGCAAAGATTCCTCTTATGCCGTGCTCTCTGCAATATTCAAAGCTATCTTTTCTATTGCCCCCCATATATAAAATTGGTTTTCCGTGCTTTGCTATAAACCTATCAAATACTTTTCTCTTATCATCCTTTTCTGAAGGAGGGGAGGTTTCAACCAAATCGAAGAGCTTGTCGAGATGCGCAATATGAAGGATTTTTCTTGCTGCTTCGGGGGTGTTCGTTGTTATAAGTGCAATTTTATATTTTGATTTTAGGGATTTGAAGTATTTTATTACTCTTTCATTCTTTACATGCGGGCGATGTTTGATATATTTTAAAACAATATCAAAATACATCTCCCTTGCTATTTTTGTTCTTTCTTTTTCAGAAAGTTCGGGATAAATTCTTTTCATAATTTCGTCCACTGAGGTAAAATATCCTTCTTTTCTCTTCCCTCTTTTAATAAGTGAGGAATCTCTTAAAATTCTTGAAGCCCGTTTATACCAAAGTTGATGTGCTCTGTCCCATGGAGCATGTTTAACAAATAATCCGGAGAGGGTTGTTGCAATTATTGGTTTTTTCATTGTAATTGGTATAAAATACAATTTAGCCCTTTTAAATTTTTAGAAAAATACTAACCTCTTGATTAACATAATCTTTTTAAAGAACTATCTACTGGTTTTTTCATAATATTAATTTGTTGGCGCAAACTGATATTAATGTAAAGAGGTGATACTCTTTTTTTCTGATTAATAGTTGGAAGTGTGCGAACTATTTAAACATTTCGCTGTCCAAAATAGGGGCTTTCGCATAGCGAAGGATAATATAACTGAAAGGAGGTTGAAAAAAACATATATGGTTTTAGATTTTGCAAAGGAGGCGATTGACAACGCAGGAACTCATAGTATAAACTTTGATGAGTTGAGAGCGGGAAAGGCTAATATTAAGGTTTTTGGTTGTGGGGGATGCGGATGCAATATGGTAACCTGGCTTTTCAATAAAGGAGTTAATGGAGCGACAGTTTATGGTGCTAACACGGATGCTTTACACCTGAGTGTTACTAAAGCTGACGAGAAAATCCTTATTGGAAAGGAACTAACCAGAGGGTTAGGTTGTGGTGGAATGCCTAATAGAGGTAAAGAAGCTGCAAAGGAAGCAATTTCGGAAATCAAGAAGGCAGTTAGTGGTGCGGATATGGTTTTTGTCATCGCCGGAATGGGTGGTGGAACAGGAACTGGAGCCGCTCCAGAAGTTGCTAGACTAGCTAAGGAAACTGGTGCTGTTGTTATTGGCGTTGTTACTATGCCGTTTGAGGCAGAGAAAGCAAGAATCGATAAGGCAGAATTTGGTTTACAGGAGCTAAGAGAGGTAACTGATACTTGCATCGTTCTTGATAACGGAAGATTGGTTGATATTGCTGGGCAGTTGCCAATAGAACAAGCTTTTGCTGTTGCTAATGAACTAGTAAGTACCATGGTTAAGGGTATTGTAGAAACAATTACTCTTCCAAGTTTAATTAACTTGGACTATGCAGATGTTTCTGCGATAATGAAGAACGGTGGTGTTGCGGTTATTGGTATCGGTGAATCTAACGCTACAGACCGTGTGACTGAAGCTGTAAAGCAGGCGCTGACACATCCTCTACTTGACGTGGATTATCAGGGTGCTACTGGAGCTTTGATACACATAACCTGTGGTCCGGATTTGAAGCTTGAAGAGTTTGACAGTATCGGAAAGCTGGTTTCAGAAAATTTGAGCAATGATGCTCAGGTTATTATTGGAGCTAGAATTAGCAAGGATTTTGTTGGAAGAGTTAGGGTCATTACAATTATGACTGGAGTTAAATCCCCTTACGTTTTGGGAAAGGAGATAGAACAAGACAATTTCGTTGCTACAAGACAGATGTCTGACTTGGGAATAGATGTATTTTAATTTTTTAAAAAGACTGGGGGGGAAACCCCCGGTTCTTATTTTTTTATACGCAATTAAAAAATGCAGAAGGATACCAAATAATCCTCACATAGACTGAAACCAGAAGGGTAATAGTTATTATTATCGTCCATGTCTTTAAGTTTCTTTTAAAATCTTTTTTTATGAATCCCTTTATTACAAAAATTATTAGGACTATTAATGGGACAATAATTGATTGAGATATTTTAATTATTAAAGGGGTTGTATCGATGCACATCTTTTAGGCATTAATACTTTCTTTTTTACCCATCTTTTTATTCTTATATTTGTTAAAGAAGATTATTGAATCCATACTTGCTTTTTTCCTTTCTTTCTGTTTTCCAAATTCATATCCAACGGGAAAGATTGCTTCAATCATTACCTCTTCTGGAATTTTTAGTTCTCTTTTTGCCATTTCATCCGGAAAGTGTCCAACCCAGCAAGTTGAAAGTCCTTTTTCTTGTATTTTAAGGAGGAAGTTTTCAATTGCTGCCCCTGCTTGCTGTCTACAGTATCTTTCTCCTCTTTCCTTTCCGTAAGCATTCATTGTTCTTGCAGTATCTGAACAAACCACAACAACGTAATGCGCTTGTGCGATGAAATCCTGTTGGCAGCATCCTGCAAGACTTTCAATTATTTCTTTATCGTCAACTAGAATAAATTTTGTTGTGAAGTTATTTCCTGCACAAGGAGCGTATCTGGCAGCATCAATACATTCTACTATCTTTTTCCAGTCTGGAACTCTGCTTGTGAATTTCCTAACACTCTTTCTTGACTGGATTGCTTTATCTAAATCCATAAATTAGTCAGGTAGTATTGGTATAAAAATCTTTTGAAATACTGTCCTTATGCAGCGTCTACTAAATGTTCTCCATGAGAATGTGATAATCTGGACGAACAAAATGTGCTGTACTTGTCAAAAAATTCTTTAGTTCTTGTTATTTCAGGATGAACTTCTCTTCTTAATGCATATCTAATACATGCGTTATAATTTCCTAATTTTCTTGGGGTATCTTCAGTTATGCCTATTACTTCGCGGAGTGCGTCCATTTTTATTATTGGGGTAAAGACAAATTTGCCTCCAAATAAACTTGTATGATGGTCTATTATTGACGTTATAATTTCTAAACCTTGTGACAATAATTCTTTGTCACCTTCTAATGATGTTCTTCCTTCTTCTAATCTTTCAAGAGCACCAGCAATTCTACTAGAAACCATTGCTCCACACCAAGCATCTGCTTCACGTTTTAAATCATGAGTTAACATAATTATACTTATTTTACAAGGTTTTTAATTTTATATGTAGTATAGAATAATCTTTGATATTCAAAACACTGTAAAAAGATTACGTCCCGGAGAGGACTCGAACCTCTGACCCCATGATTTCTCAAAGGCCTACCATAGTAGAATATAACTTTTAACAGTCATGTGCTCTACCAATTGCTCCCTTCCTCACTTTTTAAGGATCGGAAAAGTCTGAGCTACCGGGACTTAAAAATGAGAAACTTAGATTATTTTTAAAGGTTCTCTTTATCTTTTTCGTCCTTTAATCCCCAATCGTCTACTGGAGCAATCCTGTGTTTTTCTAGGTAACTATAAACGTCAGCTTGTTTTGCTCCTCGAATTACACTCAAAACTGCGCTTTTTCCATTGGGCATATTTTCCGCTTTTCCAATAATTCCTACTTCATTATCTTTTATCTCGAAAGCGCAATCTGTTAAATCCCTCATAACTTTAAGAGTTTTCCCCCCTCTTCCGATAATTCTCGCTCTTATCACTTTTAAGTCTTTCCTGTGGGTGTGTTCTTTTATGTTTATCACTTCAAAAATATTTAATTCCTCTGAGATTCGTATCGCGTCAGAAAAAGGGAATCCAAAATCAAAAGCTTCTAAAACTTTTTCTCCAAGGTATTCATCTTCTGGTTTTCCGTCAATTGTAACTTTATTTCCCTCAATTCCTATTTTAAGGTTTAACTTCTTTTCAAGTTGTTTCTTTGCTTTTAAGATTCTTACTGGTTTGTCTGCAATAAGGGTTTTCATTTTAGAATTCTTCTTTATCTCTTTTTAGATAGCCGTTTCTTTTTAACCACTCCACCTGATTTGGACGATATTTGAATAAAACGTCTGCTTTCTTTTCTGCATCTAGCTCCCAAGGCTCTACAATTACTACATCTCCCGGACGGAGCCATAAACCCCTCTTTAATCTTCCAGGAACTCTGCAGTTTCTTTCTTTTCCATCCAGACAGCTTACAAGCATTTTGTTTCCTCCGTATCTTTGTTCTATAATTCCGATTACTTCCCTTCCTCTTGGAAGTCTTACTCTCGTAACTTGTTCTGGGATTTCATTTGCTCTGGGTTTATTTCTTGAGTTTTTCTTGTTGTGGTCTTTATATATAACCATAAAAAATTAAATGGGCGGGGTTTTATAAAACTATCACAGTAGAATTAATGAGTAAGGAATGCCCGCAATCTTTCCTATGTTTTCTTCAGTTATTATTCCTGCTTTGAGCGCAGCGTTTATTGTTTTTTCCCCCGCGAGATTGAATGTTGCATCTTCTCGAATCATATCTTGCAGTATCTTTATTGCTTTTTCTTCATCTACTTCCTCTCCCTTGTAAAAGGATTCCTTTAGATTAAGCTGGAAGTTGCCTTCCTCAAAGATTTTTCCGAGAAGTTTTTTATCACAAGCAGCGACAACATCTCTGCAGGATTTTATTATCTTTATAAACATAATTTTAGTTGAGTATATGAATATTTAAATATTCTTATTAAAATTGTCTTTTATGAGATTAGAAGAAGTTTCTGCCCTGAATACCCTTTCTAACATAACAGAACTTGATGAGTTCTTTCGATTTGGAGTATCTTTTGAGAGAAATTTTAGGGGGCTTTTTATTCCAATTAAACCCAGTTATGACGATATTTATCGTTCAATTAATTTAATGTTCGATGATTTTCATGCAAGGGAGCAAGCTCCTCTCTTAAGAAAAACTCTTTTAGATGAAAGTCTCCCTTTGAAAAAGGATTTAATAAAAACACGTTACGGGGGTTTTTGTCCGGGGGGAAGAATTTATGATGCAATGTTGCTTGGAATGATAAATTATTCTCCCTCCATACCCGAACTATTAGAAGTAGCTACGCATGATGTTAATACAGAAATGCGTTCTCAGGCGGTAGATTCTTTGGGGGACATGGGAAAGGAAGCGGAATTTGTCTCTGGAAGATTGTTGGAAAGATTATTTGATGAAAAAGATATGTGGATTAGAGCGAGAATTGCAGATTCTTTATCTCGTATTGGTGGTCGGGGGATAGGTTTTCGATTAAGAGACGCCTGTGAAAATTTAGTTTCTGAATTGGAGGCTTATGAAGCAATTGGATATTTTGGATGTGGAGATAAAAAGAAAGAGGATTTGCTTGGTTGGGGTTATGTTTGTTTAGATTATGCTTTACAAGCTTTGTTTAAATCCGATAAGACGCAGGGAAGAGAGATGATTGCGAGGTTGCTAAATTCTCCAAGCACACATGTTTATATGGGGGCTAAAAGAGCTTTCTTTTTCTCGGGAATGTCTTCTGAAAATAAGTTATTATATGCCCCGGAAGATTTACAAAAAGGAATGAAAAAGGCAAAGAGTATAAGGTTACCTGGAAAAGTATTTAGATAAGTTTTTTGTATTTAAAACGATTCAACTAAAAAATAAAAATAAAAAAGAACCTATCTAGTAAGCCTTTTGAGCTTCGCCAGATTTTACAGCTGCTTCCGCTTTGTCCTTTGACATCATAGCGCACATTCCGCAACCGCAATCAGGGCAACATCCTTTAGCCATAAAACCGCCTCGGGAAGTCTTAGTCATCTTTGGATCTTTCATCTTTTGCCCTTTTTTCTTGCATTTTACGCAGTAAGCTTCAACCATGTTTTCCTCCTTGGATTTAATTGAAATTCGAATGAATCTCTTATTTTTGTAATGTTCGGGGGTTTTTTAAACCTTCTTAATTATATTTTACTTCTAACACTATGTTTCGCTCCACAAGCTAAACAACGAATAAACGCTAATCTTCCTTCTTTTGTTAGTTCTGAGTCTGGTTTTCCACACTCCCTACAGATAACAAATTCTTTTGCGTAGTCTTCTATCTTTTGATTTATCTTTGCGCTTGGGACTTTCATGTTAAGAACTAATCTGTCTCCCTCTATTTGTCCTGAAGCCGCAAGCTCTCTTAAAAGGAATTTTTGGAAGTGTTCTGGAGTTCTTCTTAAATAGGAAGCTATCTGGGTAAAGTTAGTTATCATGGTCTTTTTACCTTCAAATCTTCCTTCGGCTTTTGGAATCTCGAATCTATCGCACGAGCCTTTTACTTCTTTTACTTCTTGATATGCTTTATTGAGTAAATCTTCGTATGTCATAAAATAACCCCGAGGAAAGAGTTTATAAAGTTTTTACCTTTGTTTTTTGTATGGCAATTAAAGACGTGATTATCAGCATTGCAATAATTATTCTGACTATTTCGGTAGTGGTTTTTGGAATTAATACTTTTTATAAAAGTCCAGGGTATGAAGATTTTTGTAAAGATATAAACTATAATGTTAATGTTTCGACTGTTTCTCAGTGTGAGGATAATGGTGGAAAATGGTTTGCAGATAGAGTTGTTCCTAAAATACCTAGTGAAAGTATTCCTAATGGTTATTGTGATTTAACTTACGAATGTAACAATGATTATGAATCTTCTAGAGAAATCTATTCAAGGAATATTTTCCTGATTGCTCTTCCTTTGGGAATAATTATAATTGCACTTGGAGCTGTTGTGTTTGGACTTGAGGCGGTTGGAGCGGGGCTAATGGGTGGAGGAGTTGGTGTTATCCTTTACGGAGTTGTTGGTTTCTGGCAGTTTGCGCAGGACTGGCTTAAATTCGGATTGTCTCTTTTAGGATTAATTGTGGTTATATGGTTGGCTTATTGGATAAATAAAAGAGTTAAGAGGAAATAGCGGAAAGTAGAGTATAATAATTCTTATAAGGGGATTTTGTATCTCCTATTTGTGGATGACGTGCAAGAAATTCAGGGCGAATATATCGAGTGTTTAAGAAAGGCTGCCCGAGAATTAAGTTCTGTTTCTGGAGACGATGTTACTGGGGGGGCAATATCGCGATTAGGGCAGATAATTGTTTTAGTTTCTAAACGGAAGATTATCCCAGAGGAGCTTGAAAGATTAGCTTTGGGGGAAGTTCCATTTTATGTCCATAAAACTAGGGGGTGGCTGGGCTTTTCTCATTTTCCTCCTTTTGTAGGTTGTTGGCCCTTTAATGCTTGCGAATTTTATATTGATGAGCGAAGAGGGTATAGAACTAAACCTACTTTTTTTAGAAAACCCCGAGAACCTTTACAAATTTAATTCATCCCAAATATCTTAACTTTCCGGGGCGGGGTTCAAATATAATTCCTTCTTCTAATAATTTCTTTACTTCTTGATTAATTATATCCGGAGAGGTTTCTCTAAGGTCCATTATTATTTTATCAATTTCTATTCCTCCTTCGTCCTCTGCAGATTTTATTTTTTCTAGGATTTTGTCCTTTATTGCAACCATTTGTTCTTTTTGTGGTTGAGGAAGGGATTTTCCCCTTTCTTTTTCAAGTTCTAACTTTCTTACAAGAAGATATTTTGGATCTTGGTTCCTTAGTATTTCTGGGGCAATATAAGTTTCGTTATTGAAATTTCTTAAAACTCCAATAACAAGAACGGTGTCTCCGGGTTGTACCTTGCTGAATCTTGGAACATCATCTCCGAAAGATTTAAGTTTTATCTGTCCGGAGCCATCATCTATTGTAAAGAAGATGTATTTTTTCTCTCCTTCACTTTCATATTTGTCTACAATATTCCCAATAACATTAACCCTTACAATTTTTTTATCTCCTAATTCAAGGAAAGAAAATCTATCTGCATCAAACATAGGTTTTCCTAAAAGCAAGTCTCCGATTCGGTATTTGAATGCTACGTTTCTTTTGAATTGTTGTTCTGGCATTTTATTCTAGAGTCGATAAAACTCTTAACACAATCTGTTCATCAGTCTTATCTTCCTTATTTAATTCTGTATACTTGACTTTTAAAACCTTTAGTAACTTATTGAATTGTAAATCTATTCTTTTTTTAAATTCTTTGTCCGTTGAACGCACTTTGTCTTTTTTTAAAAAACCCCCTCTTATTGGTACCTTAACGAGGCGCTTGTAAGTTTTTAGGTGTTCCTTTACTAACGGTTCAAGTACATTTGAGCGTCCAAATTTATTTACATAATAAATATAACCATCCAGAACGCTTCTATCACATATCAAGACATCGGATTTTTCTTCGGCTTCGAGTTCTTTTATTATTTGATTTAGAATTATCCATATCTGGGATTTTTTTGTTGTTCCTTCATTTATTGGAAACGGACAGTTTCTTGCTACCTCTCCAACAAATCCGGCATCTACCCCAGTTTTCTTTAATTTTGACATTAGCTCGTGTGCTAGGGTTGTCTTTCCCGTTCCGTGTGTTCCGAAGAATGCGATTTTCATTTATTCATTATCTCTATTGCTTTTAATCCCGCTCCTTTAGTATTATTGAATGTTTCTTGGCAGTTTTTTAATTCTTCAGGAGAAAACCACCTCAGTTCTGTTTCTTCATCAGATTCATTAAGTTGATTTCCCCCAATTATTTCCCCAATATAGGAGATATTTATGTGATGGTGGTCTGATTTTATTACATCCAGCCCAATATCTAAATTTTGTATTAATTCTTTTCTTCCGTATTCTCTTGGGTTAACAAGTTGAATATCAAACCCACTTTCTTCTTTTGCTTCTCTTATTGCGCATTCACACGGAAGTTCGTTTTCGTCTATATGCCCTCCCAAGGGAACAAATTTCTTAACTTTCTTATTGAATGTTAAAAGCACTTTTCCATCTTTTACTATATATACTGTTGATAGAAACTCTCTTTTTGGGATAATTGCTTTCATCCTGAAGTTCTCTGAATGTATCCTCTTCTTGGACGGAAGACATCCCCAGAGGATTGCAATTTAGTTAGGGCTTCTTCTATTTCATCTTTTGTCATTTTACCTTCTAACTCTTTTTCAAGTTCTTCGATTGGAATAAGTTTTCCTAATCTGCCCTCTAATTCATTAAGGGTTTCTCTTACCCCAAATATTTTACTTCTTTTTGAAGTTGAGATTCCGGTAGAAATCTTATCTATGTCAAAAGATTTTGTTTCATAGTCATAACCTACCTGCATTAAGTAGTATTTCATAATCTCAATTGCTCTGTCGGTATCTAGTGTTGTTACTGTTTTTGATAATCTCATCTTTGCGGAAGCTTCGGACATTCTTATTAAAGCTCCTAACTGTCTTGCAGAGATTGGAATTGGACGTACTGCGGCTTCGGAAGAAACCGGACGATTTCTTAAATCAACATAGAATTTTCTTAACTCCGCAACCGCTTCATCGCTTAGTACAGGTTTTACTCTTTGTTTTGCGTAGGCAACATATTTTCTGAATAGTTCTCTTGGAATGAGCATCCCCTCTCCTTCTTTTTGATGTTCATGCAAAACGTGAAGAGCAATTCTTTCATCTTTTTCTTTATCTGGAATGTCTCTCATGGTGAAGATAATATCAAAACGGTTAATTAGTGTGGGGGGTAAATCTATCTGTTGTGCAACCGTTTGATAGGGGTCAAATCTCCCGAATTTGGGATTTGCTGCAGCCAAAACCGAAGTTTCCGCTCTTAGGGAAGCTTGAACATTTGCTTTAGAAATTGTAACTGTTTGTTGCTCCATTGCTTCATGCATGGCACTTCTGTCCTGTGGATCCATCTTCTCTAATTCATCTATACAGACTAGTCCTTTATTTGCAAGAACCATTGCACCGGCTTCTAAGCTCCATCCCTTAAGATACTCATCTCTAACTACTGTTGCTGTAAGCCCCGCTCCTGATGCCGACTTACCCACAACATATCTTCCCTTTGGAGAGATGTTTGCCATGAAACCAAGCATAACCGATTTTGCAACACCCGGATCTCCAATTAAAAGAATATGCATATCTCCCCTGTCTTTTACCCCATTCGCTCTCTTTTTCTGAACTCCCGAAAATAATTGTAGAACGAGGGATTTTTTTATCTCTTCATAGCCCCAGACACTTGGGCAGATGCTCTTTGCAAGTTTGTTGAATATTTCTGGGTCTTCTGCTAATTCCAAAATTTGTCTTTCATCTTCATCGTTAATATCTAATTCTTCAAAAGTTTCTTCTAGTGGAATTAAATTATTTGCTTCAACTGCTAGTTCGAACCTTGTTGAGAGTCCGCCCGTTTGAAGAGGTACTGGAACTTCTTTTAAAATTCCTATCACCTTTACTCTGCTCCCGGGAGTTGTTTTTTCTTCCATTTTTGGTTCAACTAAATCTTCTTTAACAAAAACGTTTATTCTTTTGGGTTGTTCTCCTCCCGTTAGAGAGTCTGGAGACTCTTCAATTACAAGTCTTTGAGTGTCAACCATCTCTTTACTTATTAATTTAAATCCTCCTCTTCTACCACAAGAACAGCGTGAGGGCTCGCGGAATTTCTTTTCCATTTGTAAAACCGCGATTACGGTTCCACATGAAGGACACTCAAATTTTGCGTTAACAACTTGAGGACGAACATCCGAGGCTTGTCTGATTAGTCCTTCAATTACTATCATTTCATCTAGGTTTCTTGAACGAATATTTCTTATTTTTAGTTCCTCGCTTTTCGAGAGATTAAATAATCTAACCCTTACATTACTTACTAAGCCAGATTCTTCGATTGCTTGTTCCACTAATCTAAGAGTTTCTTCTGGATTGGAGAGTATTTCATCAGAAAGGATGTTTGAGAATTCGGTTAGTTTAAGGAAATCAAGGAAAATAACATTATCGGCTTTCCTCATTGAGGCTCCAAGCTCTTTTTTGTGAAAATCAAAGAAGTTTTTGGCCTCTATTATTAACTCTTCTCTCTTCATACCTTTTTTCTTTACATCCGGGGCTATCTGGGAAGATAGTTCGCCCTCTGCCTCTTCTTCCATATAAAAGAAATATATGCTGGCTTTTTATAGATTTATGGTGATTTAAAAGTAGTTTTAAATGGATTGGTAACCCTTCTCGCTTGAGTGGTTGATTATTTCTTATAGTTCTTCAACGCAGTCTTGACATCTTTTAAAAGCTGTTTCATGCTTTCATCTAGCTGCTGCTTGTTCTTTGTTCCGGTACAAACAAGCTTTCCGTTAGAGAATAACAAGAAAGTAGCGTTTGGCTCCATCAGTTTGTAAACCAAACCCGGAAATTGTTCTGGTTCGTATTCTGTATTCTGCATTTCTAATGCAAGGAAGTTAAGATTAAGTTTAAGATTTATTGTTCCTGAAGCAACAATGTTCTGAACGGTTATTTTTGGCTTTGTTGTTACTTTAACATTGATTTTTTTAAGTTGTTTTATTACTTCCTGAATTACTTGTTTAACTTGTGCGGTTGATTTTGTTCCTGTACAAACAAGATTTCCCGAAGAGAATACTAAAACTGCGGATTTTGGCTCTTTTATCCTTAAAACTAATCCCGGAAAAGTTTCTGGGTTGTATTCTGTGTTAGGGTTAGTTTTTGCTAGTTTTGTTAAAGGAACAGGTTTTTCCAAAGAAGCGGTTGCTACAATATTTTGAACTTTATAAGATGATTCGCCTGACATTGTTATTTATAAGGGGCTCGAGGGGTTTATAAAGGTTTTTAAATGAAAAATTTATTTTTTCCAAGGATTATTGTTGTACTGGTTTTGTGGATTTTGTATCATTTGGTTGCTTTGCGGTTGCTGTATCTGTCCTTGTCCTGGGAACGGACGGTAAGGATTATCTTGGTTGTTTTGTTGAGAGTCTTTTTTTCTTCCGGAGCTCACTAAAAGGATTATCATAATAATAATTCCTCCTAGGAGGATTACTACTCCCAGGATAATTAACCAGACTGGAATCTTTTTGTACTCACAATCTCTTGTTTCTGGAGGAATTGTTCCACAATTGTTTAAATCTATACAAGTTCTTGTTTGGGTTCCATTTTTTGGGCAGGTTTTTGGAAGCCAATCTATGCAATTTGGATTTGGGATACAAACCGCACAAGTTTGATTTTCTGCGGGTTTTCCTGAGATTATTCCGCAAAAGTTGGTATCTATGCAAGAACGTATCTGGTTTCCTGAGATACATGAAGACCATGAGGTACAGTTCCATTGCGGATTACAATTACTTATAATTTCTTTTACAGCAGAATGGGTTAATCCAGAAACGACGAAGTAGCTTCCTGAAATATTGCATTCGAATAAGGAGTTTGTTCCGGGGCAATTAATTAGATATTCATTTGAGGAGTTGCACTCTTCAGAAAAAGCGGTGATTGAAGAGGTGAAAGCATTCTTTATACAAATCCTATTGCTTCTTGAAATTTTCTTATCAACATAAAAGGTTTTTTCTTCTTCTACCCCATTAACAATAAGATACCCAAATTCCGAGGAGGAGTTTTGTTTTATAATCTCTATCTCATTTAGGTTAAGTGTGTTTGAGAAATTGTAACTGAAAGAAATCCTTGAGATATTTCCTTCTTTTAGTTCTACTTGTTTTGTTGTATTATAGATTTTTGAGAAATTTGCTTCGGAAGAATCTATGTAAAGAGTAATATTAAGATTTGAATTGGTGAAGGAATTTGAATTCCCAATTATCCCGTTTGAATTATAATCGCAATCTTCTGTTTTATTATCTGGTTTTTCCGAACTTGTATCGCATGAATTGGAATCGTTGTACCAAACTTCTAGGGTATCGCTTGAATTACAGGAGGCGTTTACGGCAGTCCAGTTTGGAGAACAGGAATTGGTTGGAGTAATTTCTATTCCTAAATATTCGTAGGACAGGGTTTTGTAAACTGTTCCTTTTATTAACATTTCTGCAGAGGAGTTTGTTAGGTCTTTTTCAAAGTAAAGATAAGTTCCTTCGTTCGTCCATGTTATATTATCTTCTTTGAATATGCTTATAAAAGTTGAATTTGCTGTTTCATCTGTTAGGCTTCGGGAAGTAGCGTTATCTGAACCGAAGTTAAAATTTCTTGCTTCGCTTGGTGTTGCTGGAAGAGTTATACTGGAATTTAAATGGTAGGCATTAATTGTTATTTCTGGAGAGGAACTGTAATATTTTTCTTCCAGTATATATTTTGAATCTCCTATTGTTTTGTAAGCATAGAATTCGGCGCATCTTTCATTTACAACTGTTCCGTTTGTTTGAATAGATATCCCATTACTACTCTCCTTAAAAATTGAGTCCCAAATTGTTTTTACACTTGCATCTGAACAGTCTTCAGGAATAATGGGGGAGATTACTTTTCCTGTGAAAGAAAAATTTCCTGCTGTTTGCATATAGTCGATTACTAAAAAACCAAATATGGCTAAAACTATTAATGTTAATGCAAGATAACCCGAACCTCTCTTTTTCATAATAAGAGAATGTTTGAGAAATTTATAAAGGTTGAGATTATCTTTTATCCGTAAACATAATTTCTTTTTTGCTTTTCGTAATCTTTTTCAATTTCTTTTAAAGTATTAATTTCATTTGCTCTTCTATCCGGACGCAAGGCTGTAACTCTCGGGAATCTTAATGCAAATCCAGAGGGGTAGTTTGGGCTTCTTTGGATTTCTTGATAGGTAACAGAAACAACAATTTTTGGTTTTATTTTAACACTTTTTCCTTTTTCTGAAGTTATTAAAGGAGTAAGAAGATCCGTTAATTCTCCAAAAGAGACTCCTAATTCTGATTTTTCTTTTATTCCTGTTCCAACTTTTCCAATTTCTAAGAATTTTTTTGTTTTTTCGTCATAACAAGAGATTATGAAGCTGGACATCCATCCTCCTCTTTTTCCTGCACCGTATTCTGCTCCAGTTATTACCAAATCCAAATCTTTTTCTTCGGGTTTTATTTTAATCATATTTCCAACACGCCTTCCTGGTTGATAGGGGGATTCTAAATTTTTCATCATAACTCCCTCTTGATTGTCTGCAAGAGCTTTTTTGTAGAATTCTTCTGCTTTTTCTACGTTGTTGGTTATTATTTGTTTTGCTCTTATTATTTTGAAGGGTTTATTTACTATTATTTTTGAAACCAATTCAGAACGTTTTTTGAAGGGTTCTTCCATGATGGATTTTCCGTTGTGGTAGAGAACATCAAATATATTAACTTCCACCGGAAGTTTTTCTCTTATTTCTTCTATTGAGTATTTTCTTCTTATTCTCTGAGAGATTTCTTGGAAAGGACGATATTCTTTTGTTTTAGAATCAAAGCCTACTGCCTCGGAGTCTAGAATGAAATCTTTTCCTTTAACATATTTGTTTATATATTCAACAACTTCTGGAAATTGTTTACTTACATTTTCTAATTTTCTTGTGAAAAGTTTTACCTCATTTCCTTTTTTATGAATAATTAATCTGAAGCCATCATATTTGTATTCAACTGCTGCTGGACTTCCTACCACTTTAAATCCCTCTTCAATATTTGTTTCTTTGTTTGCGAGCATGGCTTTTATTGGTTTGCCTACCTCTAATTCTATTTTTCCTAGTTCTTTCAGTTTTCCTTTTTTTGCGGCGTTGAAAACTTTTGCTAGGTCGTTGGATTTGTCAATTGCTTCCTGAACCTCTTTTGAATCTTCTCTTCCTCTGAAAAAAGCCTTAGCGATTGCATCTCTTATTGTTGATTCCTGAACGCCCATTCTTAAATCTCCGATTAGAGTTCTTATTAGGTACAAGGCTTCCAAGTGAGAAGCTTGAGATAGCATCTCGGTTATTAGGGCTAGTTTTTTCCCCACAGTTCCTTTTCCCTCTAGCTCTGGAAGTTTTCTTAAATTTTCTAGTACTTTGTTTGTTATTAAAACTCCTTGGGAATGGAGAGTTGATTGGCGTTTTTTCTTTGAGAGTTCTTCGGCAACCTTTCCAATATCTCCGATTCTCTTCCATTCCTTTACTACTTGTTCTTTATCCACTCCTGTTGATTTAGAAATTGCTTGTATTGCGAGCTGATTGCTTATTCCTATTTTTTTCTCGTTGTAGGAAGGGTAAATATCTCCTAAAAGAAGATACATAAGTTCGCTGTCTTCTTCCGAAACTTCTTCTAAGAATTTTGAGAGAATGTCGGTTTTTTCTAATCTCTTCGTTGTCAATCCTAATGCTTCATAAAGTTCTGCAAGTTTTTGATACCTCATTTTGTTATTTTAAGAGCGTAAATAGCTGCTAGTGTGAAAATTATCTGTAATATAATAAAAATTGTATCTCTTATATAAATGCTATATGTGAGAAGGCAAATTCCTCCAAAAATATAGAGCAGATTTTGGTTTTTTCTTTTTTTATTGATTATACCAATTGAAATTAGCAGGATGCCAAGAGCCCCCATCAATCTGAAAATGCTTATCATGGAAGAATTAAGTTTGAGATGTTTTTAAGGTTTAGCTTGCTTCTAGCGCAGCTTCGCCTTCCTTTTCCATTTCTGCTAGACGAGTGTAGTAATCCGGAATTTCATTGAGATGTGCTAGTGCAATCTTTCCTGTTTTTAGTGGGTCGTCGTCTGTAACATTGGTATTTGAGTCAACTGTTCCGTGTTCAAGTTCAACATCCATTCCCATACGGAATTGTTCAATGTCATATTTGTCCCAAGTAATTCCAAGTTGCTCACCAATTTCTTTTGCTTCTTCTCTCGAAAAACTCTTTTTCATTATAAATAAAGAATTATGCCCCTTAAATAATTATTGTAACTATTTACCCAATCTTCCGCCGGCTCTTACTCCGCCCTTTACTTTAGAAGTTGGATGCTTGTTCATTATTCCTCTTGATTTCTTTCCTGCAGAAGTAATTCCTCTGAATGGACGTCCTCTGTTTCCTGGCTTTGTTATCCAGTTAATCGTCTTATCATTCTTTATTTCTGGGCGCTGAGGGTCTACAAGAATAACTTCGTAGAAATAGAACATCCCGTCTTTTCCTATTTTGTATGAATTTAAAACTTCAAGATTATTATATTTTCTTCCAGCTCTTTGTTCTGCAATCCACTGATAACTCATTTTTAGGTTTTTTCTGTTTGTCTGTCTCTTACTTCTTCTTCCTCTATTTGGTTTCTTTCCCTTGTGTCCCCCTCTTCCGACTCTAACTCTAAGAACAACAAAACCCTTCTTTGCCTTGTATCCAAGCGCTCTTGCTCTGTCTAATCTGAGGGGTTTATCAACATTTACGATAGTATCTGTTTTTCTCCATTCAATCATTCTCTTTCTAAGAGTTTCTCTATCTGGCTTTTTCCATGCCTGTCTTAGATATTGGTACATTCCTTTAACCATAGTGATTAGTGATAAAATTGGTTTAAAAAGGTTGTGGGATGTTTTCATAACTTTTATAAATCTACTCTGGGTGTTTTTGGAGTAGATGAGGCTGTAGCTCAGCTTGGTAGAGCACTGCTCTGATAAGGCAGGGGTCCACGGTTCAAATCCGTGCAGTCTCACTTTCTGTTGTAGGAAATATCTCCTGTTTTATACTAAAGTTTTTTAAGTACAATATGTTAGAATATTCGGGTTAAAAAATGGAGCAAAAAAAAGAGGTACAGAAACATATAGTTGAGGCTAATTCTAAAAATATGGAAACTAGTGAGGAAGAGTTTTTATCCGTTTTAAAAAATGTGGCTCCTGGTACAAATTTACGTGTGGGGTTGGATGGTTCTTTGAAGATTGGTAACGGTGCTCTGATTGTTATAGAGAATGAAAATACTTTTCCTTTATTCGAGGGGGGGTTTAGAATTAATTGTAAGTTTACTCCTCAAAAACTTATGGAGCTTTCAAAAATGGACGGAGCGATTATCTTAAGTAAGGATATGAAAAGAATTACTCACTCAAATGTTCTTCTAATTCCCGATAGCAGAATAAGAACCCACGAGACTGGAACCAGACATAAGGCGGCAGAGAGAACTGCTAAACAAGCTGGAACTTTAACAATTGCTATTTCGCAAAGAAAAAACGAAATTACTCTTTATTATAAAAATATGAGGTATCCAATTATCGATGCGGGAGAACTTCTTAGAAAAGCTAACGAGAATCTTCAGATTTTGGAAAAACAGAGGGATTTATTTGATAGGGGAGTTGAAAAGTTGAACAGGTTGGAATTGAAAAATTATTTTAATCTTAAACAGGCAATTAATTTAATTCAGAAAGGAAAACTTATCCAGAAACTTTTTTCTGAATTGAAGAAAAACTCAGTTGAGGTGGGGAAGGAAGGGACTCTTCTTAAGATTAGGTTAAAAGAGATAACTCTCGGAGTGGATAAGGAGACGGATTTGGTTATTAAGGATTACGCTAAATTAGAAATTAAACGTTCGAAGTTGATTTTAGATAATCTTTCTTATGATGAAATTCTTGATGAAGAAGTTATATGTAGGATATTGGGTTATGAGAATCCAAATGCCTCCGGAGAGATAAGGGGTTGGAGGATACTTTCAAAAACAAGTCTTTCTGAAGCCGAAGCTGCCAAAGTAATTAAGGAATTGGGAAACCTCGAAGGAATTATGGTTAAGAAGTTTGATAACTTAACGCATGTAATTGGAGATAAGGTGAGAATTCTTGCAGAAGAGTTAGAGAAGATGAGAATGAGTGATTAATCTTGTGCCTTTAATTCTAAAGTCAGTTTTCCTTTTGATAGATTTTTACTTATAATAGGAAGAGCAATTGGAATTATTTTTTCGTAAGCTTTATCTTTTGCAATTGCACGTATTTCTATGCTATTTTCGAGTTTGGTTATAGATATATCTTCTATGGAGGCTACTCCTGGAATAAGTACTTCGTAAACTACTTTGTTTGAAAATCTTCTTACATTTGTTAGGGGAGATTTTTTTGGAAGCTTTCCAAATTTTTCTGTTTTTTGTTTTGTGAACCTCTGGTTTGTTTCTCGAATTTGGTTTTCTTTTATCTGAATTGGTTTTTGAACCATTGGTCTTTTCGTAACTTTTATGTTTTGGGGGTTTACCCTTTTTCCATTTATAAAAAGTTCAAAATTAGTATTTGTTTTTTGGGTGTTTTGCTCTTCCACGCCTTTTTTCATCTCTTTTTCAAGCATTTTCATTGCATTTCCAAGCATCTTATTAAGCATGTTCCCTCCAATTCCCCCAAACATAGGATTGGTGAACAAATTTTCCTCTTCTTCCAAATCCCCTTTTCCAAGCATCCCGAAGTCTTCTGGAGAGCTTTCTTTAGTTGGTTTTCCGCAGTAAGGGCAGAATTCGTAACTCTTTTCTATTCCCTTTCCACACTTTTGGCATTTCTTTTTTCCGAACATGTTTTTGAGAAGACGATTTTCTTTATAAGTTTTTGGGATGACTTATTTTAGGTATTTTGGTATCGAAAGGATATTTTGAGCTTCACCCATAATCGTTGGACGGATTTGCTTGAATATTATATTCTTCAATGCTGCCTTTCCATCGAACTTGTTTTTGTTTTTTACTTCTTCTATCTTTTGTAGTCCAAAGAAAATTACAATCATCTGAACTATGGCGCTGATGATAAAAATGATTGCAATAGGGGAGCTTGTTGTGGCGTTTAGTATTTTAATAAGTATTGCTCCAACTCCCGCTCCCGCAGCAACTCCAATCCCCTGAAGCATGTTGTAATAAGAAATTGCGGTTCCTCTTTTTTCTGGGCGAACATTATCATAAATGAAATTACCAGATGCGAGGTTAAATCCTGCCCAAGCTATTCCGCTGATTAGTGAGGGAATGATTAGTAGGTAAATTGGAGAGGTGTTAAGAATCCATGCAAGGGGAATTAGAGGCATTAAAATTGAGGTGATTACAATAATCCGATAGTTTCCCCATTTGTCTCCAAAGTTTCCCCATATTCTCATTACCATTAGTGAGAAAATTGTCGCAGAATAAGCAATTATCATGTAAACAACATACCCAAAACCGAGATTTCTTAATAAATAAACTGCAAGAAGTGGTGCAGATATTGAGTACCCAAAAGCAAGCAAGGAGCGATAAATTGCATATCTTCCAAAATTTGTTTTTGGAGCTTTAGTTAAGAACTCCCAAAACGTAAAATTATCTTTCTTATCAATTTTAATTTCTGGCTCATATTGTGTTTTAAAGAGATTCCATGATTTTATTCTCATTAGGAATGCTAGCAAGAAAAGGAACATAAATCCAAACATTATCCAATTGTTTTTCTTAGAATAGTCTAGGAAAAAGGAGGCGATTATTGCAAGTGCCATAGAGACAAATCCGGTTAAAAGATTTCTTAAGGAAAAGTATTGCCCCCTCTTTTTTTCTTCGGTTATATCTCCCATCCACGAGAACCAGGCGGGGCCGGCAAAGTTTCCGGATATGGTATAAAATGCAAAGATAAGGAGTACAAAGGTTGGAAGGATTCCAACTAAAATATTTTTATAAAATAGAAAAGCGATTAGTGCAAAAGGAAGCCAGGCCAATGCTTCAAGAAGTACAGCTCCAAGTACTATTTTTTTTCTAGAATACTTTCTCATAAATTTGGAGCCTATCATCTGACTTAGTGGGCCCAATAAACCTGCAACCGAACTAAGAAGTGCAACAAGAGAATCACTTGATTTAAGCGCAATTGCAAATGGAGAAACATAAGAACTTCCAAAAGCGTAACTTCCCGAAGCATAAATGCCTTCCTGGATGCTTTTTTCTCTAGCCTGACTTTTAAGCTTTTTTACTTGCGGAGAATCTCCATTTTCACTCTTATTTTTTATTTTTTGTACCATCTTTTAAATTAAGAGTAAATTAGCTTAATAAAAGTTAAGTTTTTATATTAGCTTTATCTGAGGAAAATATGGCAAAGAAATTTTACATTACTACTGCAATAGACTATGTTAATGCAAAACCTCATGTAGGGCATGCGTTTGAGAAATGTTTAGCGGATGCTATAGCGAGATATCATCGTTTGAAGGGAGAGGATGTCTTTTTCCTTACGGGGGTTGATGAAAATGCACAGAAAAATGTTCAGGCTGCGGAAGCTGCAGGAGTGAGTGTTAAGAAATTTATAGATGAAAATACTGGCTTCTTTTTAGAATTAGTTGAGAAATTAAATATTAGTCATGATAAGTTTATCCGAACAACTGCAAAAGAGCACGGAAACGTTGTTCAAGAGGTGCTGAAGAAGGTTATTGCTGCAGGAGATATTTATAAGGGAAACTATGAAGGAAATTATTGTGTTGGTTGCGAGAGTTTTTTGACCGAGAAAGATTTAGTTGATGGAAAATGTCCGGAGCACGATAAAAAACCAGAGTATCGAAAAGAAGAAGCTTATTTTTTCAGATTGAGTAAATATAAGGATAAATTGATTAAATTTGCTGAAAATTATATCCTTCCTAAGGAGAAGAAAAATGAAATTCTCAACCGGTTAAAAGAAGGACTTAATGATTTATGTGTAAGCAGAAAAGGGGTTGATTTAGGAATTGATTTTCCGGGTGATAAGGAATTTAAGGTTTATGTTTGGATTGATGCTTTAATTAATTATATTTCTGGGGCAAAGGAAAGATGGCCTGCAGATGTGCATGTTATTGGAAAGGGGATTAATTGGTTTCATTCGGTTATATGGCCGGCACTCTTAATGTCCGCGGGATATAAACTTCCCGGAAAGTTACTTGTTCATGGTTATCTAATTTCTAAAGGAAAGAAGATGTCTAAGAGTTTAGGGAACTCGGTTGATCCCCTTGAGTTATTGAAAAAGTATTCTGCGGATAGCGTTAGATACTCTCTCTTAAGATGTTCTGTTTTTGATGATTCGGATTATTCTGAAGAAATATTAATTCAAAGGCATAACGATGAACTTGCAAATAAATTAGGAAATCTGGTTTCAAGGGTTGCCGCTCTTGTGGAGAAATATGGTATTGAGAAGTGTCCAAATAAATTAATTAAGAAATTAAAAGAAAAAGAAATTGAAAAAAAGATAGAAAATTTTGAGCTGGATAAGGCGCTTGATTTAATATTTGCTTTTATTGATAATTGTAATGAATACGTCCAAAGTAAGAAACCGTGGGAAACCAAGGATAGAAAAGTTTTGTTTGAATTGGTAGAAAGTATAAGAAAACTTTCAGAATTACTTTCGCCATTTATTCCAGAAACTGCAGAAAAGATAAAAAAACAGTTTAAAACAGATAAAATTAAGAAAGTCGGAATATTGTTCGAAAAAATATAGGTTTAAATACGACTTCTTCTTACCCCCTTTATCTATGGGCGTCAGTGTTAATACAACTGTTGGGACGGTTGATGCAAAAGGGGGTGTAGGGAATGGTTCTAGAGAGTTTTCATTGTCTCGTGGAGATTGCAGAACAAATGAGGAATATGAGAATGTTGGGAGAACATTAAAGAGGTTTGTTGAGGCTCATCCTGAGGAAGAACCTGTTTTAAGGGAAAGGATGAGGGGTGTTTCTTGTGCAGATATTTCTCCTGAAGAAATTGCAAGAGCAAAGCTGAAGGAAGCATCTCGTGTAATAGTAGATTATCACAAAAGAAGCGGTAAGGTTTTAGCAGGTTACTGCCCTACTTGTGATAAGTATAATTCTCTATTTCTTCATACGGGAGTTGAAAGTCTGGGAGATGTTTCGATGGATTTGTATACTTGTATTGAGTGCCATGGAAGTTTTGTTAAAGAATTAGTTTTAGAGTATCAGCAAAGAAAGGCTCCTGCAAATGCAGTAGGATAAATTTAAATAAGTTATTTTTCTGAGTTTAATTATGGAAGGTATTATTGAGTTTGGAGATTTTGAAAAACTTGATTTAAGAGTCGCAAAGATAATAAATGTTGAAGAGATTGAAGGAGCCGATAAACTCTGGAAGTTGAGTTTAAATGTTGGTGAACTTGGAGAGAGAACGATTTGTGCGGGGATTAAGCAACATTATTCTTCTGAAGAACTGATTGGAAAGAAAATTATTATTGTTGCAAACCTGACGCCACGGAAAATGCGTGGCGTGGAGAGTCAGGGGATGCTCTTGGCTGCTTCGGACGATGAACATGAAAAGGTTGTTTTGCTGAGCGTTGATAAAGAGATTGAGAATGGAAGCGGGGTTGGCTGATTTTGAAATATCTTTATAAATCTAGGAAATATAATTTAATTATGAAAAGAGGAGGAATTCCGTTTTTGGAAATAAGTGCAAAGAATAATTATGAGTTTGGATATAAACTTGGGAAGGCGCTTAAGAAGGAAATTCGGTACAGATTAAAGAAGAATAAAATTGTATATTGGGAAAATTCTCGTAATAGGGAAGAGTTTTCTATGTTGACAAAAAAATCAGAAAAGTTTATACCTGCGATAAAGAAGCATTTCCCACATCTTTTAATTGAAGCACAAGCAATGGCAAATGGTGCAGAGGTTCCTTTCGAAGAACTTTTTATTTTAATGTGTGAGAATGAGGTTGTTGATTTTAAGATTCTGCATTGTACAAGTATTGCGGTAAGGACTGATGATGGAAAAATTCTTATTGGTCACAATGAAGATTGGTTTCCAGAGTGTAAAAAGAATGGTCTTGTTGTAATAAAGGGAAGGATAGGTAAAAATAAGTTTATTGCTTCTTCATTTATTGGAAGTATGGTGGGAAGTTCTGTAAGTTTAAATTCACATGGTTTAGCTTACACAGATAATTCGCTTTTATATACAAAAATGTCTCCGGGAATTCCAAGAAGTTTTCAATTAAGAGCTTTACTGGATGCAAAGAACTTGAAGGATGCAGTAAGAATTCTGGGAACGGATGGAACTACTGCAGCAAACACTCTTCTTGCATGGTCTAATAAAAAGTTTATGGACGTTGAAGAACTTTGGAATAACGAGGAAATCTTCTATGGAAAGAGGTTTTTGGTTCATACTAATCATCCCCTATTAAAAAAGTATGACAGAAAGTACAACGTGCCTCACGATTCTGTTAGAAGATATAAGCAAGCTGTTAAGATTTTAGAAAATGAAGAAGAACTTACAATTAATTCTGTCAAGAAAGTTATGACAAATCATACCGGAGGAATATGTGACCATGAGATGAATCCGCACAGTAAGTATTATCCCCCTACAATCGCCTCATACATTATTAATCCAAAAGAAAAATGGATGATGGTTTGTCATGGAAATCCGTGTTGCCATGAATATAAGAAATATTATCTCTAATTTTTCTTAAACATATTTGCGATTCTTGCCCAAATAGATTCTTTGTCTTTGTCTGAATCGTAACTCACTCCCATAATCTTTGCCGCAATTTCTTTGTAAGCTCTTGCAGATTTGCTTTTTGGATGAGTATGAATTACTGCATCTTTCATACTCAATGCTCTTGAAATGTTTTCGTCTTCTGGAACCATTCCCAGGATTGGTATTTCGAGCATTTCTTTTACGGTTTCTGGAGAAAGTTCTATATTATTTTTTTTAACACGAGTCATAATAATTCCAAGGACTTCTTTGTTTTCTCTTTCTGCTATTTTTATTGCCTTTAAAGCATCAGTAATCGCGGGCATTTCTGGATTTGTAACTACAATGAGCTCGTCTGCCATCTTTATTACAGATATTGCTTCTCTTCCCAATCCTGCCGCACTATCAATTAGGACAAAATCTGAAACCTTTGCTAGCTCTTTTTTTATTTCACCTATTTTTTCTGGGTTTATTTTATCAGATTCTTTTATTGAAAGAGATGCAGGCATTATTTTAATTCCTGATTCGTGTTCGTAAACCGCTTCAAATACATCCGCTTTCTTTCTTATTACGTGATTTAGATTTATTGGCACCTCTGGAGAGCCTAAATGTATTCCTATATTTGGAGTTGAGAGGTTTCCGTCTACAACAAGCACGTTTCCTCCGAAGAAGTTTATAGCCGCTCCGAGGTTTATTGCAGAAGTTGTTTTTCCTACCCCCCCTTTTCCCGATGTTATAACGATTACTCTTGACATTTTTTTAATGGACGCCTAAATGGCATCAAATAAGAAGGTTGTACTCCTTATGATAGAAGAAATTGTTTTGTAGTGCTTATAAACTTTTCGAGCATCTCGGAATAGATTTTAAGCTGTTCGAGGTTGATATTTATCTCTTCTCCCTTGTAAAGTACCTTAAGATTGACATTTTTTCTGAATTCGCCTATTCTCTCTGTTCGGAGTTCATCTATTTTCCTAAACATCTCGTAAATTTCTATTACTTGCGTGAAGTTTCCATCTTTTTTGAAGAGTTTCTTAATGGTTTCAAGTTTTCCAAGCGGGCTAGAGGGGATGGATGATATCTTTTTTTTCTTTTTAGCGCGTTTGAGAATCTCTTCTATGCTTGTTTCTATCATTTTTGTCCATCTTCTTATTAGATTTAGAATTACATCACAGGTTTTTGTGTACTTCAAACTCACATACAAAAGGTGGTCTGCGCTTATTTTTTCTTGAATTATTTCTTCCATTATTACCTCAAAATTTGAAAATTGACGTCAGACATTGTTAAAGAAAGGGTCTTTTTATATCTTTCTCAATTTTGGGTCGATTATTTCTTGTGTCTTTTTTAGGATAGTTTTTGAAAGAATTAGGAATCTTTTGATGTCTTCTAAAGTTATTATGTCCTTGTGTAAATTTGCTGAGAGAATCACAATTTTCTCTTTTCTCACGAATTCCATCGGGCTTTCTTCGTGTTTTTTTACAAGCCCAAATAATTCGATAATTTGACGTGTTTCTGAAACGCCTATTCCGTTGTTTGGAGCGGATTTTTTGAGGAAAGTTTCTAAATTTGTCTTTGGGTCTTTGGAAAGGCGTATTCTCCTAAAGATATATTCATACTGTAAGATAGAATTTATGCACTTGGCTATTGCATTTTTTAGATCTACCATTGCTTTTAGAAGAAGTCTCTTATTTTTTATTAGGGGGAAGGTAACATAAATAAGGTGGTCTGTTGCCATTATTGTTCTTTCTGCTTCAATTAGGTTAAAGAGTAGTTTTTCCATCAGAATTAGAGGATGTTGGAATTAATAAGTATTTGGTGTTTTAAGCGGATAATTCCAAAATCGCTTCAGCCAAATCACCATTTACAGACTCTAAAACTTCTTTTGCTTGGGTTTCGGTGCAGCCGGTTTTCTCCATTACCTGCTTTACGTCTTCTTCCGAGATTTTTAGTTCTGTACAAGATTCAGTAATATCTCCCGAAATCTGAAAACTCTCTTGTCCTTGCATTGTTACCTTCATTACAGAAGGATTTTCTATTATTATGTTTGAATCGTCTTTTTTTTCTATAATAACTCGTGAGGCGTCTATCTCTTTCTGAGACATGCCCATTTGTTTCATAAGGGCTTGCATTTTTTTGGGATTTAACCCACCTAGTCCTAGCATATTTGTACAAAAAACTTGGCATATTTAAATTTAAGCGTTGTAATGATAAGATAATATTTTAAATGCTGGATATTTCCCCTTACAATGAAACTGAGTTTGGTTCTGCCAACATATAATGAGAAGGAGAATCTTAGGAGAGTTGTTGGTGCTATCCAAAAAGAGTTTAAGGCAAATAAAATAGAGGGGGAAATAATTCTGGTTGATGATAATTCTCCGGATGGTACCGGAGATATTGCAGATGATTTACAAAAAGAACAGAAAAATATTAAAGTTATTCATCGAAAAGGAAAACTTGGACTTTCTTCAGCGGTTTTGAGTGGGTGGGAGATTGCAACCGGGGATATTTTAGGAGTTATGGATGCAGATTTAAGCCACCCTACCGATAAGATAGGAGAACTATTCTTTTCGATTGCTAACGGGGAAGCAGACTTTTCTATTGGAAGTAGGTATGTTAGGGGAGGAAAAATAGAAGGTTGGGGTTTTAAGAGAAAGATAATGTCTAAAACAGCTACACTTCTTTCCAAGGTTTATACCAAGGTTAAAGATCCGATGTCCGGTTTTTTTATGATAAGGAAAGAATGTGTAATTGGAGTGGTCCTTAATCCAAAAGGATTTAAGATTCTTTTAGAGGTTATTGTAAAAGGAAATTATCATAAAATAAAAGAAATTCCAATAACTTTTATTAATCGTATTGAGGGAAAGAGCAAGGCGGGAATGGGAGAAATTTTTTATTATCTCGGGAATCTTCTTGGATATTTAAGATATACAAGAGAAACAATTAAGCAATTTGTTAAATTCGCGATTGTTGGTGGAATTGGCACCATTATTAATATAATAATTTTATTTCTGTTAACCGAAAAATTTGGAGTTTATTATCTTGTTTCTGCAATTTTTGCTTTTGGTGTTGCTATGACTATTAATTTTATTTTAAATAAACTTTGGACGTTTGGAGAGAGGATGAAAATAAATCTTGGGAGAAAATATCTACAGTTTAGTTTAGTGAGCATAGCTGCTTTGGGAGTAAATTTATTGTTTTTATATCTCTTTACAGAGATTTGGGGCATTTACTACCTTATATCCCAGGTTTTTGCAATTGGAATATCGCTGATAATTAACTTTTTTGGAAACAAACTCTGGACTTTTTCAAGATGAATAGACAAACTAAAATTTTAATTATTCTATTTTTAATCGCATTTATTCTTAGAAGTGTCTTTCTTTTATCTGCCCCGGTAAAGATTTGGGATGAGACGGTTTATGCGAATATGGGTTATGATTTAAGTAATAATCCTTTAGATTACTCGGTTGCAAATAATGGATGGAGTGATTTTATTCCTTCTGGAGGAGATGACTTCTACGCTTGGCCAAAAATGGGATTTAGAGCTCCTCTGCTTCCTTATTCTTTATCTATTTTGTATCTTTTTCACCTGGATTTCTTTGTAAGTTTTTTTATGGTATTTGTAGGGGCTTTATCTGTATGTTTTGTTTATCTGCTTGGAAAGAGGATGTTTAATTCGGAAATAGCGCTTTACTCGGCAATTTTGTTTCTGTTTCTTCCATTACATGTGACGTATAGTGCTAAGATTTTAACGGGAGTTTTGTTTACTTTTTTTGTTATACTCACTCTTTATAGTTTTTGGAGGGGTTATGAAGAGGGAAATAAGTTTCACAAGGTTCTATTTGGTATTTTTTTAGCTTTGGCACTTCTTTCAAGATACACTGCTTTGTGGGTAATGCCTGTTTTTCTCTTATACTTTTTAGTAAGGGATAGGTCTCTTAAATTTCTGAAAGATAAATATTTATGGTACGCTATTGTTTCTTTTTTTGTTGTGTTAGTTCCTTGGTTTATTTATGGAATTTCGGAGTATAATAGTCCTATTGGAGCGTTTATACATGGGGCAAAGGCATCTGGATACTGGGGAGGTTTTCAGTCCTGGCATTTCTTTTTTGATTACTGGTTTCAGATGTTTGCACTAACCGGATTAGTTTTTTTAATTGCAATAATTTATATCCTTTATAAAAAAGAATTTTTCAAGAGGGGAATCTATTTTACTTTGATATTTTTCTTTTTCTTTTTAATCATGGCTATTTATATGCCTCATAAAGAGGATAGATTTATTTTAGCGATTACTCCGGCGATTGCAATAATTTCTGGTTATTTTTTAAGTAAGGTAAAAAAGTATGCTCGCCTAATTCTGGTGTTGGCTATTATTGGAAGTCTAATTTTATTGTCCTTTCAATTTACCTTAACATACAAAAATTCTTATACGGATAAACATAAATGTTTTTTAGAAGCCAATGAATTTTTGAAAAATCAGGAAAATGCGTTAGTTATAACCGATGAATCCCCTATTGTTTATTACTACACCAAACAAGAGACGCGCTTTTATTCTTACCCCGTGAGTTATTCTTCTCTGAAGGAGATGGTTGAAACGAGTTATGCTGGAAAAAATAGTTTCGTCTTTTTTACGGATTACGATATGCCTTTGACTGAAGAAAAGAATGTTAAGATTAAGGAAGATTTGGATAAAAATATGGAAAACGTTTTTGAATGCTCTAAAACTGAAGGATATTCGGCAGTTTACAAATTTTAAATTTGAATCTTATCTAAATAAGAATCCTAAAAAAACCCTAAAGGCGATTATTAGTAGGATAAATACAATTATCAGAGAGGGTTTCATCATAAATTTACTTGAGTACTCTTCACTATACCTTGTTAGTCCCCCAAATCCTGATGGGAGGTTTATTCCGCTGTTTGCCATGTTTAGGGTAGAATGTTTAAATTTAAAAAGTTATTTGTTTTGGGAAATGTATGGCTTTAAAAGATATAAAAAATTGGGAGGTTGAGATTGAAAGGAAGATAACCGATAGGTGGAAAAAATCTGAGCTTTTTAGGTTTAATAAAAAGGCTAAAAAAATTTATTCTATTGATACCCCCCCGCCTTATGTTAACTCCCCGATTCATATTGCTCAGGCAGTGACTTATTGTTTTATGGATATGTTTGCCCGATACAAAAGGATGAAGGGATTTGAGGTGATTTTTCCTTTGGGGCTGGACAGGAATGGACTTCCGATAGAGATGGCAACAGAAAAAAGATTTGATATTTCTCCTTTTAAGGTTGGAAGAGAAAAATTCGTTGAATACTGCGAGAAACTTATCAATGAGGGAAGTGTTGGAACACAAGATTCTTTTGCACAACTGGGAATTTCTTTTACCTCCTATAAGGAAGGCAAAGAAATAGGCAGCGTTTACAAAACTGATTCTCCTGAATACAGAGGATTGACTCAGGCAACTTTTATTGATTTGTACAAAAAGGGGTTAATTTATGAGGATTCCAGAATAACTAATTGGGACCCAAAACTTCAAACAACTATTGCCGACTCGGAGATTGAGTATGAAGATATTCCAAGTGCTTTTAGCGATATTACCTGGAAAGTTAAGGAGACTGGCGAAAAAATTATAATTGGAACAACCCGCCCGGAGTTAATATGTACTTGTGGGATGGTTATCTTTAATTCTGGAGATAAAAGGTATAAACATCTCGAAGGGAAAACCGCAATTACCCCTCTGTTTGGAAAAGCGGTTCCTATTCGTTCCCACCCTCTTGCACAGGTTGATAAGGGCACCGGACTTGCGATGATGTGCTCTGCAGGAGATTTGTCAGATATTCAATTTTTTAGGGAGATGAAATTAACTCCGGTAATTGCAATAAATCAGGATGGAACGATGAATGAGAATGCCGGGTTCTTGGAAGGATTAAAGGTTCGCGAAGCAAGGGATAAAATTATTGAAACCCTGAAGGATAAGGAGCTACTTGTTAAGCAAGTTAAAATAACCCACAGAACTCCAATTTCAGAGAGGTCAAAAGCCGAGATAGAGTTTATTGAGATGCCCGAGTTGTATCTAAAGCAATTGAAATTTAAAGAAGAAATTAAAAAAATTGCCAAAAAAATTAATTTCTATCCCCCCCAATCTAAAAAAATTCTTGATGATTGGGTTAATTCTATTTCTATAGACTGGCCCATTTCAAGAAGAAGATTTTATGCTACTGAAATCCCCTTGTGGTACTCTGATGATGAAGAAAGACTTGTTGCCTTGCCCAATCCCGGAAAATATTATCAACCATGGAAAGAGGGAGTTCCAAGGGATGCCGAGGTTCTTAAAAATGGAAAGGTTATTGGCAAAGTTGGAGATTTCAAGGGCAAAAAATGGAGAGGGGAGGAGAGAGTTTTTGATACCTGGATGGATTCCTCTATTTCCGAATTGTTTATTTTGAATTATGGGAGGGATAATTCATTTTTTAAGAGAGCTTATCCTGCAACTTTAAGGCCGCAAGGAAAGGAAATTGTGAGAACCTGGCTTTATTATACTCTTTTGAGAGGATATCTTGAAACCAAGAAACCCTGCTTTGTGGATGCATGGATACATCAGCATTTATTGGACCCCCAAGGTAAAAAAATGGCTAAGTCTCTCGGAAATGTTATTGATCCCAGAGATATCGTTAAGAAATCTGGAGCGGAGGCAATAAGAATTTGGGCCGCAACAGAGGGAGATTTGTCTAGGCAAGATCTTAGTGTTTTTCCTGAGAAAATTGATGCTGAAAGAAAAACTCTTAACAAGTTATTGAACGTCTCTAAATTTGTTTTGATGTTTGAAAACCCTAAAAAGAAACCTATTTTGATGGATACGGATAAATTATTTATTGATTATCTTGAAAATTTAACTATGATTTGTGATAAATGGTTCGGCATCTATGATTTTTATCATCCCTCCCTTGAACTGAGAAGGTTTTTGTGGGATGTTTTTGCTTCCAACTATATTGAACTTGTTAAAAGCAGGGCGTATAATCAGGATAATCGTTTTACAGAAGAGGAGAGCAATTCTGCAAAGTATACCCTTCATTTTTTATTGAAAAGGTTGTTAACTCTGCTTTATCCTATCATACCGCAGATTACTTCAACAATTGGAGAAGATTTTAAATTGAATTTATTGAATTTAGAATTTCCTAAAGCGGGGAAGATTAATTCTAATTTAAAACTTCTTGATAAAATAATGAATTTTAATGGCGAGGTTTGGAAAATTAAAAAGGAAAAAGGTATCTCTTTGAGAAACCCCATAAGTGAAATTAAAATTCCAAAAGAACTGAAGCCCTTTGAAAAGGATTTAATTGCGGTGCATAATCTTGAGTTCTGAGGGATATTACTTTGTCTATAGATTTTGTTTACCCTTTTTAGTGTAATCATATTTAAATACTAATAATAATTAAATTCTTGTATGTCTGACACTTCAAAAATACTTACTTCAGAAGAAACTGAAGATTTATATTTTTCACATCAAGATGAAGTTGAAAGAATTCTGTCTGAGATTAAAAATGGAAAATTAGAGGTTAGTGCTGGTGTTGTGAATGATTTAAACATATTTTCTAGAACGGCTTTATCTTTTTTGGAGATGTATCGGTCGGGAGGATTTGGACCTGTTGATGAATGTTGGGCGAGATCTAAGGATTCTTTACTGGCTTCTTTAAGATATTTAAGGGGCACAAAAGACCCAACTACCCGGAATTTTGCTAGCCAATTTAGAGAAAGGTTAAAGATATATACAGAACTTTTTGAATAATATATTCTTTTCTATACCAATTTATTTTTAAAGGCTTCTTGATTATTTTTATTATGCCTTCACACAAAAAGAAAAGATTTCTGGGAAAACATGAACATGATAATAAATTTAAACAATTTAGTCAGGCGGATGCAGTAAGGGCGGCTATGGAAGAGAGGGACAGAAAAGCGATGGAGCCGAGGGTTCAACCTATACCAAGAGTTATGGAGTCGAGACGGGTGGTTAATTATGGATTTGAGAGAGGGCCGGATTTTATAGACGGGAGATATGTGCCTATCTACGGCGTGAGTTATTCCGAATCCGGTAGAAGATTTTAGAACTTCTGAGTAGTTTTATAAATACCTTTTCGTTTTCTTAATTATGGTTAAATTATCTAAATCCGAACTTGAAGATGTTATTGAAGAGCTTGCAAAACACAAAGGAAGACATACCGAACTAATTACCGTTTATGTTTCTGCGGGTTATGATGTGAATGCTGTTCAGAGGCAGCTGGAAGGGGAAAAATCCACGGCGAAGAATATTAAGTCCACTGCTACAAGAAAAAATGTTACGGACGCTCTTGATAAAATTGTTAGACACTTGAAAGGACTTAAGAAAACGCCCGAGAACGGGTTGGCTCTTTTTGCGGGTAATGTTTCTAAAGTTGAAGGGCAAGATGATATGCAGTTGTGGGATATTGAGCCTCCTCTTCCGCTTAAAATAAGAATGTACCGATGTGATAAAGATTTTGTTCTTGACCCATTAAAGGAGATGATGGCGGTTGACGATGTTTTTGGATTGCTTGTTATGGATAGAAAGGAAGCAACAATTGGTTTTTTGGAGGGTAAGAGAATAGAAATACTTCATAAAATGACTTCAGGGATTCCCTCAAAGGTTAGGGCGGGAGGACAGAGCTCTCAGCGTTTTCATCGTATTACCGAGGGGTTAACTAAAGAGTTTTACAAAAGAATTGCGGACGAAATGAAAAAAATATTTTATGATATGCCGAAGTTAAAAGGTATTCTTGTTGGAGGCCCAATTCCAACAAAGGACGAATTTCTTACTGGTGAATATATGCCCACTCAACTCCGAGAGAAGGTTATTGGAATTCAGGATTTGGGGGGAAGTGACGAGTCTGGAATAAAAGAACTTGTTGAGAAGTCGAGAGAGGTTCTTGCAGAACAAGAAATTGTTCATGAAAAGGAAATTTTGGATAAATTCTTTGAAACACTTGGAGAAAAACCGGATTTGGCGACTTATGGCGAAGCGAATTTAAGAAAGGCTCTGCAATATGGGGCGGTTGAAACCCTAATTTTATCTAAAAAAGGAAATAAAGTTCTTAACAAGGAGCTTAAGAAACTGGCCGAGTCTATCTCCTCGGAGATTGTTGTAGTCTCGGACGAGACTGAAGAAGGGGAGCAATTCCTTAATATAACAAAGGGCGTTGGGGCAATTTTGAGATTTAGGATATAAGCCGAGAATAATAATTTTTAAAAAGTCTCTTTTTCTTATGCTCTTATGAAACCACTTGCAGAAAGATTAGCAGAATATAAGATTTTGAGGAGAGCTATAGAAAAAAGTGAGGAGGAAAGAGGTTATTATTTATCCTATAATTGTGGAAATGTAAGCTTTAAGTTTAGAGAATTCAAGGGACATCTTTTAGTTGAAAGGGAAGTCAATTCTTTTACTCCGATGGTTGGGGCGGTTGATTTGTATGATGTTGGGGAAGAACAAAAAGCCAAAGATTCCTGCAAGAAGATGATGATGAATTATCTTAGAAAAAGTACTCACCTTTGGGAAGGAGAAATTTGGCATCATAATAAACATCCTTATCGAATGGCAAACGGACATGTATCGGTTATTGGAACTTTTCCCAGTTTCGTCTTTGGTGGGGATAAATTTCTTAAGGGGTGGTCAAAACTTAGTGATTTGCAGAGAGAAAGAATCAATCGTAGAAGACTTGAGAGAGGTTTGTTGGCAGTTGCTTAGTCCTACAGTTATCCTTTTAAACTTTCAATTATAGTTTCTATTATGGAAGTATCTTCAAAAACATTAGAGGAGATAGATGAAGCAAAGGAAAAAGAGGATTTGAAAACTTTAGAGGCGGTGTTTTTTATTTCTGGGAGATTTCTTAATATGCAGGAATTAATTTCTCTTTCGGATTTGAATCCAATTATAATAAGGGAATTAATTGAGAGATTGCAAGAGAAATATGAGAAATCGGACTCCGCAATTGAAATCGTTGAAAAGAACGGAATGTGGAAGATGGATGTTCGTCAAGAGCATTCTGGAATAATTAATAAGCTTGCGACAGGAAGTTCTGAATTTTCTAAGGCAGAGCAGGAAACTCTTGCCATAATTGCTTTCAAGCAGCCAATAAAACAATCGGTTATTATTAAGATAAGAGGGAATAAGGCTTACGATCATATAAAGAAATTTTCTGATTTGAGTTTGATTAATAAAAAAAGAAGTGGGCATACCCATGATTTAACCTTGAGCGATGATTTTTATGATTATTTTAGTACTAATGAATCTGGGGGAATGCAGATTAAAGAGAATGGGGAAAATGTAGAAGAAACTTCGGGGGAAGAATAATGGATTGGTTTACTATTCTTTTTTTAGTATATTCCTTTTTAGGATTTTATTTTTTGTTTTTATTCTTTCTTATTTATATTCATAATAGAAAAGAATTTTTCGAAGTCCCTCCAATTACAAAGAGATACAGTTTGAGTATTGTTATTCCTTGTTATAATGAACAGGAGACTATTGAAAAAACGGTTAAATCCGTACTGGATATTGGCTATCCTGAATTGAAAAATGTTTTTGTTGTTGACGATTGTAGTACCGATAATTCTTATAATATAATAAAAAAACTTGCTTCAAAATATCCTAAAGTTGTTGCTTTGCAAACTCCTAAAAATACTGGCAAGGCAAGCGGAGCTAAAAACTATGGAGCCAAATTCGCAAAGACCGAATTAATAGGATTTAGTGACGCAGATTCTTATCCTCAAAAAGGAGCTATTGAAAAGATGATTGGTTTTTTTGATGATCCTACGGTTGGTTCTGTTACAGCTTCTGTTTTAGTGAATAGGGATACTAAGTTTATTGAAAGGCTTCAGGCTATTGAATATAGAGTTATTGTTTTTACCAGAAAACTTTTAGGATTTATTGATGCCATATATGTAACTCCTGGACCGCTTGCGTTGTATAAGAGAGAAATATTTAATAAATTGGGGGGATTTGATGAGGATAATTTAACTGAAGACATAGAAATTACCTGGCACTTCGTTGCTGCGGGGTATAAGGTTGCTATGTCGGTTCCGGCAAAAGCTTATACGGATGTTCCACAAAACTTTAAGGGCTGGTTTAAACAACGTCTTCGTTGGAATATTGGAGGGTTGCAGACTATAAATAAGTACAAAACCGCATTCAAAGAAAAAGGAATGTTGGGTTCTTTTATCCTTCCTTTTTTTGTATTATCTTGGCTTTTGGGAATTACTGGATTAGCTATCTTAACGTATAGGATATTGAAATTTATTTTTGTTAATTATCTTTCTACTCTTTATTCGATAAACGTTCAAACAGCCATACTCTCTGCACAAGATATTAATTTGGCTCCAAACGTGCTTATGTTTTTCGGAGTGGTTTTATTCTTTTTAGGACTCTCTTTCACATTTTTGGCTTTAATTTACTCAAGAGACTCAGAAAGAAAATTTAAAAAGTATGGGGTACTTGGACTTTCAGTTTATATGTTTATATACCTGTTAGCTTACCCAATCATATTGATTGCGTCAATGTATAAATATCTAACTAAAAGTTATTCGTGGTAAAATGTTAACAAATAAGAAAAGGGTTTTTTGGGAAGCGTTTCTTTTAACGACGGTTATATTTATTTTGGGTATTCTTCTTGGGGTGGCATTTGAGAGCCGGCGTTCTAGTAATTTAGAGGATTATTATACTCAATCGGAAATAGTTTCTACCGATTTGTTTGTTTTGAATAATCTTGTAGATTTAGATAGCAGTAATTGCGAAGATTTAATACAAGCTAGTTTTGATTTTGCTAATAGGATTTATTCGGAAGCACTTTTACTAGAAAAATATGAAGATTCCGGAAAGATAACCGAAAAAATTAGGTTGACCCATAGAAAATATGATTTGTTGCGTACTTTTTTGTGGATTAATGCCGAAAAGACAAAAAATAAGTGCGGAGAGGATTTTGACACGGTTATTTATCTTTATGAGTACAACCCTAAGAATTTGGTTCAGAAGGCTAATCAAAATGTTTGGAGTAAGGTTTTGGGAGATTTGAAGGAGGCAAAAGGCGATAGTGTTTTACTCATTCCTATTGCGATAAATAGTGATTTAATCTCATTACAAGCAAAAATTAATTCCTTGAATATTACTAAATATCCTGCGGTTGTTATTAATGATAAAGATATTCTTCTTGGAATTGATTCGGTTAGCGATTTGGAGTCCTATTTAATTTAGTGTTTTCTACTATACAAATATTAAAAAAGAAGAATTGATGGTTTTTCTTATGGAATGCTTCAAGTGTGGAAATTCTGGGGATAAGGTACGTCTTTTTGATGCTATTTCTGGGGAAGGAATTGTAAAGATATGTGAGTTTTGTGCTAATGATGAAGATTTGCCGGTTATTAAAAGACCCACAACAGAGCAGCTCAAGACGGCCGAAAGTAATACTCCTGTAAGACAGATGCTTACTCGGATGTCTTCGGGCAAGGCAGCGCTTGAAGAGCAATATGCTAAAGATAAAAAGCGTCTTGAGAAGCGGGAAATTAGCTTGAGGGATATTGTTGACAGAAAGTATAAGGATTCTCCGAAGAAGTCCATTCCACGTCCAGATTTAATTGATAATTTCCACTGGGTAATTATGAGAGTCCGAAGAGCTAAAAAGATTTCCTACAAGCAGCTTGCCGAGGCAATTTCTGAGTCCGAGGCGGCTGTACAGATGGCCGAGAAGGGTATTCTTCCGGAGGATGATAATAAATTAATAAATAAGCTTGAAACCTATTTTGGGGTGAGGTTGGTTAAGGACCCGTTCAGGAATAGAGTTCCCCCCCGGGAGGCGTTGAGAACTGAAATTAAGAGGACACCCCCCGCAAGATTGAGCTTTGATCCTTACATAACGAAGAATATTACAATTTCTGATTTGCAGGAGATAAAGCGGAAAAAGGAGATGAAAGAAAAAGTTCCGGAAAAGGAGGGTTATTCTGAAGATCTTGAATTTGAGGAAGAGAATATTGAAGTAGATGAAAAAAGAGATTCTGGAGATATAAGTAAAGAAGAGATAGATAGGATTCTTTTTGGAAAGGATTGAGAAACCTTTATAAATCATTTTTAATCACTCTTATCATGGAAGTTAATGTTCTGAAAAGTTCAAAAGATGAAATGGAGATTGAAGTTGATAACCTTACTATTGTTGAAATTTTGAGGGTTTATCTTAACCAAGATGAAGGAGTTAGTTTTACTGCTTGGAGACAAGATCATCCCACAATGAAGCCGGTTCTTAAGTTAACGACAAAAGGAAAAACAGCTAAAAAGGCAATTGACGATGCGGTTTCTAAGATTACCAAAGATTTAGATAAGGTTGTTTCTGATTTTAAGAAGATGAAATAGATTTAGGATAGTAATCTTTATTAATCGGCTATTTTTCTTTTTTTTATGAAAAATTTGGGGGGTTTGCTTGTAAATCTATCTGTCTGGGGCTTAGTGACTGTGATTAGTTTAGGAGTTTTTTATACTCTGCATCAAAGATGGACTAGCCGGGAAATTCATTATACACAGTCCCTTTCTGCTTCAGGAGTTAAAATAACAGAGGTTGAGAGCTACAAACCAATTGGGGACTTTGACGGTGATGGGGTGGAAGATTATGGGGTTAGGATGAAAGATGGTTCTTTGAGAATTATTCCGGGCTGTAACCCTAAAACTCAAAGGTGAACCTTCTTATTGCTATTTTCTTTTATAACAATTTATATAAGCAAATGTGTGTTTTCTTTGTTCATGGTAATTCGCGAAGACAAGATTTCTGCAGGAAGTTTTGATTTGAATAGGTGGCTTTTTGGAGGTTATGAAAAGGACGTTATAACTATGATTGCGGGGGGGCCGGGAAGCGGGAAAACCAATTTTGTTCTTCTTGCTGCGTGCAGTCTTGCAAAGAAAGGAGGAAAGGTTATTTTTATTGATACCGAAGGAGGATTTTCTGTTGATAGAGTTAGGCAAATTGTTGGAGATGCGGATTATGAAAAGATTTTAGGAAATATTTTAATTTTAAATCCAACAAGTTTTAATGAACAAAAAAAGGTTTTTGCGACTCTTCTTGAGAGCATTAAAAAAGAACACGCATCGCTTATTGTTGTCGACGGAATGGCGATGCTCTATCGATTAGAGAGAGGAGATGCGATGCAAACTGATGATGAGGATAAGGTACGAGTTATAAACAGGGAGGTTGCTTCGCAAATGAGAATACTTGCCGAGATTGCTCGAAAGCAGGAGATACCGGTTATAATTACAAACCAAGTTTATTCCGAGTTTCTTTCGGAAGAAGAATGGAAAAGCGGGAAGGAGAGAGCGACGAATATTGTTGGGGGAGATTTGTTCAAGTACTGGAGCAAGTGCATAATTGAGTTAAAGAATAATAATGGGAAGAGGAAGGCAATCTTGCTTAAGCACCGAAGTCTGCCCCAAAAAGAGATGAGTTTTGAGATAAGGAAGGAAGGAATTTTTAAGAGGGGTTTGTTTTAATTAAAGAGGGATAATGAAATCAGCAGAAAACATAAAATTTGAAGTGATAAAGAAGTTATCTCAGTTTAGGAGCAGATTTAAGGAGTTGGGAAAGGTTTCTAGGATTGATACGATTTCTCCGCCTTCGGTTTTTGTTGGGAGTAAATTAAGATATCCTACAGTAAATGTTGGGATTATGTCTCCTCTTGAACGGGATGAGAACGCTTGGGTTTATGATGCCGAAAAATATTGGACGCAGGAGAATTACGGAATTGCGGATGTTGTAAGACTGAGAGATAGTTTGCTTAATTCGAGATTTAGAGCAAATGTAAAAGATGTTAGGAATTCTGGAAAGTTTGTTCAGATTGCGCAGGAAATTGCAATTGCTTCTAAGCCTGTTGATGTTGAAATTGAACTTAAAAGGGGGGTGGATTTTAAGAGGAAACAGAATAGAGTTACAACTCCGCATAGTATGGGGGCTCCGCTTAAGAGTGCTAGGGTTGTGGGGAATGTTAAAGTTGATTTGCATGTTGATAAAGCGATAAACGATGAGATAAAGGCGGCAGAGGGAATTGAAATGTTGTATAAGAAGGGATTTGATGAGTATCCGTTAAATAAAATTTTGAGTGTTGGGGTTTTAGGATTGAAGAAGAATAAAAGATTTGTTCCAACAAGATGGAGTATTACAGCAACAGATGATACAATCGGAAAAATGCTTTTGAATAGAGTTCGGGATTACAAATGGATTGAAGATTATGAAATGTTTTATGGGGAGTTTCTCGGAAACCAGTATATTATAATGCTCTTCCCAAATGTTTGGAGTTATGAGTTATTTGAATTATACTTTCCTGGGAGTTCGTGGAATCCTTCTAAAGAAATAAAGGCTTCAACTGATTATGAGGATTTTTATGGAAGGAAGAGTTATGCTTCTTCTACAGCTGGAGGATATTATGCTACTCGTTTACCTATTTTGAAGTATTTGGATTCAATTAAAAGACAAGCTTCTGTTTTAGTTGTAAGAATCGAAACTCCTACTTACTGGGCGGCGCTTGGAGTTTGGGTTGTTAGAGAGAGTGTAAAAAAATCTCTTGGAAATGGCGCCAAAAAGTTTAATTCTCGAGAGGAACTAATAAATGTGGCAAAGCAAATCTCTCAAATAAAGTATAATTTTGATAATTCTTCTATTTTAGAAAGAAGTAAGTTGCTTAAAACCCTTTCCACACAGAGAAGATTGAATGATTTCTTTGTATAAAAATATTTATAAAGGTTAAATTTACCTATTACCTATGGGAATGAGTGATATGAAAGATCAATCTAATGCAGAGAGATGTCATCTTATGGAAAGTGCTTATTTTGAAAGACACCTTCCACCTGAAGAAAGAGCGATTAGGGAAGACAATCAGGCAGCGGATGTTTTGAATTGTAATGCTTCTGGTAAAAAAGATGTTTTTGAAACGATAGGGGAGCCCATTCCAACAATTAGTCTTGGTGGTGTTTCTCATCAGCTTGTTTTAGAGGATGGTTCTTTTTATTTGGTTTCTCCCGCTGGAGAAAGGTATGATATGGGGTCCAAAACTACTCGAGAGGCTTTTAGAGGTAGTTTAAAAGACTTAAGAAGAAAATTTTCTTCTTCTGATTAGTTATTTTTAGCTTCCTTCTTTTTACGGTATTCTTCTAAACGTTCTTTGTTTGTTTCACACTCAGTATTAAAACAGAAAATCCAGGGTTTCTTTCCTTTTCTTAAGGACATTAGCAATGGGAAACCGCACTTTTCACAAATATTATCTATCTTTTTTATTGTTCCGTTTGGAGGAAGGGAGTAAGTAGTTTTGCAGTTGGGATAAGCATCACATGCAATAAAACTTCTTCTATTTTTGCGTGAATAGGTTATTGCGAGATTTCCTTTCTTGCATTTTGGACATTGTACTAGAGTATTTTCTATTTTCTGTTGTTTTCTTTGTTTATTCTGGGCGTTAAGGAGTTCTTTTCCTATGCTTTTTTCTTTTTTTTCGAAATCTTTTGCAATCTCCGTTATTGTTTCTTTCGCCTCATTTATTATCTTTTCTTCTCTTTTTTCATAATCTCCCTTTGATTTGGTTATGGATTCCATTTCATTTTCGAATTTCCGTGTAAGCTTTTCATCAATTATTATTGGGGAGTATTTTTCAAGGGTTTCGATGAGGGACATTCCGAGGGGAGTGGCGGTTATGCTTTGCCCTTTTACATATCCTCTATCGTAGAGTGTTTCAAGAATATTTGCCCTTGTGGCTTTTGTTCCTAGATTTTTTTTCTCAAGCTCGGAGATTATTGATGCTGGTGAGAATCTCTTTGGGGGTTGGGTTTGTTTCTCTTCTATTCTGGAGTCTATAATCTCCACTTCCCCTTCCATGTCCGGAACTTCGGTTTCTTTTAGTTTGGAAGGATAAACTTCAAGCCACCCTTTTTTGCGTATAGCCGAACCCCTTGTTGAAAAGGTTAAATTGTTTTCTGTTATAGCGGCTATTCTTTTTTTGTCTATTATTGCGTCATCACAGAACAAAGAGAGAAATCTTCTTGCAATCAGATTGTAAATCTTTTCTTCGTCTCCTGAGAGAATTTGAAAGTTTCCGGTTGGGTAGATGGAAGGGTGTGCCGGGTCTGTTTTTTTACCTTCAATTGGTTTGTTTTTTGTTATTAATTTCTCGGCTTTGTATTTTTTTGCCATTGTTTCTAAGATTGTTTTGTAGTCAATTGAATCCGGAAGTTTTTGGGAAGAGGTTCTTGGATATGAGATTAGTCCTCCGAGATAAAGCGATTGTGCAGCTTGAAGAGTTTTTGAGGGAGTAATTCCATAAAATTTGTAGGCTTCTGTCTGCAGCGTTGTTAAATCAAATGGAGGATTTGGAGGGAGAATCTCTTCACTCTTAGTGGTTGAGGCTTGTGCTTTTTGTCCTTTTAGGTTCTCAAACTTTTTTAGCTCTTCCTTGTCCCAATTTGGGACCCCTTCGGGGCTAAAAATATCTTTAACATATTTTAATTCTAGTTTGTTTTTTCCATTGCTGATTGTTATGAATGGCTGCCAATAGGTTTCTGTCTTGAAGTTTAGTATCTCTCTTTCTTTGTCTACAATTAGTTTTAGTGCTGGGCCCTGAACCCTTCCAATAGACATTATTCTGAAGCTTCCGGTTGTTTTTATTGCGTTCATTAGCGCTCTTGAGAGATTTATACCGTAAAACCAATCTAAGTAGTGACGTGTTTCTCCCGCAATTGCTTGTGCCCAGTCGAGATGGGGTTTTTTATTTTCGTAAGCATCATTTATTTCTTTTGTAGTAAGAGTTGAGAACTTCATTCTATTTGCGTCTTTTTGTCCGCAGATATATCTTACAACATTTAATCCTATAACTTCTCCTTCAATATCATAATCCGTTGCGATTGTAATACTTCTCGCATTTTTTGCAAGTTGTTTTATTGTATCATAATACCTTTTTGTGAAATCGCCTTTTCTTGCGAGGTAATTTGGAACCCATCCAATATCAAAAATAGGAATTTGGGAACCCATAACTTTTTGTTTTAAAGTTAACAAGTGTCCGACTGCGCAGGCAACTACAATCTCTTTTCCGTTTTTGTTTAAATCATAGTAAGAAACTTTATTTGAAACTCTCTGGGTTGCTTTTCCTAAGGCGGTTGCAATTTTGTTTGCGGCTTGCGGTTTTTCGGTTATTATTAATTCATAACCTTCTGATTTAAGACTTATTTTTTCTGGAGAATATTTTACTTGTTTTGTGGTTGTTCGTGGGGATTTTGTTTTTCTTATTTTTGTTTTTAGGGAAGGTTTTCTTGAACGAGTTTTTCCTCTTGTTTTTTTTGGAACATTCTCTGAACTTTCAACACCCTCAATACTTTCTAAATCTCTCCTATCTGGTTTGTTGTAAGCTTTTTCTACGGTTCCTTTAACAATTTCTTTTTCAGATAGTTGTGGTTTTACTTCAATTTCGATAGATTTTTTTAGAAATTCCTTTCTGGGTAACGGGGGTCTTATTTGTTTTTCCGTTGTGTTCTTAAGGTCATCTTCGTCCACGGGGAAGTAGTTTTCGGCTGTCTTCTCCGCACGGGATTTTTGTTTCTTTTTCACTATGAAACCTCTGCGGTTAATTCTTTATCTTTGAGATTATTTATAAAGTTGTTGGTTTAAATCTCAAACACCTTCGGCTTTCTTGAAACGTTAATAATTCTTGTTTTTCCTATCTTTTCTTCTATGCCTCCGGCTTCGTGGATGTGCGAACTGATTAAAATATCCGGATGAAATTTATCAATTGCTTTTCTTACCGCCTTGCTTCCTGGCCATCCAGAGAACTCTGCCTTGCTCCCATGATGATGCATGTGGGTTACCATTATTTGTTTCTTCAAGTCTTTTATTTTATCGTGTCCTTTTCTTAGAAGTTCAAATATTTCTGAATCTTTTGTCTGATTTATTCCAATATCTGCGGAGCCCGCTCCAAAAACACCCAAATCGTATTTTTGAAAAGAATAGCCATGAATGTTTTTTGTGTTTGAGTACATATCTGCAAGAAAATTTATTGTTGCAACCGATTCATGGTTGCCCGGAATGATTAAAACCTCTTTCTTCGCTTTGAGGAATGGGCCGATTAGGTTTTTTGTTGAGGTTTCTGCAAAAGTTAAGTCTCCCGCTAAAATTACTAAGTCAATATTTTCCTTTTTGGCTCTTTCGGCTAGTTTTTTAACTAATCCAGTATCTCCATGGATATCTCCTATTGCTAGAATCTTGGTTTTACCTGATTTTGTAACCATAATTAATTGAGAGAGTCTTTGTTAATAAAATTATTTGTTTTGATTATTTTTACCTAAATTTTTATTACTGGCTGTGGACGAATATAATACTCCAAAACATTTAAAAGGACACTACCATCTGAATATATAGTTTAAAACACATACATCCGAAAATGAAAGACAATTTCGACATCTTTTTCAGGAGAAAGCCGGCACTAATGTTGGTATCTTTGAAGAAGAACAATAGGATGAGGTATGGTAGTGTTTTGGCTAAGGAAGTGGATTGCACTTATAGCCACGCAGTGAAGATATTGCAAACGTTGGAAGAGCTTAAGTTAGTGGATTTTGAAAAAAAGGGGCGAATTAAACTAATAAAGCTCACCAAGAAAGGAATAGACGTCGCGGATGCAATAGATAATATACAGAAGCTGGTTAAATAAACCAGAACTACCGCCCCTGAAAGAATAGTTTCTATAATTTGTAAACGTTAATGAATCTTTTGTTCTTTGAGAAGTTTTTTAAACAGATTTATTTTAAGATTATTATGGCTCCGTAGCTCAGCTTGGTAGAGCACCGGACTCTTACGAAACGAAGTTGAGTCCTGAGAAAGGACAGGCTTTCGAAGAAATCCGGGTGTCGTGGGTTCAAGTCCCATCGGGGCCATTTAGAACTATCTATAAGATCTCCAGGTGTGATCGCACTTGGTACACTTAAAGAATTTGGTTTCGGCTTCATCTGAAGCTCTTGTTTGAACTGTCCAGAAATA
>Ga0268276_1000296_pt1 | contig 59928 bp, 56 predicted proteins | sample saktaG_4_FD_190145 | JGI IMG/M metagenome (GOLD analysis project Ga0268276, IMG submission 190145) | Saline water microbial communities from Sakinaw Lake, British Columbia, Canada - sak_2010_1_5_45m | ecosystem: Environmental > Aquatic > Non-marine Saline and Alkaline > Saline ... | reverse complement strand
AAAGGCAGAACACCTTTGACCGAGGTTTTGATTTAACTGGAGAATTCGAATGAGATTCAAAGGAAACCTCGGACGATAAAAAATCCGCCGTTAAGCGGATTTTTTGAGTCCGAGGAGGACGTCATTAGTCAATGGAGGGGCAAAGAATCTATTGACATAGATGTTGGTATATGATATAATAAATATATAGGGTAAATTGATGAATTTAAGGAATATGAGAAGGTCAGGTTGCCCTAGGGCAACCAAGTCCACACATAGCACATTTTAAATATTATTTTAGAAATACCACTTTGGCACAATTTTGTTTACCCCGCTCAGCGGGGTTAGCAAAATTGTGTCCGAGTGGATTCGAAAACCTTGTTCGAGGAGAATGCCATGGCGATCTATTTGGCACTCGATGTGACGGATAGAATGTTCCGAGGGACATGGGAATGTATGGCTCTCAGAAAGGTTTTGAACCTCGAAGGGGCAGGGATGTTGATCTCCCAGGGCGTCACGCTCTGCTTTGACCCCTCGAACGATGAAGGCGTCGTCGAGAAGACGCTTACTCAGTACGGGATTGATCTTAGGGATTTTCCGGTTTGGGACCAACCCGTGTCTCTTGATAACGACGATCTGCTTCTATTGTTGAACGTCGAATATCTGATGTGGGTTGCCGAGAATAGATCGCTCGGCGAAGACCCACCGCTCGATTGCGCATTTGCGTTATGGCGGATGGTGGGGGTGTAGTTGAAGACAAAAACAACAGGGGGAGCAGGCCGAGACCGTGATGGTCTGCTCCCCTCCAATTTTCAGAATGGTAAAGCTATTCCAATATTCCGCGGAATATTTGAATAGCGAATTAGTGTTTTGAAAAGTGGAGATGTTGACATTGGATAAAAAACGAGTAAAATAAAATTAAAGGTCGCAGAACGAATAATGATTAATACTTAATGAAAAATGGCAAAAGATAATGATAAGGAGTTTCTTGAGTTCATTGTCAAGGAATTAGTTGATAATCCTAAAGATGTCAAAGTTGACCGAAAGGTTGATGAAATGGGCGTATTGCTTTCTTTGAAAGTAAACCCAGCAGACATGGGCCAAATAATCGGCCGAGAAGGATCAACAGCCAAGGCAATCAGGAACTTAGTTCGAATTGTTGGACTAAAGAACCACGCCAGAGTGAACCTCAAAATTGAGGAACCAGAAGGCGGACGTGCTCCAAGGGTCGAAAGAAAAGAGACCCCAGCAGCAGACGATATCGACAACATCAGTTTGTAATTTGTAAATCTTACATTTTACCGAGAGCGGTGCTATTATAAAGATGGCGCCGTTTTCGTTTTAATAAACTACTAAATTACGAATAATTACCAATGTACTAATCCGTATTCGTATATTCGTACAGATTAGTAGTTTCGTAGTTTAATGATGATTAAGTTTGACGTAATCACAATTTTCCCGGAAATATTTAAGTCCTATTTGGGCGAGAGTTTGATTGCAAGGGCTATTGCAAAAAAGTTTATAAAAGTAAACGTGCACAATTTGAGAGAATGGACAAACGACCGTCACAAAACAGTAGACAACAGACCGTTTGGTGGGGGATTGGGAATGGTTTTGAAGGTAGAACCAATATACAAAGCAGTCAAACAAATTAATAAAAATAAAAAAGCTAAGATTATTTTATTTACTCCGAGGGGGAAAAAGTTTACGCAAAAGCTGGCCAATAAATTATCAAAACTAAATCAAATAATTTTTATTTGCGGGAGATACGAAGGCGTTGACGAAAGAGTGGCAAAAAAAATCGCTGACATGGAGATTTCAATTGGAGATTACGATTTAATGGGTGGCGAGCTTCCTGCAATGGTAGCTATAGAGTCTATCTCAAGATTGGTGCCCGGGGTTTTGGGTAAACCTCAGTTGCTGAAAGAAAGAGTTTCAAAATCAGGAGGATTTTTAGAGTATGTGCAATACACCCGGCCTGAATTATTTTCTCCTAAAAAAGGAGTAAATTGGCGAGTTCCAAAAGTTTTGATTGAGGGTAATCATAAAAAGATAGAAAAATGGAAAAAAGAGCACGGCAAGGTCATTGAATAAAAGAGATTTTTGTGATAGTTTATATATGTATGGGCAGATGGCTGAGTAGCAAAGGCAACAGACTGTAAATCTGTCGGGGTTTCCCCTTCGCAGGTGCAAGTCCTGCTCTGCCCACAGGATTGCCGGAGTAGTTCAGTGGTAGAACATTTTCTTGGTAAGAAAAAGGTCATGGGTTCGATTCCCATCTTCGGCTCTGAGGTCCCTGCCTGCCGGCAGGCAGGCGCAGTTTAGCCAGTTAAATAATCCCGTCTCGACGGGATTAAAATCCAACGGATTTTATTTAACCGGCTAAAAATCTGCGCATCGGATCAAATTATCTTGAATAATGAATTCTGTATTTAGAATTTAGAATAGAATAAAGAATCCCGAATTCTGTATTCAAAATTCTATTCAAACTACAAGATACCAAATTCAAGATTCATAAATTATGGCAACAAAAAAACCATTCACGAAACTAGCTTGTTCAGTTTGTAAAACAACTAATTATTTTACAAAAAAAACAAAAGCAACAGCTGAAGAAAAGCTGGAACTAAAAAAGTTCTGCAAAAAGTGCAAAAAGCACACCCCCCATAAAGAGTCGAAGCGTTGATTTGGGGTGAATATGTGGTAGAAAGTCCGGGTTTGTAGCCCGGGCTTTTGTATGCCCCGTTAGAAGTTCAGTTTTAAATGGCAGCCAGCGATATTCTATCTATAAACTTTTAACGGGGTTTGTGGTAAAATAAAGGAATTTAGGATGACTTTAGAATTTTTGATTACAACCGTAATTATAAGCATAATTTTTGTCACCGTTGCCAGCGTTGAATTTTTTGTTTTTCAAAAAAACAGAAAACGCGGGAGCGAATTAGCCAAGAGAGAAGAGGATGAGAGGCGTAAAACATACGAAACCGCAATTTTGAGCGAACTTAGTGATAAAATTGGTTATTCGCTGGGCGCGCAAAACGTTATAGAGATAATTACCAAATATTTACGCGATGTTATTGATTACAGTGCCGTGTCTTATGCGCTTTTGTTCCCAGAAAAAATAATTTTTAGGTCATATATTGAAAAACCAGTAGCCAGAAAATTTATTGATGGAGTTAAGGAAAAAATGCTAGATTATATGGCAGATCTTTTAAAGGCCGATTTTAAAAATACAAAAGTAGAAGAAACTCTATGGGGTTCTATTTCAAGCGAAGAGCCAGATGTTGGCATTGGGTCATTTTTTAATATTCCACTTACGATATCCGGAAAATTCGTCGGTCTGTTAAATGTAGCTGACACAAGAGTAGGTCTTTATAAAGAAAAAGAAATAAGTGCTGTTGAGGGAATATCCGAACAGGCAACTCAAGCGGTTACTAGGTTGCAAAAAGTTGTTGCAACAGAAAATAGCAAACTTAATGCAATGGTTGCCAGCATGACAGATGGTGTGATTATGACAGACACAGATTATCGGCTCATAGTTGCAAACCCGACGGCGATAAAAGCCGTTGGGCTTAAAAATAAAAATGATTTATCGTTTGCAGATTTTGTCGAAAGCCTTGGTGGCAAATTTGACCTAAAAGATAAAATTGAAGAAAGCGTCAGGCTCGAAACGGTTTTTATTTCTGACGAGCTTTCGCTTCCGGGAGGTTTTTTTCAGATAGCGATTTCGCCCGTTAAAGATAACTGGAAATCACTAGGTTGCGTTGTTGTCATGCGTGATATAACCCGCGAAAAGGAAGTTGAAAGAATCAAAGAGGACTTTACCTCCATGATAGTGCACGAACTCAGGAGCCCCTTAGATGCGATAAAAAAAATGGTAGAGATGATGAGGGCTTCTCAGATGAAAAAAGCGCAATTGGAAGAATATTTCCAAATGATTTATGGCAGTTCTTCTGATATGCTAGAGCTGATAGGAAATCTTTTAGACGTAGCTAAAATTGAGGCAGGGAAGTTTGAGCTTCTAAAACAGCCTTCGGACATTAAAAAGATTATTGAGAGAAGAGTTTCTTTTTTTGACATAACTGCTAAAGATGCTAAAATAAAAATATCAAGTTGTCTAGGAAAAAATATCCCAGATAAAGTTGAGTTTGACCCCCATACGATTTCTCAGGTTTTGAACAATCTTATTTCTAACGCCATTAAATTTAACATAGAAAACGGAAGTGTAGAAGTTCAGGCGTTGTTTTATAAAAAAGGCGAAAGCCTCAGCAAAGAAGCAAAAGATTCGAATATAAATTGGTTTATTAAAAAAGATGTTTTAGACGTTCCCGACTCGTTATTTGTTGCAGTCACAAACACAGGAGCGGGTATAGTTAAAGATCAGATAGACAAGCTTTTTAATAAATTTGTTCAAGTTAAAACCGTTTTTACAGAAAAAGGAGGAACTGGTCTGGGCCTAGCTATAACTAAAAGCATTATAAATTCACACGGGGGGATTGTGGGAGTAGATTCAATTGAGGGCAAAGGAGCAACGTTTTATTTTACGTTGCCGATAAATGAGATTGTAAAAGAAGCAAATACGTCTAATAATATTAAATAATAATAATTTGAACCCCGTTAGAGGTTTTTGACCAAATGGGATTCTATAAAATAATAATAAGGTTGTCTGAAATTGACTATTCTGGTCACATAAAGACAGACCTCTAACGGGGTGAAAAAAATTTTAATTGTTGAAGATTCAAAAAGCTATCTGACGGTTCTTTCTCAGGCGCTAACAGGAAACGGTTTTGATGTAACAGAAGCCATAGATGGGCAAGAAGGTTTGATTGCTGTAAAAAAAGAAACGCCCGACTTGATTCTTTTGGATATAGAAATGCCAAAAATGGATGGCATAACAATGGCTAGCAAATTGAAAGAGTCTGGCATAAATGTGCCGATAATATTTTTGACAAACATGGGGGATTTAAAACACATTGGAGACGCAGCAGAAACCGCGACAGATTATATTATAAAGTCAGAGATAACCATGGATGGGATTATTGAAAGAGTAAAAGAGAGGCTAAACATAAAATAATGCAAGAAAATAAGAAAATTTTAATTGTAGAGGACGACAAAGATTTCCTTTGGATTTTAAAGCAAAGTTTTGTTTCTGCAGGATTTTTTGTTGTTACGGCTCAGGACGGGCAAGAGGGATTAATGATTGCAGAAAAAGAGAAACCAGATTTAATAATGCTAGATATTCTTATGCCAAAAATAGATGGCATAGAAACGGCAAGAAAACTTCAAGAAGCCAGAAATAAAGTCCCGATTGTTTTTTTGACTAACATGAAAGATGAAGAGCATATAAGCAAAGCTATGGAAATTGTGCCAAACACGGAGTATATTATAAAATCTGATTTAACGATAAACGAAATAGTGGAAAGAATAAAAATCAGATTAGGCTTAAAATAGAATAATTTATTATGAAAGGAGGAGAATCGATTTTTATAAACAAAAATTCAGACACGGGAATTTTAATGCTACATGGATTTACAAGTACCCCCGCTCAATTTAAAGAATTAGCTGATTTTTTTGCACAAAAAGGTTTTAATGTTTCAGCCCCTCTTGTAGCTGGTCACGGCACCTGCCCTGAAGATCTGATCAAAAGTTGTCCAGAAGACTGGAAAAAATCTATTAGGTTGGCATATTCGAAGCTTAAAAGAAAATCCAAAAAGATTTTTATAATAGGGAATTCTTTCGGGGCAAATCTTGGATTTTGGCTGATTAAAGAATCTAACAATGAGCCAGCCGGTATCATCACCTTCGGCGCTCCGATATATTTGAGGTATCAGTGGTTTCTTAAGTTAAGATTCTATACCTACGGCAGATTTAAGCAATATTACCGAAAACCCGTGCGTATTTACAAAACAGATTATACCGATATGGAAGATGAGGTTACATATCCTGTAATTCCAATGAAAAGTTTTGGAGAATTTTTAAATTTTATAAGCCATGAAACAAAGCCCAATTTATTAAAAATAAAAGTACCGGCTCTTATAGGTCATGCCAATGTTGACCCAGTTGTGCACCCCAAAAGCGCAGCCTATATTTATGGGCATTTAGGTTCGCCATTCAAGAAAATTTTTTGGTTTGATAGCCATAGACATACGGCTGTAAACGGAAAAGACAGAAAGGTGCTTTTTGAAAGAGCCTACGAATTTATTAAAGAAGTCGCGGGGCAATAACGTTAAGTTATATGCGAAACTCAATTCCAGAAATTTTTTCTGATATAGTCAAAAAATATCCTGACAGGCCCGCTCTTTTATATAAAAAAGAAGGTGTTTATTTTCCTATAACATATAAGGAGTTCTCAGAAAAAGTTGAAGCGTTTAGTGTTTTCCTTTTCTCTCTGGGAATAAAAAGGGGCGACAAGGTTGCTATTTTATCGGAAAATAGGCCGGAGTGGGCCATGTCTGATTTATCAATTATGTTTTTGGGCGCTGTTGTTGTGCCCCTACATACAACTTTTAATGCAAAAGCTATTTGTTCTATATTAAAACATTCAGAGTCAAAGATTATTATTGTTTCTAAAGGAGAATTGTTAAATAAACTTTTGTTGGAAAGAGAATGCCCTCAGTATTTAGAAAGAGTTATATTTTTAGAAACGCCCACAATTGAACAAAAAGAAATTTTAGGAAATAAACTTTTAAGCTGGCAGTCTATATTTTGCAACAAAAACAAAAAAAATATAAAGCTGCCAGAATTAAACCCGCATGATTGCTGTTCTATAATTTATACTTCTGGCACAACAGGCGAGCCAAAGGGAGTTATTTTATCTCACAAAAATTTTTTAAGCAATGTGGAAGCAGTAAGCAATGTTGTGCCCATAAAACAGACAGACGTTTTTCTCTCGTTTTTACCTCTGTCTCATGTTTTAGAAAGAATGGCTGGCTATTACACAGTCTTAGCGCATGGAGCAACTATAGCTTATGCTGAAAGTATTAAGCATTTGGCAGTTAACTTAAAAGAAGTTAAGCCAACCATAATGATTTCTGTTCCGCGTGTTTTTGAAAAGTTTCACGACGCGGTCTGGGATAAAATAAACAGTTCGTCTAAGTTGCAAAAGAAAATTTTTATGTGGGCTTTAAAACGTAAAAAAAATACATTTTTTTATAAAATTGCAGACGCGTTAGTTTTTAGAAAAATTCGTAATTCTATGGGCGGAAAACTCCGACTGACGGTTTCTGGTGGGGCAAGCCTAAACGACCAGATTGCCAGATTTTTTTCTAAAATGGGAATAACTATTTTAGAGGGTTATGGCTTAACAGAAACTTCTCCCGTAATTTCTGTAAACCGAGAAAATGAGTTTAAGTTTGGTAGTGTAGGGAAAGTAGTTCCTGGTGTGCAAGTTAAAATTGCACACAATAAAGAAATTTTAGTTAAGGGTCCAAACGTTTTTTCTAAATATTTTAAAAACGAGGAAGAATCACAAAAATGTTTTGACAAAGATGGCTGGTTCCACACCGGCGACTTAGGCTTTATTGATGACAAGGGATTTTTAACCATAATTGGTAGGGCCAAAGAAATGATTGTCACTTCAGGGGGGAAAAATGTGTGGCCAGAACACGTTGAAAATTTGTTAAATAATGACAGGTTTATTTCACAGGCCATTATTTTGGGCAACAAAAGAAGGTTTATTTCCGCTTTAATCGTGCCTGACTGGCAGGAGGTTGATAAACATTTTAAGGAAAACAACCTTGCCTTGCAAGGGCACGACAAGCTGGCGTTGAGTGGGGTTTTGTTAGAAATATTCCAAAAACGTCTGGACGAAAAAATAAATCCCGAGCTTCATGATTTTGAACAAATTAAAAAGTTTAAAATTGTCCCGCAGGAGTTTTCGCAAGAGAGAGGAGAGTTGACCGCCACTTTAAAGTTTCGCCGGCACATAATTGAAGATCATTATCAACGCCTGATTGACTCAATTTACGGATAAAAAAACCGGCCTGCGGGTCGGTTTTTTATTTTTGGTAAAAGGGTGTGGATATAAGGTGTTTAATTGAGTTTTTTAAGATGTTATAATTAGGAAATGTTATATTGGATAATTAAAGGAATATTGGGGCCATTTGTACGGATTGTTTGGATTAAAAGGGTTGAGGGTCTGGAGAATTTACCGAAATCTGGCGCCTATATAATTGCAGCTAACCATGCTAGTTATTTTGATTTCATTTCTTTGATTTCTGTCTTACCTAGGAGGATTTATTTTTTGGCAGCTGAGAAGTTTTACAAAAGTAAATTTTGGTATCCGTTTGTGGCATGGACCGGCCAAATAAAAGTTGATAGGCAGAGCAAAGATAAAGCAGAGGTTCTTAAAAAAGTTTTTACGGTCTTAAAAAATGGTAAAGTTTTCGGCATCTTTCCCGAAGGCACAAGAGCAGGTGACGGCAAAATAGGAAAAACATTTACGGGCGTGGCTAAAATAGCCATAATTGCTAAGGTTCCAGTTGTCCCAGTTGGAATTATAGGAGCCTATGAAGTTATGTCACGCCACGACAAGCGTCCTAAATTTAAAAAAAATATAAGAATAAAGGTAGGCAAACCCATGTATTTTGAGCAATATTATAATAGAGCCAACGAGCCAGAAATTTTAAGAAGTATAACAGATAAAATAATGGCTGAAGTAATAAAACTTAGTTTATGAACAGATTAGTCATATTAGATTTAGATGGCGTGATAATAAAAGGACAAAGCCAACAAATTTTTTTAAATTACCTTTTCAGGAAAGGAACAATGGGCGTATTTTTCTATTTGAAAATATTTTTTTGGTTCACATCATATAAACTAGGTCTTGCGGATAATCCTGAAAAAATAATGAGGTTTGCCTATTCTTTCTCAAAAAACAAACCAACGAAGGAAATTGAGAATATTATGGGTGTTTTCTTTTCTGAAGAACTTAGAAAATTTATTTTTCCGGAAATAATTGATATAATAAATAAACATAAACAAAAGGGCGAGAAATTGATAATATTGTCGAATACAGTTGACATTATTGCCAAAAAAGTAGCAGACTTTTTGGGTGTTAAAGATTATATCAGCACAAGGCTGGAAATATTAGAAGGAAAATTCACAGGTAAAATTTTAGGGAATATAGTTTACGGTGAAAACAAATTAGATTCGATGAATAATTTTATAAAGAAAAACCATTTAAGTTTAGATGACAGCTTTGCATATGCTGATCATATTTCAGATTTACCTTTGCTGTTAATGGTTAAAAATCCATATGCCGTGAACCCGGATAGGTTTCTTTTGACGGAAGCAGAAAGAAGAAACTGGCCGATTCTAAAATTTCAAGGCATATAAAAATAAATGATTACATTTACTCCTTTTCAGGTTTCTGCTCTCATTACTGCCGTTTCTAGCATATTTTTTGGTCTTTTTGTATATTTTAGCGGAGAGAAAACAAAATTAAACCTTTCTTGGCTGTTTGCTTCCTCAGTAATAGGTTTGTGGAGTCTAGGTTTTTTCGGTTTAGTTTTCTCTACCAACATATCAACGGCTTGGTTCTGGCAATATATTTTAGATATTGGTGGGATATGTATTCCTATTTTGTATTTTAATTTTCTGTTGCACCTGTTAAAACGAGACAAGAAGTTAATGGTATTACAGGTATTTGCACTATTGGCAGCAACATTTCTTATCATCCTGAATTTTACAACCCTCTATAAAACGGGCGTTTCTCCTAAGTTCGGCATTAACTATTGGATTGATCCTGGTAGGCTATACTTTTTATTTCCTTTATATTTTGCTCTTTTCGCTGTTATATCAACTTATGTTGTTGCCAAAGAATATCGCCTTAGTACCGACCGAGACCGAAAAAGACAATTAATGTATGTTTTGCTAGCTCAAATATTCGGCTTTGGCGGAGGATTTACGGATTTTTTCCCACAGGTGTTTAATACTTATCCTTTCGGAAATTATTTCGTTATCCTGTATGTTATTTTTATAAGTTACGCAGCTCTGAAGCACCACTTATTTGATATGCGGGTAATCGCAACGGAATTGTTAACTTTTGCTATTTGGGCTGTTCTACTTGTCAGAACATTACTTTCTAACGCCATAAATGATTTACTAGTTAATATTGTTGTGTTGGTAGCTGTCGTTGTGGTTGGCATATTGCTTATGCGAAGCGTTTTAAAGGAGGTGCTGCAGAAGGAAAAGATTGAGAAAATCAGCAAGGAGCTGGAGGGGGCTTATGTGGTGGAGAAAAAAGCCAATATCGAATTGCAGAATTTGGATAAGTATAAGGACGATTTTTTAAGGCAAACACAGCACGATCTAAAGAATCCTCTGACTGTAATCATGGGTTACGTGGATCTTCTGCTTGCGGGGAATTTTGGTAAAGTCACGAAGAAAGCATCAGACGTGCTTAAAAGGATAGAGGTGGTAGCTCAAGATAAAGTGAGAGATGTAAATAATTTTTTAGATACAGAACAGTTTAAAATGGGCAAGAAGGTTGTTTCTTTAAAACCGGGCGTGGTGATAACTCCGATATTGAAGGAAGTCGTAGATAGGCTTTTGTATCAAGCAGAGTTGGGAGGCATATATTTAAAGCTTGATATAGCAGAAAATATGCACGCAATTTCAGCTGACAGAGAAAAATTAAAGTCTGCTATATTTAACATTGTTCATAATTCGGTAAAATATACTAAAACTGGAGGGGTGAACATAAAAGCAGAAAGCAATGGGGTTGTGAAGATTATAGTTTCTGACACGGGCATAGGCATTCCGAAAGATAAATTAGCAACTATTTTAGAAGGACAATTTGAAAGAACAGAAGAGGCGCAAAAAACAGCCTCTGGGAGCGGGGTGGGGTTATATCTGTCAGCGCAAATTATAAAATTGCACAACGGCAAAGTTTGGGCAGAATCAGCAGGAGAGGGGAAGGGGAGCACATTTTACATAGAGTTGCCCATTGGGTAAAAATAAATTGTTAAATAGCGGGTAATAATGATAAAATAAGTAATAGTAATCAAAAAAATATGGCGGAAAAATTGAACAAAAAAGTTTTGATTGTTGAAGATGATGAAGATTTTATTTCTATACTCAAAATAAAGTTTGAAAGCGAGGGGTTTTCGGTTATTACGGCCAAAGACGGGGAGAACGGTATAGAAACGGCGCAACAGGAAAAACCCGATTTGATTTTATCCGATGTTCTATTGCCGGGAACCAATGGCATAGAAATGGCGAAAAAAATTGAAGAGGCGAATAAAGACGCGATTATTATTTTTTTAACTAATTTAACAGACCAGGAATATACAGAAGAAATAAAAAAAATGGGTTGCGACTGTTTGGTTAAGTCGGATTTAAAAATCAGCGATATTGTAGAAAAAGTAAAAAGCAAATTGGGGCTTAAATAAAAAGAAATGAAGGTTGATTCTAAGAAACTAGAAAAATTTATTTTGGATGCTGGCCTGGTTGACGAAAAAATCTTTGAAGAGGCCAAAAAAGAAAGCGAAAAATCTAAAAGAGAAATTGGAGAGGTTTTGGTTTCCCAAGGATTAATTTCGGAAAGAGAGTTGATAAAAGTCGAGGCGTACATCTTGGGCATTCCTTTTATAAACCTTGAAAAAGAAACGATACCTGCGGATGTTTTAAAAATAATTCCAGAATCGATTGCCAGGATGCATAATATAGTTGCTTTCAGCAAAAAGGGGAACAATCTTGAGGTTGCCATGCTCGACCCGGAGGATTTAATGATTATTGAGTTTATAAAGAAAACAGATCCATCGATGAAGATTTTAGCACGGCTTACCACTTCTGAAGGAATAAAAAATGTTTTATCACAGTATCAAAAAACTCTTGAAACTGAGTTCAAAGACATTATTGACAAAAGTCCAGACGCCATCAAACATATAAAAGATCAGAATATTTTTGAGGGGGAGGATAAATTGCAGAAAGCCGCAGAGGAGTTACCGATTATAAAAGTTGTTGATACTTTACTGAAGCATGCTATCTTGCAGGGAGCTTCCGACGTGCACATAGAACCTCTAGAAAAAGAAGTTATTGTGAGATACAGAGTTGATGGAATTTTACACGTTGTTATGAGTCTTCCGTCTTCCGCGGGGCCCGGTATTGTGGCCAGAATAAAAGTCCTTTCCAGTTTGAAATTAGACGAGCATAGATTGCCCCAAGACGGCAGATTCAAAATTGAAACAGAAGACTATAAATATTCTGTCAGGGTTTCCATTCTGCCCGTTTATAATGGAGAAAAAATTGTAATGAGGTTGTTGTCTGAAGATGTAAAAGCTTTAACTTTGGAGGGTTCGGGGTTGGATGGGTTAGCCTTAGAGCATGCCAAAGATAGTTTGCTGAGGGATTCGGGCATGATATTGATAGCGGGTCCTACCGGTTCTGGTAAAACAACTACCCTTTACACAATGATGGAAATTTTGAATACTCCGGATGTGAATATTTCTACGGTTGAAGACCCAATAGAATATAGAATGCCAAAAATTAACCAAACGCAGGTAGATTCTAAAATAGGGCTAACTTTTGCTGCCGGATTAAGAGTTTTGGTCAGGCAAGACCCAGATATTATTATGGTGGGAGAAATAAGAGACGACGAAACAGCCAGCCTGGCTATTAATGCCGCTTTAACCGGGCATTTGGTTTTATCTACTATACACACAACCGAGGCTGCCGGGGCCATACCAAGGTTGATTGATATGAAGGTCGAGCCATTTTTAATTTCTTCTACTTTGAATTTGATTATTGCCCAGCGTCTTGTGAGAAAATTTGCAGACAAAAAAGAACCGTATAAATTAGATAAGGCTCAATTAGATAATTTAGCAAAATATTGCGATTTAGACCGAATTTTAGAAATTTTTAAAAAAGAAAACATTGCTAGTGCCAAAGACAATATAAAAGATGTTAATTTTTTCAGGCCTAAGCCATCAAAAGAATCTTCGGATGGGTACAAAGGGCGACTGGGAATTTTTGAGGTTCTATCTGTTACAGAAAAAATAAAAGAATTAATTGTCCAGAAATCCTCCACAAGTATAATCGCAGAAGAAGCTAAAAAAGATGGTATGAGAACAATGATAGAAGATGGATTTGTGAAAGCTGCAAAAGGTTTAACTTCGATAGAAGAAGTGTTAAGAGTTATTACAGAATAATTTTAAATCAATGCCTAATTATTTTTATACAGCTAAGTCTTTAAATGGAGAAACAAAAACCGGGAATATGATTGCAAAAAATTTGCATGATCTAGCTTCGTCTTTGCGAGACGAGGGTATGATTTTAATAAAAGCTGTTGACCAGGCAGAAAAACGCAAAAAGAACTTTGATATCCCTTTGCCGTTTTTTTCCGGTGTTTCTGCCATTGAGAAAATAATGATGGTGAAGAACCTGCAAGTTATGACTGTAGCTGGATTATCTCTTGTAAGGAGTTTCGACATTCTTGTAGAGCAAACAAAAAGTAAAAAACTAAAAAGCGTTTTAGCTGAAGTAAAAGAAAAAATAAATAAAGGAGACAGCCTGTCTTCTGCTCTTTCTTCTTATCCCAGAATATTTTCTCAGTTCTTTTTAAGCATGATTAAAGTTGGAGAAGAGTCGGGTACAATGGAAGACGTTTTGAAGGTTTTATCTTTGCAGTTAGAAAAAGAGCACAAACTAAGGTCGAAAGTACAAGGGGCTATGATTTATCCATGTATAATCTTAGTTGTTTTGATTTTGGTGGGAATTGTTATCGCAACCGTGGTTCTTCCCAGCTTGAATTCTTTTTTTATGAGCCTAAACACAGAAATACCCTTTTATACAAAAATAGTCTTAGGCGCCGGGCAATTTTCAATAAAATATTGGCCGGTTTTAATCATTGTCCCGCTTGGTTTGGCGATAATATTGGGGATGGTATTGCGGACTCCATGGGGCAAAAAATCTAAAGATGCAATTTTGCTAAAATTACCGATTTTTTCTCCGCTTGTCAAAATGAATAGTTGCGCGGTTTTGATACGTTCTTTAAGTTCCCTTATCTCATCGGGGGTTCCATTTACCAGGTCATTGGAGGTTACAGCGGAAACAGTTGGAAATTATTATTTCAAAAAAGCTCTTGCCGACTCATTGGAAAAAATAAAAAAAGGAGATAGATTGTCGAAAACCTTGATTCCTTATAAAAATATTTTTCCCTTTGGGGCTATTGAAATGATAGAAGTCGGCGAAGAGACAGGAAAAACTGCCACCATACTAAAAGAACTGGCGGAGTTTTATGAAGAAGAGACAATAGCCGCAACAGAAAAAATGTCAGCTGCTATAGAGCCGATGTTAATAGTGGTGATGGGTATCGCTGTAGGATTTTTTGCGTTTTCTATAATCGAGCCTATGTACTCGTCTTTGTCGGCCATTCAATAAAAATTGATTAAAAATTTAAAATTAAAAATTAAAAATTCACAAAGAGGGTTTACGCTTATTGAAATTGTAGTCGCTGTTTGCATATTGGCGATTTTAGCTTTTAGTGTAAGTCGATTTTTTATTTCAATGATAAATGGGATTTCGTACTATCGTGAAAGAACTACAATCTCTTCGTTGGCTAACCAGTATTTAGAAATTGCAAGAAATCTTCCATATTCAGAGGTGGGAACCGTAAGTGGCGTTCCTCACGGATCTCTTCCCGATAATGGTAACGATGGTGCCAACGCTCTTATAGTCAATTTTGGCGGAACAAATTACAAAATATATTATGTTGTCCGCCTTATTGATGATCCTGCTGACGGAACTATTGGCGGAGGAGGAGTTGACTATGATCCTGCGTCAAACGATTATAAACAAATTAAACTTTATATTCAAAATACGGTTTCTGGAGCAACAAACGACTTTTTAACAAATATTTCCCCCAAAGGGCTGGAAGATGTTGGTAGTGGCGGAGGGGCATTGTATATCCATGTTACTGATGCCGGAGCTGAAAATGGTGTTGAAAATGCAACTGTGCGCATTACAAACGTAGCCGAGGGCATTGATTTACCTAATAGGCTTACTGATGAAAACGGATACTTAACAGAAGTTGGTTTGCCGGCTGCGGTTGGTTACCATGTTGTAGTTACAAAAAATGGTTACTCTACCGACCAGACTTATCCAAGCACCGAACAAAATCCAAATCCTATTAAGGCAGACGCCAACATACAAAACGGCGCAGTTACTCCCCTTACTTTTGAGATTGACCTTATGAGCACCTTGTCTTTTCATACCGAAGACCAATCGTGTTCTACAATGGGTTTAGTTGGGGTTGAGGTGTCGGGTTCAAAGTTAATCGGTCTTGATCCCAATGTTTTGAAATTTTACGGCTTCTACACTTCTAATTCGAGCGGGAACGTCTCTCCATTCAGCATTGAATACGACAGCTACACAATAACTCCAACAAATCCAAGCTATATTCTTTACGGTTCCTCTCCTGCTGAACCAGGATTTGTTTACCCCGGTGAAAGTCAAAATTTTAATTTAATGATAGGGCCCAAGGGCGCCACCGATAACAGTTTTTTGGTTTTAGTCGAGGACAATGCTACAAAAAATCCCATACAGGGCGCAGAGGTTGTTCTGCATGATAATAGTTCTGGGGAAGACACCATTAAATTTACAGGAGGTAGTGTATTCAGCCAGAGCGATTGGACAGGAGATCCAGGCCAAATGGATTTTATTGACCCTACTCGTTATTTTTCAGATGACGGGTATATCGACCGTAATAGCGTTCCTGCTGGTTTGCGATTATCGGAAATTGGGCCGGATTCCTATAGTTTATCGGGTTCGCTGGAATCTTCTACTTTTGATACCGGAACAGATACGCCTTCTTACATAAACATAACCTGGCAGCCAACTGATCCGGGAATTAAATTTCAGGTTGCAGTATCTAGTTGCTCTAACGGCGCTACAGATCCCGATGAAGATCCAGCTTGCACTACTGACCCTGGTTCGTGGAACTTTACGGGTCCCGATGGAACTGCAGGAACTTATTATACTAGCCCGGGTATGATTAATTCTGTTAATAATAAACGCTATTTTAGATATAAAGTTTTTCTTTCTGGAGACGGCTCTTCAACCCCAGTTCTCAGCAGTGTGAGCGTAAATTATATTTCAGAATGCTCAACTCCGGGTCAGGTTATTTTCATCGGGTTATCATCTGCTGACAACAATTATCAGCTCACAGCTACTGCATCAGGATATGGGGAGCAATCTTTCAGCGATTTAAAGATTAGTGGATATAACGTCAAAATTATTTATTTAGACTCAAATTAAAAGTGGTGCAAAAAAACAAAAGAAATATATTTTCTGTAGGATTCACAATTGTAGAGGTTGTGGTGTCTATTTCTATTGCTGCTATGCTGATGCTTGCTGTGGCATATTTTGTGGTTTTAGTTTCACAAAATCCAACAGCAGAAATAACATCTTTGAGTAGCATCGAACAAGCAAAAAAAGTAACCGCAACCTTTGCCAACGAATTAAGGGGTGCTGTAACCGGTAATGACGGCGCTTATCCCATAAATCAAACACTGCCCCAGCTGATAGTTTTTTATTCTAACTATGGCACCAGTGGGAATATAGTAAATAGGATAAGGTATTATTTCTCCGATGAGACCCTGTGGAAGGGGGTTACTGTACCAACCGGAAGTCCATTGCAGTACGATTTAGATTCAGAGGTTGTAAAACCCGTTATGACAAACCTATTCAACGATGCAGATCCTTTATTTTATTATTATGGAGACGACTATAATGGCATAAATTCTCCGGACGCACCATCAATAGTTGGTATTAGGTTTGTAAAAATAAATTTAATGGTAAAAAATCAGATTACAGCCACCAACGTTAACGTTTTTCCGATCAGCGCAGGAGCAACTATTAGAAATCTAAAAGACAACTTAGGAGACTAGAATGAAACCGCAAAAAAAACAATTAGGAGCTATAATGGTTTATATTATAATTATAATCGCTGTATTTTTGATTGTTACACCTCCGCTATTGGCTGATTTTTTGGCAAAAATGCAGTTAATGCGACTTTCTATACAAAGCGAGCAAGCGTTACAGATTGCAGAAGCAGGCATAAATTATTATCAATGGCACTTGGCCCATTATCCCACGGATTATTACGACGGCACCGGAAGCCCAGGGACATATGTGCATGACTACAAAGATTTCGACAGCCAGGAAATTATTGGTCAGTTTAGTTTGGTTATCACGCCTCCGGCAACTGGTTCAACGCTTATTACAATTCAGTCAACAGGATTTGTTAGCGAAAGTCCCAATATAAAGAGAACTATAACCGTAAAATTCGGCAAGCCGTCGTTATCAAAATATGCGTTTGTAAGCCAATATCCAGCATGGATATACCCCTCGGATACAGTTAACGGGCTGTTCGCGGGCAATAATGGAATTCGTTTTGAGGGCGCTACAAATGCTCAAGTCCAGTCAGCAAGAACAGCAATAGTTCCAACAGTTCCTCCTCCGCCAGACTCTGGCTATATCTGTAGCTTTGGAATGTGCGGTTCTCTTAATGGAGGAGCGTCTCTTGCCGGAGTTAATATGCCAGGAATTTGGGCAGCAGGAACTTGTAGTGGAAACTGTTATTGTAGTTTAGATAGAGATGGCACTGTTTATAACTCTTGTGGAGGATCAACTGCTTGTTGCCCCGATTCTATGAAATTTTGGCAGCTTGGAGCACCGGCAGTTGATTTTGGGCAACTAACATCTACATTCTCTGATATGAAGGGTTTAGCCAACAATGGAGGCATTTATTTGCCAGCTTCTGGCAAAAGCGGATATTCTTTAGTGTTTAATAATGATGGCACAGTAACTATTTATAAGGTCAAAAACCTTATGACAGGTACCGCTGGTCGATATTATGTTTATGGCGTGCTCTCGTCAACCGGACTTACTGATTACGGTCAGAGGACTCTTTTGTCTGGGTATGATCATCATGCACTTCCTGCTAACGGCATAATTTATGTAGAGGACAATGTTTGGGTAGAAGGCACGGTTAAGGGCAGGGTCACTGTTGCAGCAGTTAATTTAGACTGGGAGAACAATATTGATAATGCAAAAAGAATATATATTCCGAATAACATTGTTTACAGCACAAAAGACGGTTCTGATGTTCTGGGTTTAATAGCCCAAAGAGATATTATATATAGCTACCACGCCCCGACTGATTTAGAGGTTGATGCAGCTGAAGTTACGCAATGGGGCAGTACGCAGGCACCTCACTTTGGAGACACCAGCACTTATCCAGTTCTTAAAAACAGCATAACAACTTATGGCTCAATTATGAGTTTTGACTCCTGGGCATGGACTTGGAGCAATGGCACCGGGTCTATAATATATAGCGGATTTGCGCACACTATAAATAATTATGACAGCAATCTTTTATATGGTCCGCCTCCGGGCTTTCCATATTCATCTTCAGATTATCAATTATTAGACTGGGTAAGCAATTAAAAATAAAACTATGAAATTATTTAAAATTTGTATTTTTGTTCTATCTGTTTTCACGGGATTTTTGGCTTTTGGGTTTGCTGGCGCAACAGTTAACTTCTTAAACGATTCATCGCTTAAACCGCTGTCATCTGATTTGCAGAAAAATTTTCAGATTAACAACGATGCTGATTTAATTTCAGGGGAGCCAAATTTACAAGAAAGCCAGATTATTCAGGAACTAGAACAGTATGTACCTGATTTGGGAGACCTAGATGAAAATGAAATTTATATTGACGAAATTAACCACCGGCTTTTTGTAACAGACACTGCCAATAACCGTATTCTTGTTTTCGATTTAACTCTAGACAATGTTTTAGTCGATTATATTCCAGAATATGTTTTTGGCCAGCCGGATTTTAATTCCTACAGTCCAGGGGCTACTGAGTCAAAACTTAGCGCCCCTGGCGCAATAGCTTATGACCAGGTTCAAAACAATCTTTTTGTGTTTGATGTGGGCAATAACCGCATAATGGTTTTTGGTGCGTCTTCAATAGAAAACGGCCAAGACGCTGTGAATATTATAAGCCCAGATGAAATCTCATTGATTAATCCCTTAATAGCTTCGCGTCTAAAAAATAATTCTACGGGCTCTGGGTCAAATAAGAATAATTTTATAAGTTCAATTGTGTTATGGTGCATCATATCTTTGTTAATAATAGTTTTTGTTGTTGTCATAATTTTTTACGTTGTTAAGAGGAAAAAACAGTAGTATAATAAACAATGCTCGATTTTTTTGATTTACGAATAAAAAGTTTCAGTTTGGCGATAAACGAGTTTGCCCTTAGGCTTGTTAAAATAAAAACTGGGAAGAAATCTTTTTCTCTGCAATCTTTTAATGAACAAGAATTAAAACCCGGGATAATTAAAGACGGAATAATCCAAGACGAGACGGCTTTCACTCAAGCTATAAAACAGGTTTGTAGTGAAGTTAAAGGCGAGAAACTTAAAACAAAGTATGCAATAGTTTCCCTTCCAGAGGGAGAATCGTTTTCACAGGTAATCCAAATGCCCAAAATGACCAATGCTGAATTAAAGATGGCAGTTGTATTGGAAGCAGAAAATTACATTCCCATGCCCATGGACAAGGTTTATTTTGATTTTAAGGTTGTAGCTCCGATTAAAGACGGCATAGACCATTTAGACGTGCTTATTGTTGCTATGTCTCAAAAAGTAGTTGATTCTTATATATCCTGCATAAAGAGCGCCGGTTTGATACCAGTTGCCTTAGAAATAGAATCACAGGCAATAGCCAGAGCGCTTATAAAAAATGAAACCAGCGATTTTCCAATAATTTTAATTGATTTTAACGACGATAAACCTAATTTCATTATTTTTTCAGGGAAATCTGTACGTTTCACCAGCTCAGCATCTTTTTCGCCTGAAGAAGATTTGGTAAAGAGTATTGCTTCCTCAGCTCCTTTGAAAGCAAACGACCTTGCCGACTTACACGCCCAAACCAAAACATCTGATAAACTGATACAGCAGATAGAGAAATACGCCGATTTTTATAAGAGTCATGCTTCCCACGAGCATATTCCAAACGATAGCAGTATTAAAAAAATTATTCTTTGTGGGGGAAGAAGCGATTTAAAGCAATTAGCGCAGGTTGTGTCGGAGAAAATGGGGATAAAAACAGAAATCGGAGATCCTTTCATAAATTTTCCTAAAAACAGCAATGGGCCTACCCGCTTAACGGATCCTTTGCGTTTTACCACCGCGCTGGGATTGGAGCTCCGTAATTTTAGCAACAAAAACCTTGAATAATCTAACGCCATGATAAATCTTTTACCCGTAAAAGAAAAAGAAATATTGCGCTTAGAACAAACAAAGAAATTGGCGGTGATTTTGGGCATTACTATTTTGTCTTTTATAATTTGTTTAAGTTTTGTTTTGCTCTCAATTTATTTTTTTGCGTTGGGAGAAGTCAATTCGAAAAATTTTTATTTACAGCAGGCCACAAAAGAGTACCAATCTCCTGATTCCATTACGCTTAAAGCAGTAATACAGAAATATAATAAGCTTATGCCTCAGGTGTATGCGTTCTATTCAACAAAAAAGAGCTTTAGAGACGCGCTAGACATCATTTATGCAATTCCAAAACCAAACGGATTGTTCTTCTCGAATCTTTCTTTAGACATAGCAAAGCAGGGTGCTGCCAACAAAGGGGGGTTGTTTGTGTCTATAACCGGCACTAGTTTGACCCGAGATGCCATTATTGATTATCAAGACAGCCTCGGGAAAGAAGCAAAAATAAAGGGAGTATCTTTTTCTCCCCAAAGCTGGATAAATTCTGAAAACATAAATTTTGGCGTAACGTTTTATTTATCAAATAATGAATAGCAAAAATAAAATTTATATAATTTCTGGAGCTCTCGCGATTTTCACTATACTTATGGTTGTTGTGTGCATTTTTTTGTTGAATGAAATTGTTAAAAAATCAGAAGATTTGGCTTTCGGAAAGAGCCAAGTATTTTCTTTGGAAAAAGAATTTACTGACATAGAGGGTTTCAAAAAACAATACGGCAATTACCAACCAAATTTAGTAAAAATCGACCAATTATTTATTGATTCGCATAACCCGGTTGATTTTTTCAGATTTTTAGAGAAAACAGCATCTGATCACGGATTGAAATTAAATGTTTCAATCCCAAAGTTTTCTGGAACCGCAGTTATTTCGGGAGACTTCCAAATCAGTTTGTTCGGTGATTTTCCTAAAATAGTCGAATTTATTCAAGCAATAGAAAACGGGCAATATCTTATCCAGATAAAAAGCTTAAATATTGCAAAACAAACGGTAGTAGGTTCATTTGCGAAAGAACAAGTTTCAAATCAATTTAATGCCACTGTTTCGATGTCGGTTTTAGCTAAATAACTGTAAAAATGAACAAAAAAAGTTTTAAATTTTCTTTGCCATCTATACTGGCTGGTATTAAAAAAATACCATGGATTTTGGGCAGGTGCGCTTTTTCTGTAGTTTTGATTTTAATCGCGATTGATTTGATTTTAGGGGTAATGCTAGTTTATAATTATATTTTTGCAGTTGAAGCAAGCCAACCGCAAACTACAGAAAGTCCCTCAACATTCAAGAGCGATATTTACAAGGGAATACTAAAAGAATGGCAGGTGAGAGATCAAAAACTCCAAAATAATCAATTCCAGGGCGTTTTTTAAAATTTTCATTTTAAACAGCCAAACTACCATTTCGAGCTATTTTGTGTTATTATGGGTCTAATTACCATGATAAAAGCCATTGAAGTTGGCGACAAAACTAAGCTTGAGCCACATTTCACGCAAGATAATTTAAGGCAAGAGTTTAAAAAAGATTTCTACCAAATAGACTATCTTTTGGGTTTCAAGATAAATGCTAGGAAAAGAAAAGAAGATATAAGTGCCATTTTGCCTACATACAACAGATGTCCGTTTAGCAAGGGCTCTAAAAATTATAAGTATAATCCTTTGTCTGTGTGCATAAATGCGCTTTTACTGCAAAGGTCTTCTATAAAAGAAATAATAGTAATTGATGACGGTTCAACCGATAATACCAAAAAGGTGGTAGAAGAACTTGCTGATGTGGCTTATGCCACAAAAGGCATAAAAATTCATTATTTTTATAACCAAGAAAGAAAAGGAAGCTCTATTTCAAGGAATATCGGGGCGAAACAAGCAACCGGAAAATACCTGTTTTTTTTGGATGACGACTGCGTGCCTACGCCTTATTTAAGCTTGATTTCTATGATAGTGATTAAAAAGCTAGAAAAGGCCGACCGAAATTTTGCGGCATTAGTTTTGCCTGTCTACGATAGAGCATCTTTCCCAAAAGTAGCTACAAAAACAAGCGATTTGACAAGCACTTTTTTGAAAAGAGGCACAAGAGGCGCGGCCTTCAACTCGGTTCCCTTGGAATATTTGTCTGCTAGAGGGAGATTTTTGAATAAAGAATTAAAAATTTTTAAGCCCATACAGGTTTACCAAACATGGGGTCATTTTATAATAGACAGAAGTAGGTATCTTGACGTGGGAGGGTTCCCAGATTTTGCAACTTGGCCCGGCAAAGCCGGAGAAGAGCAAGAATTTGCCTGCCGGCTGGTTGAAAACGGCTACACGCTTTATTATCTTCCAGAAACAAAGGCTTCGTCTTATCATGGGCGCTATGGAGCTAGAATAGGCGGTTTTGACGGCCGTGACTGGCTTTCTGTTGTAACCAACGGTCAATTAAGTTTGATAGAGTTTTCTGAAGTATGCGATAATGGCATAATGTCTGGTAATAGGGTTAACGTTGAGGATTATTGTTATTCTAAAATTATAGCTCCATTTTGTATAATTTATAAAAGAAATATAAAAGAAGCCATAAATTGGGCTAGAACAAGCTATCAAGAATTTGTTTCTGGAAAAAAACATACATGGTCGTGGTATCCTCAATATGTTAAAGAAGAAACATTTTCCCGAGAAAAGCGTGAAAAAATTTGGCACAAAGCAATATATGATGGTTTGAATCTTTTATTTGAAACAGAACAAAAAAGAATCAACAAATTAGATGGTTTTATCAAATCCTTAAAGAAGAAGGGCCAGCTGGAAGAACAGGCGCAAAAACATATGCTTAGAACAGCCCTTAAGAGAATTATTAAAAAACTTGTAAAATAGTTTGATGAAAGTATTTTTTACCACAAAACAGCATTATTTTTTAAAGAATCATCCGCAAGAAGATTTTTTTCTTTTATCTAAAAAATATCCTATATTTGCTGTTGCCGACGGGGTAACCCTAAACTTAAGCAGTAAAGATTACCCGGCTGAATCAGGAGCTTTTGAAGTTGCCAAAATATTTTGCCAAACAGTTGTATTAGAAGCCGAAAAAAGATACGAAAACTTTAAAGAAAAAGATTTAAAAGAAATTTTTGAGCTAGGTAATACGGCGGTATGGAAATATAATGTTTCGCAGGGTAGAACCCAAAAGACAATAAATTATTACAATAAGGATTTGTTTTCAGCAACAGCATCTTTTGCTGTGATAAAAAATAAAAAAGTTTTTTGGTTTTCATTGTGCGACTCCAGTGTGTCTGTTTTTAACAACAAAGGCAAAGAAGTTTTTACCTCTCCCGACGGCTGGGCTCATTTTCCAAAAAACTGGAAAAATGGCGCAAATGAACGAGAAAAAATTGTAGAAATGCATAAGGACTACCGAAACGCAGTAGATAGCGCAGGAAAGCTTTTGGGTTATGGCGTTATCGACGGAGAGGAATCTGCCGAGTTGTATTTGACCTCAGGCACCCTAAAAATAAAGCAGGGAGATTTATTTTTTTTGTACACAGATGGCTTTGAAAATTACTTTAAGCTTAAGAAATTTATTGATATTTTCAAGCAATGGCCGTCGGCCCTTGCTTTTGAACTAAGCACGTTGGTGGCTGACAGATCTAAAAAGTATCCTAAAAAATACAGCGAAGAAAAAACCCTCATCGCTGTAAGTATTTAAATAACTCATCGCCGTTGAGTTATTCGGCGCGAGGGTTGAAAACCCTCTTTTTTGTGGTATATTTATATAAACTACAGATATACTAAAGATTGAAAATTAAAAATTGAAAATTCCGCCGTAAGGCGATTATAGGGGCGTGGTGAAGTGGTATCATAGGGGTCTCCAAAACCCTTGGCCTGGGTTCGATTCCCAGCGCCCCTGCACGTTTCCACTTTTTACTCTTTCGGCTACCTTTTGGAAGGTTTTTCGGTATGTTTTCCCTGTGAGTCCGTCTTTTAGTGAAAGGTTCGAAAATACAATATTGAGTAGCCTGCGTTTTCGCTCCGGAAGGTAGTTTTCTTGGTACGTTTTCTTCAATTTTAAGCTTAATTTCAGTATATTTGCCCCAAGTTCGAAATAATTCTTCCCACTCCGCTCATGTCGGGTTATTTCCTGTTTTGTGTCCTCTAATTCTTTTCGGAATCGGTTATCTAATTCCTCCCATTTCTCGGGAGTTATTCTTTTATCGAGCTTATCTATATAAAGCGTATCTAGACGTTCCTGGAGCGCTTGGATACGCCTATTGAGTGAGCTAATCACTTGGTTATGATAGGCTATCTCCTCGGTGTGGCTATCCCTTAAATGTTCTGCGAGCACCTCTATTGTTTCAGCTTCCATTGGGGTTGCTTCATCTAAAAAAGTATTGATATGTCCGTTTATTGTTTCCTCTCGTGTATGTTTTCTTTGGCTGCAATTTTTGAAATGTGTGCAGTGGTAATATGTGTGTCCCTTATGGATTTCAGCAGTTATTGAACAACCGCATTCTTCGCAAAACATCATGCCCCTATAAAGATGGTCATGAATACAGTATTTGGAATGGTTTTTCATTTTTAACTTTTTTTGGACTCTTTCAAAAAGTTCCTCTGAGATAATTGGACTATGTTTTCCCTGGCAAATCTTACCTCTCCAAACAAACTTTCCACAGTAGAAAATATCATTTAATAAAAAGTAGATAACAGATAGGGGAATAGGTTTTCCATTTTTTTGTTTCCAACCCTCTTTGAATAATACTTTTCTTATCTCTTTAGGAGAATAGCCAACATTGTTTGCATATAGTTCGAAAGCCTTTTTTATAAATGGCGCCATAGATTCTGGAGAGTCATCAATTACCCATGTTTTATGTTTAGTTTCTCCGATTGTCTTATATCCTCTTTTATGGCTACCCGGATACCACTGCTGGTTTGCTTTTTCATTTAGTCCTTTTTTAACTTCTTCTGATAGGTTGTTTGCATAGAATCTAGCTATGGCAACCTTCATATCCCAAACTAAATTTTCATGAGCTTTTGTATTTTGGTTTAGTACGAAGTTTTCTTTTACAAAATGGACCTCTCTTTTTTTGTCCGCTTTAACCCATTCATCAACAATTCCGGCATCTTTCATATTCCTTGTTAATCTGTCCACCTTTTCACAGATTATAATATCGATTTTTTCTTTGTCGGCAAAAGCTAACATTTCATTAAATATTTTTCTTTGTTTCTTGCCACTGGCTGATTCGGCAATATCAAATATTTTTGCAACATCAAACCCTTTCCTCAGCGAATACTCGCTAAGAAGTTTTACTTGGGCGGGTAGGGAATACCCAGTTTCTTCCTGGTCTCTTGATGATACTCTACAAAATAGTATGGCTTTCATAGTTTTTTATAATATTAATAATATTTCAAACTAAAACGGAGCTGGCGCAAAGAATCATTGTTGAGGTGATCCAATACCAACTCCGTCATTTATATATTAGCAAAAAAAATGTTCTTTGCAAAATATCAGACCACCTCAACATCTTAATTTTACCACTTTTCACGCTATAGTGTCAACATTATTCATCACCGATTCTGCTTGCTCAATCATCTCGAGTTCGCTAAGATATCCTTTACCTTTTACCCTTTTGGCTCTTCCATACATGCTACTCCCCCAAATCAGAAGGTCTCTAACAGAGTTTTCATTCCAGTCGAATGGCATATTCTGTCCTGCCTCATCGTAACAAGCAGACATCCCTTTTTTAGGCATTAACAGCTCAGTTATCTTTTTAATTCTTTCCTTAGAGTTTCCTTCTTGCCAAAGAAACATCTGCCATAGTGCATTTGCTAAATCAGTCTTGATCAAGGCATGCGAATTAAGCACCTGATGCATTTTTCTAATAAGTTTTTTATCTTTAGCCGGAAGGGGCGTTCCTTCCGGTGAGCCCATTATTGCTTTGCAATAAGCAACCTCTTCATTATTGTTTTCCATGTTTTTCATTTTTATTTGTAATATTTTTAACTTTAACGACTTTGGTAACTTTGGTTTTTTGAGATTACCAACTTACCATTGTTATTCTGAGACTTTATATACTTTAGTATCCCCTTTAAGGGGTACTAAAGTTATAAAGTGATAACAGGATTAAAATAATTAGCTAGTATCGTTAAGGTCTTCGTCTTATTCTGTATCCTTATCTAGCCTGAAATATAGGAATTCTTGCCCACTTGGATTTTTTCTTTTAGGGACATCTATGACTTCTTTCATAAGAGTGGCCCTCGTTTTAACCTGTACCTGTTTTGCTTCTGCTAAAAATTTAATCTGTTTACTTATTGAACTTTTTGATTTCCCAGTTATTTCTTCGAAATCTTGTATTCCAAGCCATGCTTCGGATTTTTGTATAATTTCGTAAAGTTGGTTCCTTAATTTTGTCGCAGCATCAAGGGATTCTTCGTGTTTTCCCTCGTATGCGAAGCCTATTTTTTTGTCTGATACATCAACTTTTACAAGGAACGGGTCTATTTTTTTTGCACCTTTTAGTTTCGCCTGCCGGATGATGATAAATGTATTGCCGTCCTGATTTTTTTCTTCGCAGGTGATATGCCCGGACGGTACAGCATTAATTACTGTACTGCCCCGGGTTTGTTCTTGAATATCATCTATTTCCCATTTCCTCACGGGTTTTTTTCTATGATGGTTTGTGAAGAGCACCGTAATCTCTTCTCTTGAAAATCTTTTCATTTGTTCGAATACAGCACCCATTTCTTTTGCAGAATTTTCTTCCGCATTGTGTATCACGCTTAGCGAGTCGAAGATAATTAATCCAATGTTTTTTTCTTTAGCTTCCTTGAGTAATTTTGTAACTAATTCATCTTCAAGTTTGAATCCCTTATCGGCATGGACATAAATTGGTAAATCTTTTATCTCACCGAGAAGCAATAACAATCTGTCCTTCACCTCAGATTCCGGGTCTTCTTCATTCACAATCATGACATTCTGTTTATCTGTTTCGAAATGGCCGAAAACCTTTTCTCCGGTAGCGACACATATGGCTATATGTTGTGTAAGCCACGTTTTCCGTTGTTGGGGAGGTGCTGATAATTGGTTAATCGTTCCCCTCTGAAAAATATTTTCAACAGTCCATTTTTTTTCTGGGAACTCTTTGTTCAAAAGGTCTATTAACGAGACTGATGGAGTCCATTCTGTTTTACCTGATGCGTTTCTTTTTTCTGTTTCTTTATTTGCTATTGAGGCGAAAGTAGTTCTTAATTCAGGTTCTGTTAGTGGCGGAGTGTTTTGCGTGTTGCAAATACTTAATAGTGGCCAAGCATATGTCTCCCATTTATCTTTTGGAAGGTGAGACATGAACGTTCCAACTAGCGATGTCGCTGCATCATTTCTTTCTCCTTGGTTTACTCCGGATATAATTTCTCCAAAGTCCTTTTTTACAAATTCTCCTTTTATGCTTATCCCTTCTGGTTTATATTTTTTATAAATATTTTTTAACCACTCGACTGGGAAATCGGCTAGTGGGACATCTTTTATTATTTTGTATTTTGCGATTGTTCCATCTGGTAATTCATATTCACTTGGATCAGCGAATACTATTCCTCTATCATTTCTTCGGTCGATATTGAACTTTTTTCCATCTTTTTCGAAGGGTTCAGCACCTGTTTTTATTTCTTCGTTATATTTATAGTAGAAGTGGTAGCCTTTGAATGTCTCTACTGTGAAGGTTTCCGGCAGATCTTTTGTTTCAGCAAGATCTTTGCAATCAACATCGATTATAGTGATCCCACTAATCATGCCTGCTGTTATTGCTATGCCATTGTAATAGCTATTCCATAGCCCCTCTATCTCTCCGGGGAGTATTTTTTTGGAATAATATTCTCTATAAGTGGGCAGATATTCCACCTGCTTCTTTATTACTCCTTTTTCTATGATGGCTTTTTTGAAATTGACGGGAATCACTCCCCATCCTTTTTCTAAGTATTTTTTTGCCGCTTCTTTTATATTATCGTTATTCATTTTTTTTATATTAATTTTAATTGTAATTTTTACCCTAGATATCTGGGTGTATTTTTCGGAGATGGGCAAATATATGTTTTTGGCATGCAATTTCCGGCACCCCTTAGTAAAACTGGCATCGAAACGCTTAAAACGAGGGTTGAGTGACTAGTCGGACAGGCTATTTACATATGTTGGATCTTCCAGGTTGGTTTTAACTGCCCACATGTCACTTTTTTGTCCGTCAGACATCGGCTGCAATCTTGCTTTTCTGCCCATAATAAATAGCGCCACAACCTTTGAACCTAGTTTTTCCTGATTAGTAATTCCGGCTCCGTAGTAATCCGATACTGCTTTGATAATTGTTTTTTGCTTATTATTTGGTTTTGTCGGAAGTTGTCTGCTCATATTTTTTGTTTTCAATTTCTATTTCTGTTTTAGTTGCTGGCGCTGGGTCATCCTCTAGCAAAACCTCGCAGAATTTCACTAAATCTGATGAAAATTCCAGAACCTCCTGGTGGGAAGGGGATTGGAACCCGTATTTTCGTTCCATCAAGCTTTTCCATTTTTCAAATAGTTCTTCAGACAGTTCCATTTAATTTTTAATATTGTAAATCATCGTTTTTAATTCCCGTAGAAACTCGAAGAATCTCAATGGTTCAACATTGAGCTCGTGTGAAAAGTATTTGTTCGTTAAATTGTCTAGATTTTTATCCTTCTTGATTACGAAGACGACCTTTTTTGGATTGTCACGTAAAACTTTTTCTATTGCATATCCGCTACAGCATAGCGTTGCACAGAGGCACAAGTCTGAGCTGTATAAATAATCTTTTTCTTGTAATAGTTTAGTTTTTGTCATAAAAATTTTAATTTAAATAATTCGGCCCTTCTAAATATAGTGCTGAAATTTCAGTGAAGGAGATTTTTTAAATGTGCTTAAAGCTATTTTTAAAAAAATATATACAAAATAAACAATCCACGAATCAAAAAAGCCCTACTGAAATTCAGTAGAGCCCTTTTTTATAGTTATTATTTTTTAGTCTTCATCTTCCGGTAATGGCATGGTTTCATCATCTTCTGATGCAGTGAAACCGTCATCTTTATTTTTTCCATAGCCGAATTTATCATTGATGTCTTTGTGCGGGGTTATGAATGGTTCTTCGTGCCATTTTCTCATTTGTGGTATTGGTTTTAATTTAAAAATTGGTTTATAGCAACCTAACCCCTTATACGAATTAAGAGGATTGCCCTTCATTCCCAAACGCTCATTCAATCCATTGGAGACTCTTTTTACAATTTGCTCGCAATTGTTTTTAGTTATTTTTTTACCTGGCTTGCTCAATGAGTCGCACATTATTTGTTTTGTGGCATCCATCCCGTTTGGTCCCTGTAGAACGGAAAGCGATTCTAAAAAATTCCATGCCTCGTCTGGCTTCCTTTGTTTTGTACCGACATAGAATCCTAAGTCAGTACAGCTACACCTATGAGTAGGTTTCCCGGCAACTAAAACTTCAATTGTAGATTTATCCAGAAATCTTATCTCTACTTCATTCCAATTATTAGCACCTATATTTATGCCATTGCCCTTTCCGGATTTTTTTATTTTGAATTCCTTATCTGGCTCGGCGAACCTTAAAAAGTTTATTTGATAAGCCGCCATGCTCGAGTCTTTGCATCCAGTTTCTATGTTCGTAATCGGTTTTTGGTTTTCTCCTGTTATTTTTATCAATCCACGCCCGTATAAATTTTTGATAGCATCTTCTACGGTTTCTAAATCTAATCCAGAATCATCCAAAAGATATTTTCTTGTTAGGTTGAGAGGTAGTCCACCGTGTTCCTCCAAATCTTTATTGGATTTTTCTCTATTTTTTTCAAAAAACTCCCAGCCAGAAATTGATTTTCTGATGGTTTTATACACTCGCTTAAGAGTTGTTTCATCCATGTAATTGTAATATAATTGTAATTTTCTTAATTCTATTACAATATCTAATCCAAAAGCAAGGGTTTTTGTCGACCGCCCAAACTCTCAACTCACTTTTTTAAATATTCGGGATTGACCAACAAAAAACCCCAGCGGGTTGGGCTAGGGTTTGTGTATGTGGCTTACTTTTTTGGAACAATGCATATGTCGAAGTGACCGCTTTCATTCATTGCTTCGACTATTTCCTTCGTGGTGGATCCGATTGGGAATTCTAATTCCCAGCCATTTTCGCTTGGCTTGATATTTGTTTCTCTGATAAGTTTCAGATACATATTCCTTGCTGATTGCTTGGCATCATCATACTCTGCAAGGTCAAACATTTTAACGCCACCAAAGACGGTTTTTCTGCCTGTGGATTTATACCGCATCCGGCCACGAAGGCTCAATTTGTTTTCCTTGATGTGGTGAGACAAGGTGAACATTATATCCATCAAGGAATTCCCGAGGTTAGATTTAAACACGAGCGGTCCGCCGAAGATGTAAACTGGAACTACTCGGCCTTCTTCCATCTCGACAACTGGCCGGATTTCGTTTTTTGAATCTCCAAAACCAGCCGTAGCTATTTGATCTTCGGTCATTTGATTCGCCGGACTTATAAATATTTCTTCTGTTTTTTCTTTGTTCATATAGTATTTTATTTAATTGCTTTACGCTTCTTATTTCTATTCTTTTTCTTTGCATATTGTTTGAGAAAATTATTAATTTTGTTTCTTAATTCATTTTCCATTTTAATTAATTCCATCCATAATTCTAGGTGTTGTTTATTATTTACAGTTCCTAAATTAAATGTAACGTTTCCCATTGGGTTCATTAGTGTTATTAGCCATTTATCTATTTCAATTTTTTGGGCTACAATCCAATTGTTAGTTTTTGGAACTGTATGAATTAATATTCCATTTGGTCCGTTGATTGTTATATGCCTTGCTAATCTGTCTATATTCATCATGATGATGTTGAGATGGAAGCTTTTAAGATGTCTATGAATGCTTGGCCAATAAGCGAGTTGTCGCTTGTGTCTTCAAGGTTTCGGTTTTTCTCTTTTGAGAAGGTCTGGTCAATATAGTTTCCTGCACAGCCACCGATTGTGATACCAAGACATTCTATGCCTGAGGCTACGGCCCTTTTATGGGCTTCCTGTATTTCATAGAGATCACTACTTCCATCAGTTAAAATGATTAATAATTTTCTTTCTGCTCTTGTTTTTTTCAACTCAATTCGGCAGGCATCAATTGCCTTTCCGATTTCTGTACCACCGGGCGATGCTCTTTTTATGGAATTTGCATCGGCAATTGTATCCCAGCTAATTGCATTCTTTCCCATTGGAGCTACGGTTCTTGCGACCTCTCCGAACACAATCAATGATCTTGGTACTCCTGCTATTCGTAATGCTTCGGCAACCATAAACATTGATGACAAGGCGTAATCTCCAGCGCTTATTCCACTGTTGAACATTGAACCGGATACATCTGATGCTATTGCGAATGCATAGCTTTGGTTTGATTTAACTATCCGTCTTGCGAAGGGTCTTCTGTCTTTTAGCGCCCTTACCCTTACAAATCTTTTAGCAATAAGCTTTCCTGTTCTATATCTACCTGCGAATTCCATTGCGTTATTTCTTTTTAAAACACTTCTTAACTTTTTCCCTATTATTGAAGATTGGTCTGCTATTGCATCTATAAAGTGGAGGTTGTGGGACAGAGTCACGCCTTCCTTCCAGCCACTTCCGGCTTTAAGTGTTTTAATCACACATGATTTGGCTTCCGCCTGTTGTTCATATTCATCACCTTGTCCTGGCATAGAAGTCCGCATCCTTTGCTTATCCTGGGCAGTTGGAACTCCTAATTCTTTTATTAGAAGATCTACAATTTCTTTTGTAAGTGGAAGTAATTCTTTTGTTGTTTTGCGGCCAAAGATTATTGCAGAATTCTTTTTCATGAGTTTTGCAACTTTGTCTCCAACTTTTTCATAATCTTTGGTGCTGAATTGGAAGCCACGACCTTCAAATTTACAGGCCGCATACAACAAAGCCTTTTCGTGAAGCGGAACGTTATTCATTTTTGGTAACGCTTTCACGAGAATATCTAGCAACTCGGTTTTCGTGCTTTGGAGAATTTCTCCGGCGTTTGGGTAGTCCCGTGAGATTAAAAATTCCACCGACAAATCTTCGATTAAATTTAGGGCTGATTTTGTCAGCTCAGAATTTTGTTTCGAAATTTCTGTGTCACTAGTGTAGCGAACATGGGAAATTTCATGACAAAGCAAACCTAAAATATGGTCTTCGGCAAGATTGTAAATATCTTCTTTACGGTAAAACACTTTTCTGTTTTTTATATTTGCCGCCCAAGCTGTCCCTTCTACTACACTGATTTTATGCTCCCGGGACAGAATATCTGCAATTTTAATAAACTCTGATTTTTTCATAGTTTTATATTTTTAGCTAATTTCGCACAGGCTTTGAATTATTGCTATTGAGTTTTCGATGTCCTGATGATGGCAAATTACAGCTTGTTTACCTTTGTTTGGACCGGAAACAAATGTAATAGCACTGGCTACTTTGGCTCCAGCATTCTTAACTTCAGTATTTGAGGCACCAGCAGAAACATCTTCGAAGAATAGGGCGTTGACGACAAATTCATCTCCCTTGATTCCATCTTCTCTGGAGTTATTAGCTATTACTGAGCCTAAATCAGATTGTAGAGTTCTTTCGAAGGAATTATGGTCATCGGTAATTCCCAGATATGCGTTATGTGTATCATTGTCTAACACATAAGTATTTCCAATTGTAAGATCATTAACGCTTGCAACCGGTTTTCTTGTCGCATTTCCTTTTTTCTTGGAACTTGGTAAATGTAATTTTGCAATTGCCCTAAGTGCTTTATTATCTGTCATATCTAATTTGTTTGAGAAGGCGAGCGATAAGGCTTCTAGTGGTTCCATAAACTCTGCAAGTTTTAGCGTGTTTAGGATATCTCGAGTATTTATGGCATAATCTGCATTTCCCATCTCTTTTGCTTTCCTGGTTTCATTGGCCAAGCCGACTAACTTAATCGCCATTTCAGAACTTGCTACTGCATTTCCTAAATGATTTTGAATAATATCGAGCTCTACTTTTTCTGTCGGGAATTCTACGTTTATGCAAACAGCGAAACGTGAAAGTAGTGCCTTATTCATCTCTTTTGTTCCGGCGTATTCTGGCGGATTACACGTTGCGAACAATCTGAAGTTTGGGTGACGGTGCACTATTTCTTTGTCATCCTTCTCATTTAAAACAAGGTACCCATCGTCGTCTAACACGCTTTGTAAAACAAAAAGAACTTCCGGTAATGCAGCATTGATCTCGTCCAAAACTATCCATTCTCCCGCTCTCATTGCTTCGGTTAATACGCCATCAACCCAAAATGTTCCTTTTTCGTTTATCATTTGTCTTCCTACCAACTCGTCAGCTGTTGTGCCACCATTTAGGTTTACTCTGCGGAGTCCATTTCCGGTTTGATTTGCTAGATATCTTATGGCGGCTGTTTTTCCAACTCCAGATTGTCCTATTAGCAATGTAGCCAAGTTGTCTCTTATTGCTATCGCCAACGTCCGAAGGACATCTCCGTGATCTATAAATTTTCCTGCTGTTTTTGGCATGTATGGACTTGTCCCATCGCTGACTGGTATTTCTATTTTTCCGTATTTGATTGTTTTTTGTTTTGGCATGTTTGTTTAGTTTGGTATTAATAAAATTTCGATTTGCACGTCACTCCACATTGGCATACAGTCTTCTATGGAGTAAGAATATCTTTCTTGCCAGTTATTTCCGGCAAGTTTGGATATTTCTTTTAATGCAATACTTTCAGCTTTGCTTATAGCTTCTGGGCTATAGTTATCTCCGTATTCGTATTCCGGAATGCCAATTTTTTTATTTGGAATAGACAGCTTAATTGTTAGCTGACCTTCTACATCCTCTAATTTTGTTTTTCTGCCGGTATCAAAAGGTGAGTCTAATCTTGAGTAATCTTCGTAGCCATAGTTTCGGTCATAACTGTCAAAATTAAAATTTCTCTCATCTTTTGTTAAAGCAGCTTCACGTATTCCTTTCATATGTTTTATTAAGTTAGTTAATTATTATTTCCCTTCCTAAACCAGTTGCAATTTTTAGCAAGCAACTGAAAGATATCCAGCCACTTTTTTCCGATTTGGAAATTGTGCTTTGGCTTAAGTCACATTTATTCGCCAACTGTCTCTGGGTTAAGCTTTGGGATATTCTTTCGTTTTTAATCATTGCCAGGAGTTTTTGTTTATTTACTGCAATTTGGTTTCTTAGCGCTTTTTGGGATGCTTGCTGAGTTTGCTCTGCAATGGCTTGCATTGCTGCAGCCAGCTGTCCTTTCTTTGGTTGAATTCCGCTAAGCGCATGTACCGCCTGTTTGAGGTTACTCATATGCATTTTGTTTATTACTGTTAAGCCATTTCCGAATTCGACGTATTTCGGAATAGATATGGTTTTTTGGTTTGTCAGATTCTTCCCAGTGTCTTTTTTCTCCCGGGAAGGAATATTCTGTCAGTAAACGTATGGACCTGATTAATTTTTTGTTCATACCAGTATTTTGTCTATTTTATCTAGTAGCGGTTTGACGTCAGATAGGGGAGTTATGCCGATCCTTGCATTGAGTAAAAATTCTTCAACCTCCGCTTTCATTTTTTCAATTTCTGGAAAGTTTTCGCCACTCGCTTCAAAGAAATCGTATTCGGTAGCTTTAGCCATATCTTCGGGCAGATCTCCAAAATACCCATCACTGTAACTTCCCTGCATAAATTTAGCAGTGACATTCTCATTGGTCTCCACCTCAACCAGTCTTCCTATTTTTTCAGCTTCCTTCCTAAGGTTGATTGCTTTCTGGTGAATCGCATCTATTTCTGTTTTGTATTTTGTTTTTGCTTGATTCAGCAGTTTTTCCTTAAATTGGTTTGTTCTGGTATCAAGTTTCTTGTTGATAATGGATTCTACTAAATTCACATCTCTGGCTAGGGGCAACTTAATCCTTTTTTTTGGTTGGGGATTAATAATTGTTTCAAGGTTTTTATTCTCTTCTAATGTTTGTTTTGCGAGTTCTAAATTTGTCATTTTTTTTGGTTAATATTAATTACTTCTGCAACAAAAAAACTCCATTTGGTTAGAATGGAGTTTTTTTGAAATGAGTATATATGATTATTGGTAGTATTATCCTGCTTTATTTACCATTTAGCATTGAGTCAGGTGCACTGGTGTACTACTGACAGGCTATCGACGATTTGTTATCAATGTTTTCTTTTCTTCTATCAATCTTTGTACTTGTTCTGTTGGGAGTAATACCGATACAGAATAGTCTGCATCAAGTTTGCCTTCTCTTTTTCTGTCAGTTTGGTCAGTTAAGTTGACTCGCATGCCCGGTGTTAAGACTATGTCGGCAGGATTATCCCTATCTATGATTAATTGGCCTCCTCTTCCGGCATTTAACCACACTTTACCTATAATGAAGTTCATTAAACCTTCGTTTTGACTTACAGCTTTGATTTGATTTGACATAAAATTGTTTATTTAAGTTAATAATGGTTGATTTAAGCAGAAGATACGATGCTTAGCGCTTTACTCATACAAGATGAGAATTTAGTTGAGGTGGCTATAATCAGCCCATATAGCTCTTACCGTGTTGGGATATTCATTCAACAGATGAATATGATATGCATGACCTTTTAGCTTATTTACGATGCTATAACGCTTAAGCAAAATGAATTTGCGATATTAGTCTGGGTTGAGTCAAGTCCAAAGAGGGTAAGCTTTTTTAGTTTAGAGAACATAATGGAAATATGCTCTACTGCTCATTGCTATCCTGAGTTGAGTTAATTACAGTTATTCCCTGCGTCCAGGGTAAACTATGCTAACCACTTCTCTATATTTAGGGTGTATTACACTAATCACTCTCAACGAAGTGAAACGAATCTCTACGTAGTCGACGTCCGTAGAGAAACGATTCCATTGATTAAGTTCTAACGGCGTAACCCCAGGACTAATGTATTATGTGGTCCCTGCGCACTATGTGATTATCATATGTGTGTATTGATTAATAATATTAAATTCCAGTCGTAGAGTGTTTGGGGTACGTGGGGGTGCTATTCTGGATTGAAGCAAAATAAGAGAAAGACTTATGATGGGTACTCTTTCGGGTCCGGGACTGTTTTGTGTAAAAAGGGTAATTTTCCCTGTAATAGATTGATGGCATATCTAAGGATGTATAAATCCTCATTTTGGCCGTACTGATTCTTCTGTCCCTATGCACTATGCACCCTAAATGCGTCTGGGGTGTGTCTTGGAAACCATTCCGGGGTTGATTTACGATGCCACCAAAAAATTTTTGCAAATTTTTTAAAGTTTTGGTTTTTTTGTGCTTGAAAAAAAGCTTGACAAATGGTAAATTGAATATAAATTATGATATTAAATTATATATGAAATTAATAGACAATAAAGAACAAACCTTACAGGAGGCTCTTAAAAAAGCCCTAATTACTGCCAATAGTATTGATATCGCTGTAGGGTTTTTTTATTTCTCCGGATTTGAGATGTTGGCGGAACAACTTAGGGATAAAAAGATGCGTATCTTGGTCGGATTAGAAGTTGATCCGGAGCTTGTTGCTCAAATTTCCCAAATTGCTAGAATCGAGGGGGATGTGGATTTATCAAGTTGGCAAACAAGAACCACAACAAAATCGATGACAGCATTGAGGTCAAATTACATAAATTCTTTTATTGGGTTTATGAATGATAGCGATATTTTTGATGATGACAAAGCAAATGAGCTTTATGAAATTTTTCTTGAAAAAATCGTAAACGGAACGCTTGAAATAAGAAAAACAAAAGAGAAAAATCACGCAAAATTTTATCTGTTGAATAGCAAAAATGAAAATTCTTCTGGGATTTCATTTTTGGGGTCTAGCAATTTTTCTTATAGCGGCCTGCGTGGCCAAGGAGAACTTAACAGGGTAAGTGAGGATAAAAGTGAATTTGAAGAGCTTAAAGATAGATTTGAAAAAATGTGGAGCGATTCAGAATCAATTTCAATAGCCGATGCCACCACAAAGGAATATTTTATTAAAGAAATAAAAGCAAAAATTTGGAAATATAGCACTCCGTTGCCATATCATATTTATATTCGCATTCTTCATGAACTTTTTAGCCAAGAAGAGATTGAGTCATTAAAAACACCAAAAGCAATAACTAATGGAATGTATAATGATTTTGAATATCAAATAGATGCTATGAGAATGGTAATGGATAGGTTAAATAGATATGACGGAGTTATTCTTTCAGATGTAGTCGGACTTGGGAAAAGTATTATCGCCTCAGCCGTGGCAAGAAATATGGATATTAAGACCGTTATAATTGCGCCACCACACCTTATATCTCAGTGGGATGATTATAAAGAACAATTTGGCATTAGGGGGTACAAAGTTTTTAGTTCCGGGAACATTGTAAAGGTTTTTGAAAAATACAGTGAAAGCAAAGAGCCGATACTTTTTATACTGGATGAAGCTCACAGATACAGAAATGAAGACACAAATGATTATAAATTGTTGCATCAGATTTGTCGAAGTCATCCCGGGAATAAAGTTATGCTTTTGACAGCCACGCCATTTAACAATGACCCAAAAGATGTTTTTGCTTTGATAAAATTGTTTCAAACTCCCGGACAATCGACAATAAGATCCGTTGATAACTTAAGTTTGCGTTATCGGGAGCTTATCCAAAGATACAAAAAACTTCGTCACGATATGACGAAAAACATTGATGCAGAAATTATAGACAGAGAGACCGGAGGGATAGCGGCAGAGCAAAGAAGATTAATTGAGCCGGTAATTGTGAGAAGGTCACGATTAGATTTAAAATTTATAACAAGATACAGGGAAGATTTGGAAAAACAGGGGATTAGCTTCCCTGAAGTTTATTTGGAATTGAAGGAATATGATTTGAAAGACCTGGCTGGAATTTATGCAAAAACATTGGAATCAATAACAAAATCAGACAAGGAAGGTTTTATCGGCGCAAGATACAAACCGACATCTTATATAAAAGAAGAAAAAAGAAAAGAGCTTATTGAAAAGTTCAAGAACGAACTTGATGAAGACACAGATCTCCAAACAGCCCAATCAAACCTGTCAAAATTTATGAGAAGGTTGCTTGTTATGCGTTTTGAAAGTTCAAAAAACGCTTTTCATGAAACTTTAAATAATATGATTAAATCCAACGAAAATATTGAGCGTTGGTGGGACGACCTTAAAAAAGTTCCAATCATGAAAAAAGGACAATTGCCGGATCCTGAAGATTATGATGAAGCAGACGGAGAGGAGGACGCATTGGCGGAAGAAATAGAATTATTAAAAAGCAAAAAAGGATTATTAGAAATCGACAGGGATATGATAAGCGACGAATTTATTAAGGATGTAAAGCATGACACAGAACTATTAAAATCTATTCGTAGTGAATGGTTTGATGATAAAAAATACTGTGATATGGACCCAAAATTAGATGAGGCGGAAAAACAAATCAGTGGATTTTTAGTAGAAAACAGCAAACGAAAAATTATTATTTTTTCCAGTTATAAAGATACGGTAGATTATCTTTATGAAGAAATGAAAAAGCGTGGATTATCTCGCATAGCAAAATATACCTCATTGGAAGGGAGTGAACAATACAAAAAAACAATCAAGCTTAATTTTGATGCTTCAATTCCAGAGAACAAACAAGAAGATGATTTTGATGTTTTAATTACAACTGACGCCCTTAGTGAAGGTTTTAACTTACACAGGGCCGGGATAGTTATAAACTATGACATACCATATAATCCGACAAGGGTTATTCAGAGGGTTGGTCGTATAAATCGTATAAATAAAAAAGTTTTTGATCGTCTTAATATATATAACTTTTTTCCAACTCTAATTGGTGAGGCGGAAACAAGAATCAAATTAATCTCAACTTTAAAAATGAAACTCATTAACGCCGTTGTTGGGAGCGACACAAAAACACTAACAAATGACGAGCAGGTCGAAAGCTTTTATAAAGATGAATTTAACAAAGCAAATAAAGAAACCGAACAGTTGTCTTGGGATGCTCCACATAGAGAGGCGTATTATACGGCATTAAAAGATTATGATTTGATGGAGTCGGTAAAACATATTCCAAGAAGAACAAGAATCAAAAGAAAAAATTCTCAAAGCGTAGGTGTAGCTGTTTTTGGTAAAAAAGGACAGAACACGATATTCACATTTGGTGAAAACCCAATTGATGTGAGTGTTATATCAGCAGAAACTTCTTTAAAAAAGTTTCAAGCCAAGGAAGATGAAAAAGCAGAAGAAGTTGATGGTAAATTCACGGAAGTTTTTAAACCCGCCAAAGAGAAATTATTTGCAAAGCACGAATTACCGCAAGTAAAAGGCAGGAGAATGGATGCGATCAAAGTTTTAAAAGTTATTTCTGACTCATTGCCACAGGCAAAAAATCATTGCGAAGATATAATATCAATTATAAAAACATTGGACGACATAAGCGATGGGGCACTAAAAGATATTGCGCAGATCAACCTGAAGGATATAGATAAAGCATATAAAGAACTATCGGAAATAGTTTCGGAAACCTTTATTGCAAATGTCTTGAACAAGGCCAGAAAAACAGAAGAGGAGCAAGAATTATTATTATTTGCCGAGCAATTTATATAAAATGGAATTAAATAATAAGTATCAAAGAGAAAAATTTATTGAATTTTTGGAAAAGGATTTTCTGAATGATTTTAAAAAAGAGATCAGGCCGGCTGTTAGCAAAGGACTTTCTACTATTCAAAAAGCGCATACGCTTGGCAGAAGCAAGAGTTTGGACTTGGAAGTGTTTGAATTTCGTTTAAGCGGCTCCCTAAATAGAAGAATTTCTTTAACAAAGGATGCCTTTTCAATAATGAAGTCAACCGCTAGTTTTAAAGCTTTGGCGGTTTTTTATTCGGAGGATAACGCAGAATGGAGAATATCCTTAATGACTTTAGGCGCAGAAAAAACAGATGGCGGAAAAGCAAAGATGACATATTCCAATCCAAAGAGATATTCATATTTACTTGGAGAAAAAGCAAAAATTAATACACCGACAAAATATTTAATTACAAAAGGTAGGGTGATTGATTTCGGCGATTTAAAATCAAGATTTTCTCTTGAGGTTGTCAACAAAGATTTTTATAAAGAGATATCAGAACTTTTTGCAAAATTGGTTGGCGGTAAATCTTCGAAGGGCAAGACGAGTCATTTATCGCTGTTAAAATTACCATTTATCGAAGACAAAAGCCGGGTAAGTCTGGAGTTTGCAGTAAGACTCATTGGTAGGATTATCTTTTGCTGGTTTTTAAGAGAAAAACACAGCAAAGCCGGTAAATCATTGATGCCAAAAGAACTATTGTCTTTAGAGGCGGTGAATATTAATAAAGATTATTATCACGGAATACTGGAGCCGATATTTTTTAAAGTTTTAAATGAACCAATAAAATCAAGGGAAGAAGAATATAGGAGTAATTTCTTTGAATCAGTGCCATATTTGAACGGAGGGCTTTTTTCTCCCCATAATGATGACTATTTTAGTTTGAATAAAGACAAACAGACAATAAACCACAATATTGTTGTTATCCCGGATATTTGGTTCAAAGAATTATTTTCAGTTCTTGAAACTTACAACTTTACAATTGATGAAAATATAAGTTTTGACGAGGAATTGTCCATTGACCCTGAAATGCTTGGTAGGATTTTTGAAAATCTGTTAGCGGAAATAAATCCGGAAACAGGAGAATCGGCAAGAAAAAGCACGGGTAGCTATTATACGCCAAGAGTTATTGTTGAATATATGGTAGATGAAAGCATTTGTTCTTATCTTCAAACTCAAACAAAAATTAGTGAAAATAAATTACGTTCAATAATTAGTTACGACTTTAATGATGATATTAAAGAAATTATTTCAGCCAGCGAAAAGAATAAAATTATTGATGCGTTAGAGCAAGTAAAGATTTTAGACCCGGCTTGTGGCTCCGGCGCTTTTCCGATTGGCGCATTACAGAAAATTGTTTTCATTTTGCAACAGGTAGACGCAGATGGGAAAATTTGGTTTGAGAAGCAGATTAAAAATGTTTCTCCGGAAATAAAAAGAGTTATTGAAAGAGAATTTGAAAATGAGAATTTCGACTATATCCGTAAATTGGGAGTTGTAAGGAAAAATATATATGGTATTGATATTCAGCCAATTGCTACAGAAATATCAAGGTTAAGGTGCTTTTTAACTTTGATTGTTGACGAAAGCATTCACGACGACTTAGAAAATAGGGGTATAGAACCGCTTCCAAACCTGGATTTTAAATTTGTAACAGCAAATAGCTTGATTGGTCTCCCAAAGCCATCGTCGAGCAATCAGCAAGGTTTATTTGAAGACGAGAGCGGGATAGGTGAACTCAAGGAACTCCGTGAAATGTTTTTTAATGCTTCTGGTGTGGAAAGAGAAAAGTTAAAATTACAATTTGTCCAAGCGCAAAACAGGATGTTTGAAAAAGTTATAGAAAAAAAGAGAGGAGGAATGGCAGATTTAACAACCAAATTAACAACATGGAAACCGTTCGAACACAAAGCGTCATCATGGTTTGACCCGGAATGGATGTTCGGAATTAAAGAAGGGTTTAGTATTTTGATTGGAAACCCCCCATACGTCCGACAGGAAGAAATAGATTACAAACAAGAATTAAAGAGCGAATACGAAATTTTTAATTCGGTTTCAGATCTTTATACCTATTTTTACGAAAGAGGGTTCAGGTTACTTATAAATTCAGGAACACTGGCATTTATTACATCAAGCAAATTTTTACGAGCGAGGTATGGCACCATTTTGAGAAAGTATCTAAAAGAAAATACAACTATTAGAAATATTGTTAATTTCGGAGACCAGCATATGTTTGAAGCGATAACAAACACTTTAATATTTATAGCAACAAAACAAAAGGCAGAAAATAATAAATTTAATTATTCAAGAAATATTGACGAGTCTGATAAAATTATATTCTCACAAAACCAATTACAAGGAAGCGAGTGGACGATAGATAGCCCGGACATAATAAATTTAAAAAATAAAATAGAAAATAAAGGAGTACCTCTTAAAAAATGGAATGTTCAAATGTTCAGGGGGTTACTTACTGGCTATAATGAGGCTTATGTTATTGATACACCGACAAAGGATAAATTATGTAAACAAGACAAACAAAATTTGGCATTGATTAAGCCGATAATTAGAGGGAGAAATATTAGAGAATACTCTCATAATTGGAACGGAGAATGGATAATATTTATTCCTTGGCATTTTCCTTTACAAGATGATTTGTCAGTAACTAAAGCGTCAAAAGAGGCAGAAAAGATATTCGCTCAAACATATCCGTCTATTTTTGACCACCTTAGTCAATTTAAAGAAAATTTGGCAAAAAGAAATCAATCGGAGACCGGGATTAGATATGAGTGGTATGCTATGCAGAGATATGCAGCAGATTACATGGATGATTTTAAAAAGGAAAAGATTATATGGATTGAGCTAACAGACAAAAATAGATTTTCATATTCAGAAAAAGAGGAATATATTCTTGCAGGTGCATTTATGATGACAGGTGAATCATTAAAATATCTTCTCGCTTTTTTAAATTCAAAATTATGTTTATTCTATTTTTCTTTAATTTGTAATAGTTCTGGAATGGCTACAACACAATGGAAAAAGTTTGCGCTTGAAAAGGTTCCAATTCCAAAAATTGACGAAAATAAGCAAAAACCTTTTGTTGAGATTGTTGATAAAATTTTGTCAATTACAAAAACAGAAGATTATTCAATCAGTCCGGAAAAACAGGCAAAAGTTAAAGAATATGAAAATCAAATAGACCAAATGGTTTATAAATTATACGACCTATCGGATGAAGAAATAAAAATTGTAGAGGGCGTTGAAAAGTAAAATAAAGTAAAAAACTATTTCAAAAGTGAAAGGGATTTTATGCCAACAAAACAAATCTTAAAAGAAAAAGAGGCAGTTAATGCCATAGACTATATCAAGAATAGTGCTATTTTTACTGCTCCCAGATATCAATGGCTTAACAAATTAATAAGCAAAACGTTTGATGATTATGTACACGAGGAGGATATTGTTAATTTAATTAATTCCTTTTTCCCGAACAAAGAAGTTAAGGATGATTTAAGTAGTGGCCAAAGACCGGATACGGAACAGATAGAGAGTGATGGTGAAGATAAGGATATTTGTATCGATAAGATTAAAAGTATAGATAAAATTTCTAACATAGGGTTGCTTGATATTGATAGCCCATTGGAACTTAAAGAAGGATTGAATGTATTTTACGGCAAAAATGGAGCGGGCAAAAGTTCAATCTATCTTGGGCTTTGCAAGGTTTTAGGTAAAAATAAAAAGATATATTCCAATATATCTAAAGAAAAAAGTGAATCATGTTGCAAAATTACATTTGAGTCCACTGGAAAAGATTATCCATTAGAATGGAATTCGCCTTCGGAAAATAAAGAGGTGAAAGTTATGATTTTTGACAGCCAAATATCTAATTTTATTGTAGAGCAAGACCAAGAAAATCAATTTAAAATGGCGCACCTGAAAATGGAGTGCTTTGATTTTTTATATAATCTTTACCAAAGGGTGGGAGACAGATTAAATTTGAAATTAACCGGCTTGGAAACGGAGCGCAATGCTTTGGGTCAAGTATTATCAGAGAAGGTGTCGTCTGTGTTTGAAGAAGATTTTACATGGGACGAAGAGACGATTAAAAATTTAAATTTTAAAAAGGAAGACGGAGAAAAATTAGAAAAATTAGAAGGCCAAGCTAAGGTTTTAGAAAAGAACAACACAGAAGCGGTCGTAAGGAATATTTATAATGCAAAAGAAGAAGTTGAAAATGTTCTTTCTGTTTTCGGGGAGTCGGATGAAAAATGGAGCGATAGTGGCGAAATCGAGCATGCGTGGAAGCTTAAATATGACAGAGCTATTTTTGAAAAATTTAACAAGCAGATAGAGACATATGACGCAACCAAGAAAGCTTTTGAAAAAAGTGGCAAGAATAAAATTTCTTCCCTAATTCCTCCAGAGTGGATTAATGAGAGTACTTGGGAGAATTTTATTTCAAGTAGTATAGATTTCTTGAATTCTTTAGATACAAAGTCTAAAAAAGATGCCGATGATATTTGCATATATTGCCGACAGCCGCTTGAAACGAAAGAGGCAAAATTATTAATAAACGCATACAGAGAGTTAAACGATGAGCACAGAGACAAAATAGAAGAAGAGCTCAAAAAGATAAAAGTGATTTCTGAAGAGATGGATGGATGCATCAGATTTACTGTTGAAATAGCCACAAAAAACAAAAAAATTGAAACTGAATTTAAGGCTATAAATAGAAAAGAGCCGATTAGTTTTGATTTTGCAAATATTTTAAAAATTTTACAAAAATATAAAAATTCCATTGCCAATACAAAAGAAATTAAAATAAAAGACGAGGATATAGAGAAGATTAAACGTTTCTGGGATGTATACTATGACATTTTTATCGAATTCGAAGAAGCAATAAATAAGTTAAACAAAGATATTGCAGGTAAAGATGCTAAACTTGTAGAGTTATATGGTGCGATAAAATTACTCAAGAGTAAAAAATCACTTTGCGAAAATAAAAATAATTTACTCAAATATTTAAGGCTTAACACGGCGAGTGATATTCTGCGAGAAAAAGCATTAGATCTCACGTCCCTTAAACAAGCTACTAGTTCCTTAAAAACTGATTTTTCCGACAAGGCTACTCTAAAAGAATTTAAGAACTGTTTAAATGATGAATATGAATTTTTTAAATTTAAACCGCCAGAAAATTGGAGCATTGCTCCGGCTACAAGAGGAGGAGTGAATAAACGAGTTTACAGTATAAAAGATAGACGGCTGGGCGACATATTCAGCGAAGGAGAGAGGAAGCTACACTCGTTGTCTGATTTTTTTGCACAGAGTAAGTTAGATGGCTACAATGGAGTTTTTATACTTGATGATCCGGTCAACAGCTTAGACGAGGATAATATAGAAAATGTTGCAGAAAGGATCAATAAACTTGTTGAAAATGGCAATCAAGTTATTGTTTTTACGCATAATATATATTTTTTATATTCGATTATAAAAAACCAGAATTTGAAAATAAATAAAGTTGAAAGAATTAATAATCAAATCAATCTAATTAAGGAAGTGAGTATCGGTGAAACACAAGAATTAAAAGATCGGTTGAGGGAAGTTGATTCAAGAATGGATAAATTATCTAAGGAAAAACCGGAAGACATTACTGAGTATGAGTTAAGCGATATTTATAATCTGATGAGTGGTTATTTGGAAGATTATGTAGAAAAAATTTATTTTAAGAACATTGTTAGCAGGTTTAGGCGGCACATCAGAATACAGGGATTGCGAGACATTAAAAATTTAGATACAAGCATTATTGATAATTTTTTGAAACTATATGAGCATACTAGCGCAAGGGGCTCTAGACACTCTCAGCCTTCAGGAGTCAAAAAGCCCAATTATTCAGAATTAATTAAAGATGTTGAAGACTTAAAAACTAATTACAAGTTCGCATGAAAGATATAATCAAAGACAAACTAAAACTATCTATAAAGTATGATAAAAAATAATTGATTTATGGATAATAATTTGTTACAAAAATTAAAAGATTGGAGAAGGAATGTCGCTAACCTTGAGGGAATAGAACCTTTTCAGGTTTTTGCTAATAAAATTTTGGAAAATATTGCGGAGGTAAAGCCGTCGAACAAAGATGAGATAATGGCAATAAAAGGAATTAAGGACAGAAAGTTTGCAAAATATGGTGTAGCAGTTTTGGATATTATAAATAACAATGGAGAAGGATTAAAATTACCAGATAATGAAAACCAGGTTAATAAGCCTTTTTCTGTTAGTAGGTACTTAGATTTTCTTAACCGAGAAATAGTTAAATTACATGCTAGGATTCAAGGAGAAATTAGCAGTGTAGATGTAAGGGATAGGGTTATATATTTTTCACTCAAAGATTCAGACGATGGGAGTGTTATTAATTGTTTAATTTGGAAAAGTGATTATAAGCTAAGTGGCGTTGAATTCGAAGCGGGTATGGAGGTTATCCTTGAAGGAGCACCAGATATATACAAACCAAACGGTCGGCTGTCATTTAAAACTTCATCAGTCGAGCTTGTTGGAGAAGGTGCACTTAAGAAGGCGTATGACCAGCTGAAAAAGAAGCTTGACGTAGAAGGTTTATTTTTACCGGAAAGAAAAAGGGCTATTCCTTCATATCCCCAAAAAATTGGAATAATTACTTCTCGGCAGGGAGCGGTTTTGGCGGATTTTTTAAGTAATATCGGAAACTATGGTTTTAAAATCAAAATGATTGATTCTAGAGTTGAAGGACAAACGGCTGTTGCAGATTTGCTGTCAGCTATTAAAACCATGAAGAAAAAGGACATTGATGTTTTGGTAATTATGAGAGGTGGAGGATCTTTTGAATCATTGCAACCATTTAATAACGAATTATTAGTCAGAGAAATAGCAAATTTTCCCGCTCCAGTCATTGCGGCAATTGGTCATGACAAAGATGTGCCGTTGGTTTCTCTGGTCGCAGATCTTGAGGTTTCGACTCCGAGTATTGCCGCTACTACGCTTAGTAAATCATGGAGAGAAGCTATTATGCTATTAGAAAGGTACGAAGTAAAAGTTATTAGCGGTTTTGAGGATGCTATCAGCGAAATTGGGTTATCTATAGGGCGCTCCATAGATATTGTCTATAGAGTTAGCAATTTAATAACTGATAAGTATAAAATAATAAGAAATAGATTAGAGGTTTCATTCCAAAAATTTAGTAATGATTTATCAAATACGAGCGTGGGGATGGATAATGCATTCAGTAGATCTGTCTTTGGATTTAAATCATTATTGTCGGCTATAAAACAAAAAAGTGAACTAAAAATTTCTTTTTCTTCTTTCCAGAGAGCATTAGTTGATTACGGCGCCAGAACCAATGATTATGTAAAAGATTCTTTTGATGGGTTTAAATCTTTATTGCTTAAAACCAATCAAAATTTGGAAAATTCAGAAAGAAATGTTAGTCATAATAATCCGGAACGCCAGCTTAATTTGGGATATAGTATAGCGACCATTGGGGGGAAAATAATCCGAAATGTAGACAATGTTAACATTGGCGAAAATATAAATCTTAAAATTATAAACGGAGTAATTAGTTCGGAAATAAAAAATATTAATAAAATTAACTAAAAATAATATGGCACAAGAACAAAAAACAGATAATTTAAATAATAATCTCAAAAAATTATCAGAAATTGCTGAATGGTTTGATAGTAGGGAAGAGGTTGATGTTGAAGAGGGGCTAGTAAAAGTTAAAGAAGCAGTTGTTCTTATAAAGGCAAGCAAGCAGAGGCTGAAGGAAATTGAGAACGAATTTAAGGAGATACAGAAAGACATAGGGGTTGGAGATACAGAAGATGACGAAAACAATAGGAATATTACGGCTTGAGGCAAAACAACAGAGGATCGTTTTTAAAGGGATATCTAAAACACAACGTTGTTCTTTGGATACCATTCGCACTTTACATACATATTTGTGTATAATGTATAAATGGTGTATAATGGGTATAGAAGTTATAATTAGGCATAAAAGCATATGAGGCTCAATATCAATAACGTTATCGGGGAATTAGGGGTCAAAAGACTGTCTATATTTTCTATTGAGGATTTTAGCAGATTCTTTAAAATTAACCCGCATAAGGCGAGTATTTTTGTTTCACGCAATGCAAAGCCAGAGCGTGGAAATTTTATCCGGCTGAAAAATGGTCTATACACATTTAAGGGTTCCAACCCGTCTCCGCTTGAAATTGCAAATATAATGTATAGGCCATCGTATATATCCTTAGAGGTTGCTTTGTCTTACTATAATATGATGCCTGAAGCAGTTTACAGTATAACCTCTATTACTGCCAAGTTAAGCAAAAAATACGAAATCTTGGGCCAAGCTTATGAATACCACAAAATAATGAAGGGTTTGTATTTTGGTTATAAAACGATAAAAACAGGTGATAAATATATTGTTATAGCAACCAGAGAAAAAGCCCTTCTGGATTATTTGTATTTTGTGGCTATAGGGAAGAAGAAATACAATGATAGATTTGATTTCAAAAATTTAGACAAGAAAAATTTCGATGATTATAGTGGCCGTTTTTTTAGAAATATCAAGAACAAGAACATCAAGAAAAATTTAGGATTATTATTAAAGCGTGTTAAATTATAAAATGCTTGAGATACAATTTCTTAAAAGTTTGTCGGTTAAAAATCAAACCAACGAAATAAATATTTACAGAGAATACTGCCAGCATCTTTTTTTGTCTTCATTTTACCGAAAAAAGGGATCAGAAGAATTTTTATTTAAAGGTGGCACCGCACTAAGAATTGTTTTTCAAAGTCCTCGTTATTCCGAAGACCTCGATTTTTCAGCGTTGTCTATCGATAAAATTGAAGACCTTTTGATCGAAACTATTAAAGATTTAGGTAATGAAGGACTTATGATTGAAAAAATAGAAGAAAGCAAAGAAACAGGAGGCGGATATTTATCTATTTTGAATTTTTCTGCTCCAAGCCTAGGATTTCAGTCAAGAATAAAACTTAATATTAAAATAAAGGAAGGACAACTTCTTAGTAGCTCAAAATTAGTTTCCAATGAATTTGTTGCTCCATATACTATAGTTTATTTAAAAGATGAGGTTCTTATAGGAGAAAAAATACAGGCATTTTTGACAAGAGAAAATGCCAAAGAGAGAGATTTTTTTGATTTGTATTTTATTTTAGGCGATAGCTATCTTAAAAATTTAGCGCAACAAAACCATCCTTCAAAACAGGCAATTCTTGAAAGATTGGACAGCTTAAGCGACAATGAATTAAAAATAGGACTTAAAGATCTTTTACCAGTTGGATTCCACCATTTGTTTGCTGGCGATAATTTCAAAGTACAGATTAGGAGATTAGTGGAAATGTATTTATGATATTTAATAAATTAGAGTTAAGATTGAATTAACAATTTAATAAATAAAACCTAACCCCTAATGTGAAAATATTAGGATATGGTTTCAAAACTCATGGAAGATACTGAACCACACGTTCAGCAACTCTTCCATGAGTCATATCGGGAAACCGATATGAGACCGCAAGGTCTAGCTAGCGTGTGGTTCTGTGTTTACGGACTCAACTCGCTAGCCTAAAAAGCTGGCTTTTTTATTTTTTAATAAAAAATAAAATTATGAAAAAACAATTTTTAACTTTTTTAATCACAATAACTTTTTTGGTTGTTAGCATTTTTACTTTTGCGAATCAAGTTTATGCAGATACAGAAGTTTCGGGCAATATAACGAGCGACACCACTTGGACATTGGCAAATAGCCCATACATTGCGACAGGAATGGTCTATATCTTAAATGGCGCCAAACTTACTATCGACCCGGGAGTAACAATAAAATTTAATAAAAGCACAGGATTAGTTATTAATGGAGAAATTTATGCAGTCGGGAATACCAACAATTTAATTACTTTTACTACCAATGAACCAAATCCAAATAAATCTTATAAAGTACCTCAAGATTGGTATTGGAGCGGAATACACGCTGGAGAATATGCCACTGGAGCGACTTTTGACAACACTAATAACTATTTATCGGGGGATGTAATAAAGTATTCTATTATAGAATATGCTGGCATAGGGGTAGCCGACGTTAATGGTTCGTCATTATTCATCGACAATAATATTATTAGGTATAATGGTTGGGGTATTAATTCTTATGGCAGGTCGGTTATTAGTAACAATGTGATAGATGGTAATGCTAATTATGGGATAAAAATTGATGGAGGAAATCCAATAATACATAATAATCAAATTATTAATAATAGTGTGGAGGCCTCATCTTATCCCGACTTTGATGTTTGGGGTATGGCAGCAATTTCTTTCTCTGGTGGAGGAGGCCAAATTTATAATAATTATATTAAAAACAATGCTCGAGGTTTCTCATTTTCATTTTCCTCAAACCCGGAAATTAAATATAACAATATTTATAATAATCAATCTCGGAATATGTTGATGCAACAGAGTGATAATTTGCAGGCGAAATATAATTATTGGGGCTCGTCAAATATTTTAGAAATAAATGCAACAATTCAGGATGGTTATAGTAATACAGGTGTGCATAAAATTTTTTATGAACCATACGGGCTTGCAGAATTAAAGTTTGATGGTGGTGATACATTCAGTTCCGCACCGATAGTCGTTTGTACATCTTTTACATATTCTGACTGGTCATTATGTTCAAGTAGCGGTCAACAAACTAGAACCGTGATTTCTTCCTTACCAAATAGTTGTACTGGAGGAAATTCAGTTTTGACGCAATCCTGCACATATACTCCTCCAGCTTGCGTTTCATGGACTTATTCCGATTGGGATGCTTGCATCAACAATCAGCAAACTAGAACAATAACATCATCACAGCCCGTAAATTGTACGGGAGGTAATCCTATATTAAGTCAAGGTTGTGATTCTACTCCTTTATGCACAGAAAGTAATTGGACTTCAACGCTAACACCGATAAACTGTCCAAGCAATAATCAGCAAACAAAAACGTGGGCAAAAATAGGACAATGTCAGGGAGGAACTTCTCATCCGGCCGAAGAAACAGTTAGCTGTAATTATCAAGCTCCCACTTGCGCTAATTTCACATATAGCGCTTGGAGTGCATGCAATTCCAGCGGAGTCCAATCTAGAACTATGCTCTCTGCTTTTCCGTCCGGTTGCAAGGATGGAAATCAAGTTTTAAGCCAAAAGTGTAACTATAATTCTGGTAAGGCTCCAAATAATGGTTTGGCTGTAGAGATTAAAGATAATAGTCCTGTATTCATAAAAAATCAAAATTGGCAAAATGGTGGAGGATTGAATGTCAATCAGATGCAAAATCCAGTACAAAAATTAAAGTGGTGGCAAAAAATATGGAATTGGTTTATGAGAAAGTAATTATTAACTATAGGTAAAATTTTATGGAAAAAACAAAGTGTGAAAATTGTGGTGAAATTCGTGACCCATCCTTGCCTCATTATTGTGTGGGTTTTAACGAGGATCAGAAAGCGAATAGCAATGAGCAGCAACCAAAGAAAGATAAGGATTGGGTGGCTATTATTAGTATTTGTTTAGGTATTGCATCTGTTTTTCTTTGGGATATTTGGATCATTCCTGTCTTGGCTATTATTTTTGGAGTCATTGGACTTATTATTTGCGAAAAAAAAGTAAAGGCTGGAGTTGGACTGACACTCGGAGTGATTTTTCTTATATTAGTAATTTCACGTGGTCCTATAATGGGAATTTTTTCTAATATATCCCCTAGTAACGTCGTGCCACAATCCTTGTCTAAGCTTGAATTGTACCAAAAACCTTGTGATAGTCTCCCAAATGTTCCTTTTTATAAGGGAGTGGCTCCAACGGCAACGATTGACGAGGGATCACTAATAGTAAGGTCTGAATCTCCAGCAATCTATGGAACATTTTCTAATGCTAGTGGTATTTCGATAGTTATGTGGAAGGGTGTAATAACACTTTCCCCAATACTATCAGACACTCCTAGTGAGATTAAAAGTATTTATTCGGATGCCGGCGATCATGGAGGTGGATTGTGGACATGCCCCATAGGCTCTGCATCGGGTAGATATTTTGATAAAATCTGGATTCCTCTTCAGGAGGGAGATTATACAGTTGGTGTTTATACCAGAAACAGTGTCTACACTAGTGAAGGTTTCCAGGGCTATACCCCCTCGATACTACTAGCCACGGGTATTCTTAAAGTAATGCCAAAATAAAAAAATAACGAGGGGCACTTGAATTGCCCTTAACACAAAATGAAAAATAGAATTATATTTACGTTATTAATCGCATCTTTATTTTGTTTATTTGTAGCTCCTTACAAAGTTGGTGCTGTTTGTAATACTTCGATAAATCCTTCTGATCCTAATGCCCAAGCAGCGCTAGATAGTTGCTTAAGGCAACAAAGAGCTCAAGACCAGGCGGCAAGGGATCTTCAAGCGATAAACTCCACAGCTGCTCAAGCTCTTTATCAAAATCAAATAAATTATTTCTATAAATTGGACGCAATTGAAAAGCAGGTTGATGCGAAATATGTTTCAGATTCCAGTTATGACCCGTATCGTTTAAATAGTGGTGATTGTACTATGAGTATGGATATTCCCTCTGACCCGACCACTATGGACCCGAATGTTTTTTTAATGCGTATGGTAAATAAAAAAAATTGTGTTGATTATCTTATAAAATATATGGGGAATCATCCGATTAATACTCAAACTCAACAACCCCAGCAAAACTGCACTGCAAATGCACAGTATTCTAATGGACGGTGTTATTGTAATGATGGGTATGAGGTCAGCGGAACGACTTGTATAACATATAATCAATCCTGCCAAAATAAATATGGGTTTAATTCTTATGGAGACAAAAATAACTGTTATTGTGATTCGGGTTATGTGTGGAATGAGCAGAGGACGAATTGTATTTTAGTACCGGCAAAAACAAACGACCAAATATGTAGTGATAAATTCGGACCAAATGTTAGTTGGGATGGTACTAGAAATAGCAACGGGGGCTTAAGTTGTGATTGTAAAATTGGTTATCAGTGGGATGCTTCGCAAACAGAGTGTATTGTGGTTCCTCCAGCGCCAGTTGTTCTAGCACACCCAGTCGAACAAAACATTATTCCTCCTGTAATCAACAAACAACCCGTAAATAATCCTCCGCCAGTTGAAACTGCTCCGCCAATAATAACTGAGCAGAAAGTAGGAACTGAACCACCTGCCCCCATAGTCGAAATCGAACAAAAGGCTGATTTTATTTTTGGAGCCCCAACTGTGCAAATTAATTCAGAACCAGTACATAAATTAAAGTGGTATCAAAAAATATGGAACTGGTTTATGAGGAAGTAATTATTAACTATAGGTAAAATTTTATGGAAAATGAAAATAAAAATATAAATTGGACAGCGATTATTGTCGCTCTTATTATTGGAGTGGTTATTCTGGGTGCCATCTATTTTGTTAAGAGCCAGAATAGTATCCCAATACAGGATAATCCAAAGCCAACTAATCCATCAGGCCCAGTTTCAGATCCAGTTCCAGTTCCAGTTCCACCATCACCTCAAGCGTTACAAGCCCAATGTGAAGTAAAAGCTCAAAAAGTTTTTGATATATTCATTGTGAAACAGCGATTGCTAGACCAGACTCTGCTTGGAAGTGATTCAATTATCCACTTTACTCATACCGATCATTACAATAATTCGATGGGTAAATGTATCATGGCAATTTACGAATCAGTTTTTAGCAGAAAATTTAATTCTCAAGGTGATACCTATTCGTTGTTTAATTTAGACAACGAAACAAACTCATTAATTGGACAACTGGGCTATAATTCTATTGGGTCAACTCATACTATTATTCGATGTACAATAAATAGCCAACCCTGTTCCTCCATCGAGGAATATACGAGATTGACGACTCCTTACCTAAATAATTAAAATATGGGAAAGAAGATTGTTTATATCTGCATAATTTGTGGAGCAGTTATTTTATGTGCCGAGTTTTTTTATTTTCTTTGCATCTATCCAACAAGGAATGTGTTAGTCGGAGAGAGCATAAAGGACACAGCAGTGATACAAGAAGCGCCGGTTATTAACGACGCCACAACTGCAATAGAAGGCTATGAAAGCTTTTTGCATAAACCTTATCAGTTTGGTGATTTTCACGTTGATTTCAAGGAATATAAGCCAGCTGACGTCAGATTTGAAAAAGGTTTTGAATTAAGAGATGATCCAAATTATTGGAATGATTGGAAGGAGATATTCGCTGATGTGAATAGTAGCGATCACGATTTCGCTGGGCATTTTAAGTTATTTAGTGCAGGAAATGGTACAATGAGGAATCTATTTTTAGTTGATGGATTAACTGGTATAATATATCCATATGACGACATGATGACAACCGGTCCTTCAAAATATATATTTAAGAAGGACTCTAACCTACTTATTGAAGTAATGGATAATGAATATAACTTTCTTGGTGGAACAACTAAAGACGAAAAAATAGTATATATTTTCCATGTATTACAGAAGGATAAAACATTTAAATTATTGGGTTATTACACATATGAGAATAATTCATTTAAATTATTAGGTGATCCGATATATAGGGATAACGAAGGGGTAATTAATTTATGACAATTTCATAATAATGAAAAAATATATTAAATATTTATACATAATAATTCCGGTTATCATTTTGATTGCCGGGTCTTTTTATTTATCTAACAATAAAACAGAAAAAAATATACCAGTTGAAGATGGTGCAGGGAATGTAGTAGAAACGGATACGGTCCAGACAAAAGAAGTTACAACTGTTACGTCGACAGAAGTTAATGGATACAAAATTGAATTTTCTTCCGATGGAATAAGTATGGAAGGTAGTAGTAATGTTGTTGTTTTAAAAGATAACCAGAAAATGTTTGAAGCCACTGATGCGGTTTTTAGTGGTTTTTATGTTGGCGAAGTCGGTGATTGGATAGAGAATGCTGGCGACTTAAAAGAAAAAGCTATAAAAGATATAACAGGGAATGGGATACCGGAGTTGTTTCTTGATGGTTATTCCGGAGGCGCACATTGCTGTACTCATAATTATATTATTGAATTAAGTAACCCTATTTCTATATTGTTTGATCTTGATACTGGAGATTCAGGAATAGAATTCAAAGATTTAAATAACGATGGGATAATGGAACTCGTTACTCGAGAGGACGTTTTCGCTTATTGGCACACAAGCTTTGTCGGTTCACCTATGCCAAGGGTGGTTTTGAGTCTTCAAAATGGAAAGTATAAAGCTGATCCTAAGTATATGCGCAAACCAGCGCTTACAGATGCCGAGGTAAAGAAAATGGCCGATGATTTAGAAAGTTGGGCGGATAAGGATGGTATCTATCCGGAAGTTGCGTGGAGGATATATGCGATCGATCTAATATATTCTGGAAATATAGCTTCCGCTAGAAAGTATGTAGATTTGGTATGGCATTATAACGATGATGGAACACTTGAAGAGTATGCATTCAAGACAAAAGAAGATTTTTGGAAAGAATTAGACGAGCAGATCAAAACCAGTCCATATTATAATGATTTGGTCTCATTTCTTAATCTATAAAAGTTTGTCGTTTTTTCTAAATAATAATGGTTAAGAAAGAACCGGTCAAAATTAGATATAATAGGGGCGCATCCCTTATGAAAGATATTAAATATAAGACGCCATCAAAGAATTGGCGGCCTACAAGAAGATTTTGGAGTAAAAGTTATATCAATATAGAAACCGGAGAAACAAAAGATACTTACGTCGTCGCTAATAATAAAGAACAGGAAAAAGAATGGGAAGAAAAAGTTATGGGGCAAGTAGAATTCTTTTGGAAAACTATTTTGGGAGATAAGTACGACTGGTTTATGAAAAATATGAAATACTTGATTGATGAGCGGGGGAAGGAGGAATTTTCGAAATGGTGGAACAAAAATATTAGGGAAAATAAGAATTTTTTAAAATAGTAAAATCTATGGCTGAACTTTCAGATAAGTTAGTTTTAGAACTTCAAAAAGCCATCAAGGAGGATTATGGTAGGGAAGTCACGCTGGCCGAAGCTCGAGAAATAGGTCAGACGCTTACAAATTATTATGACTTGCTTGGAAAAATCTATCATAGGATGAAAACCGACGGTTCTGATAAAAATGTTGTATAGTCTATTGTGCGACAATTAATACTGGGTTTACGGCCCAGATTTTTATTTGACCCAATCGGCTCAAAAACTACAAAAATTACTTGATTTGTGATAGTATAATTTAAGGTATTATAAATAACAGGGGATTACAGGAACTCTTTGACTTGGGCCAGCATTGCTTCCGGATACGGCACTTCTTTTGCCCAATCTAAAGTCCTGAAATCCTCTAGAAGTGCCTGCCAGTTAGTGCGCGTTCTAGCGACCTAGAGCCTTATCAAATATGAATATTGTGGCTGAGTATATAATATCAATATGGAGCGGGGTAGTGGCCTTTTTGAGTAGTTGGCAGACTCTGATAGGTGCATTTTTAGGGGCTAGCGCTCCTTTTTTGTTGTGGCGCTTCGCTGAAAATTATAGGGAGAAAAAGGGAACGCAACAATATTTATACTATTTGCAAAGGATGATTGTAGACCAGATTAATTTATTGAACGATGCAGATAACACTATAAAGCATTTTATAAATTTGAAGATGAATGTTTTTCTCGAGCGTATAGATGAAAATCCAGTAACCGCATATTCAGTTAATACTGTATTTTTCCCATTATTTTCTGTACGTCCCTTGCCGGATGATGTAAATGCAAAAAGTTCTGGAAGCGGATATATTGATAATAAGATTGCTAAAGTTTATGCGCTATCTAGAGATTTCCCTCATATAATAGATGACGCCCGTCTTCAACTAAAAGATACCATTGAAAGAAATGAAAAGATATCTTTTGGGGGGCATAATAGCCCAGAGGCGCAGAAAGCACAGTTTAAGGAAAATATAGAAGAATATAGAAAAATGGTAAAGGAGGAAATTATCGGCAAAAATTTTCCCATATATATGAGAAAACTTTTAGAGACCCTTGCCGCTTTAGAAGAGAAGGCACGTATGACTCGAATTGCCTGGAAACTAAAATTTGATCCACGTTGGAAATTTTATCTAGCAAAGGAATCATATCTAAAAGCTAAGGAGACAATAATGGATGATATGGATTTGCATTTCAGGATTCCAGTGGAAAAAAGGTTAGCGGAGATAGAGACAACTAATCAAAAAAAATAAACCGAAAAGCATGGTGATTTTCATGCTTTTTTAGTTATTCCATTATTATTTTTTTGTCTTTTAATATCAATTTGCTTTTTAGAAAAAATAGCAATTCTCGTTTTTCAATTAGTGTTCCTTCCTTGAGCAGATATTTTACATAGTTTTTTGCGTTGACCTCTGATTCGTGAGCTTCTTGTTTGTAGCCCAGTACGCCGATTCTGAATTTGTTGAATCGTGCAATCTCTTGGTTGATCCGCGATTTGATTCCAAGCTCATCTAGGTTTATTCTGTCTATTAAATTAACCAGTTCGTTGATTAAATCCGGCTCGTTAATAATTGGGTTATCGCAGCCGTGGTTTTTTCCTTTAGTGCAGAAATAGTAGATATGTTTATTGAACCCTCCGGCTTTTAGCTGCTTTATTTTCTCATCAGCAGTTATGCCTGACCCGCAGTAGCCGCATTTTATCATTTTGGTAAAGGCGAACTCCTTAGACTCTACTTTGGGTACAAAATTTGCATTCAATATTTCCTGTGTTTTATCAAATAACTCTTTCGTTATTATTGGAGTGTGTTTACCTTGATACCATTGGCTGCTTCCTTTTGGATATTCAAACTCGCCATAATAGAATGTGTTGCGAAGTATGAGGTAAATATTCGATAGGCTTAATGCTTTACCGTATTTAGTTTCGAAACCCACGTTTTTTAGCCAGCCATATACTTTTCTGCCTGGCCATTGTTCGTAAGCTATTTTTTCAAATACCTGCTTTATAATAGGAGCTCTTTTAGGATCTGGATGGCACTGACCCCTTTTGTCTACATTTTTTTCGTTCAAATATCCAGTTGGAGCGCTTCCCGGTCTCCAGCCCATTTCACATTTAGTTTTCATACCGCGTTTCACATTTATGCCTCGGTTATCATTTTCCAGTTTCGCTTGGCTGCCAAGAATCATAAGAAGGAATTTTTCGTTTGGATTGTTGGTAAACACTTGGCTGTGAGTTCTGATCTCTACTAATAGCTTTTGATCCATTAAATCAACCATTGACCCCAAATCGCCGGCGTTCCTGCTCAATCTGTCCGGTGCCCACGTCAGAATGCCTTTGTATTTTCCTTCCCTGATTTCGGAAATCATTTGGTTGAACACCGGCCTTTGTCCAACCTCTTTTGAAGAATGGGATTCGCGTTTAATCTCCACAATATTTAAGCCTCCTTTTTGTGCGACAGCCAACATTTCTTTGATTTGGCTATCAATACTCAAGATTTGTCGTTCTTCTGACTCAGTACTTTTTCTTGCATAAAGGCAGTACTTAATAGGAGTGGCGACAATAATTGGAGCTGTGCGACCACTGAATTGCGTTGTTGTTTGTTGCATGTTTTTGTTGTTAATTGTATTCCTTGATTTCGACCTTTCTACATCAAGGGATGACGCAACTGTGCGCCTTAGTCCAGACCTAGCCAGTCGATAACTCCCCAGCTCAAAAGCGCTTGAAAAAGTCTTATTTTAGGGATAAACTAAATATAATAATCTCTATGAAAGATATTTTTGAAAAATATATTCAATCAATTGCCTCTAAATTTTCGCACGAGGAAACAAGCGAGATGGGATACCGAACCGATTTTGAAATTTTGCTTAAGGGTATTTTTGAATCTGTGAAGGGCGTGCGTATTCTTCATGATGCTAAATCTGTGCAAGGTAATAAGCCCGATTTTGTTGTATTGAGTGGCGATGTACCAATTTTGTATATTGAGGCAAAAGATATTGGTGTGTCGTTAGATAAAATAGAAAAGTCAGAACAGATGGCAAGATATTATGGGTATACAAATTTAGTTCTTACAGATTATTTGGAATTCCGTTTTTACAGAAACGGAATTAAGTACGAAGAGCCCATAAAAATAGCTAATTGCAATATAAAAAATAGGACAGTTGAATGTGCCGTAGATAATTATGACCATCTTATAAAAACACTTATTGATTTTGCGCGGTCGCAGAAAGAGCCGATAAAGTCTGGAAAGCATTTGGCAAAAATTATGGGAGGAAAGGCCCGAAGGATAAGAGATAATATCAAACAATTTTTATCTATAGAGTCAGAAAAAAATACAGAGCTTTTTCGCGTATATGAAACAATTAAAAAACTTCTTGTTCATGATCTTACTTTAGAAACATTCGCTGATATGTATGCGCAAACACTTGTTTACGGTCTTTTCGTTGCCAGATATTATGACGAAACTCCAAAAGATTTTTCCAGACAGGAGGCGTTAGAGCGTATTCCTGCTTCGAATCCGTTTTTGGGGCATTTTTTTTATCACATTGCGGGACGTGATTTTGATAGACGTCTCGCGTATATTGTAGACGAGCTGTGCGAAGTTTTTTCTCACGCGGATGTCCAAGAGCTCATGGGGCAATATTTTAAAAAAGATTTGTGGGGAGAAACCCACGAAGGACCCGATCCAGTTATTCATTTTTACGAGGATTTTTTAAACGAATACGACCCGTTTTTACGAAAAAAAATGGGAGCTTATTACACTCCTTTGCCCGTGGTTAAGTTTATTGTGCGTTCTGTTGATTATTTGCTTGAAAAAGAGTTTAAACTTCCATTTGGGCTAGCTGATGCGTCAAAAACGACAGATGGAATACACAAAGTCCAAATTTTAGATCCGGCAACCGGAACCGGAACTTTTTTAACTGAAATATTGGATCATATTTATGCAAGGTTTACTG